>Ga0208876_1000821_pt1 | contig 8285 bp, 12 predicted proteins | sample CryBogCBH03Jun09_FD_184614 | JGI IMG/M metagenome (GOLD analysis project Ga0208876, IMG submission 184614) | Freshwater microbial communities from Crystal Bog, Wisconsin, USA - CBH03Jun09 (SPAdes) | ecosystem: Environmental > Aquatic > Freshwater > Lake | place: Crystal Bog, Wisconsin, USA... | reverse complement strand
CGTTAGGATCCACCGGGACACCACGCAAGTTAATACGCTGCGTGAGTTCCCATATTCGTTGCTCGTCCACCGTAAGGGGGCGTAACAATTGGGTGATTCCCATCTCAGTTCTAACGTCCTGTTGGCAGTACTCAAATAACTGGGCCAGTAGTTCTGGATCATCATTAAATTCCCCTTTCTTATTGGGTTTACATAACTTCTGAATCAATCTGGCGCCGATGGCGTCTTTTTTATGTGCTGAATCCATAAACGTACCGGCCTCATCAAGAGACTGCGGTACGTTATTGGCCGCTGCTATGGCCATGGAATCGATGCACTGCTCGAGCTTTAGTGGCGGCCAGCCGTACTTAGGCACACAGACACAGTTCCAGATAGCGTACTCAAAAATAACATTCCAACCTTGGATTTTGCCACCGTTTTTGACGTGAGCCAACAAAAACATTAGGTCTTCGTTTGACGGATCAACTCGGGGTTTTGTAACAATAACAGAATCTGTTGTTAGGTTGCCGAACGCAATACACAACACTTCTGTTGTGGGGTCGTTGGCGTAGATGTCCAAGCCTACATCTGGCAAGTTGGCTCTACTGCGGGTCTCAAAGTCAATGCTGTAAATCATAGTGCTCCTAAGGCAAGCCGACGTATCGGCGGTTTACAACTGTTTTAAATCACTCACCTTAATATTATAGCATGTTGCTTTAACAATGAAGTTGGGATCATCTGGGTCAACCTGACCCTTGATTAAGTGTACCGCATCTTTGTAAAACTGATGCTTATCATACACGCCTAAATACCAGCCCTTTGTTAAATCATTTTTAACCCGTACAAAAGCGTAATAGTCGCATGCTTGTTCGGTGTTAAACGCAGCTACTGAGCAAGCATAATGGGGTTGTGGTACGTATCCAGTCTGTTTTGTTTTGACATCGACTTTGGTGCCATCATTTAAAATCAAATCGTAATCGTAAGTATTGTCGTTTTTACCGCCTAAGACTTGTTGAGCAATTTGCTCGCCAATAAAACCAACTAAATTACCTGCACCCCTACGGATACTGTTATTTAATCTGCCCATCGCAATGGATTTTTCTTGGGCTTTTGAAATCATAGCTGGCGTTACTTCAATTTCGATCATATTTTCTCTCGTTAAAAAAGGGGGCCGTACTGCGCCCCCAAGGACCAACCACCAAGTAAAACTTAAATTTTTTGTACTGCTATTTGATAGCCATCATGCACTACCTTAAACTGATCTTTAAAAACGTGACTAAACGCATCAATTGCCATTTTGGGTTTTTGCCAATCAGTAAATCCATCTGGGTTCCAATGGTAATCATCAAAGAGCATAATGCCGCCGCTCTTTAATAACGGCCATGCCATACAAGCATCGGTAAGAACCGCTGGTGCGGTGTGGTCGCCATCAATGTAAATAAAGTCAAATATCCAATCTTCAGAAATTAAATGCGACAAGGCTTGATAGGATGTATGTTTGAGAATCGTAAGTTGCTGATCTGGTTTCTTAGCCCTTGCAACATTAAAAGCAAATTGTTCATAAAGTTCTCTTAAATCCATATCTTTATGTTCCATGCTACCTTTAAATGGATCAACGCAAACCATAATGCCTCGTTCACTTAAACCGTTTTGCAAAAACCAGCAAGTACCACGACCTTCGAAGCAACCAATCTCAAGGAATGCTTGCTTCATTGGCAACATCGACATCAACTGCTCGATGTGTGGAATGTTGTATGTAAACCAATCTTGCGTGAAATTCATACGAAAATCCTATCTATTATTTGTTGCTTCTCGCCATTTGATAGACTTGACCAACTAGCAATCTCATCTCTTGTCCTCTGGCACCCACGACAGACATCCATGACGAGGGCGCAGATTCCAGTGCATGGACTCGCCACGTCCATGCCATGTTCCAATTGAGTAGATTGAGCGGAGGGCAAGCCCAAGGATCAGATCTCACACGCACCAGCAACACAAGCAAGCTGTTGAGCGCCTTCTACGTTATCTGTTTCTTCGATGAGAAGAGACCAATCAATCTTTGGCATCTTAGCTTTAAGTTCCTCATACTGTTCTGCTGTGCATTCTTCATAAGGCGCTTGTCGATAAGTTCCTCCATCATAGGGGAGGTAACTGACTCCGCTGATTTCATCGAAGTTTTCCCATGTCCATGCTCCGACACTTGGCCAGTCTTTTTCTTCGACTGAGATAGTGACTGAGGGCTTGTGCTCGCACCAGTGTCTTTGGTAAGTGAGCCAAAGTGCCAGATGGGAAATGGGGGTAACATCAGCTCTTGTAAGTCCGTCTGGAGCTTTTTTAGCGAAGCTAAATACTGTCGTTTGAGTGGGTTTGTATACGCAGTCCTCCGCAGGTACTCCTTGGGCGACCAAGAATTGTGTAAGAGGGTCCTTTTTATCTCCGCGTACTCGTCTAATGTAATATTTGGAATGTCTTGGATGAATTCCTGATGCGCTATCCACCAGTTGTGAAACTGTTCCGGAAGGCTTAACTGCTGTGATTGCAGTGCTTTCAGGTACTCCAAGTAATGCTGCCCATTCTTTATTAGTCTCTCTGGCGCAGATTCGTAAATCTTGTAAGAGCTCATTTAACTTGTCTCCTTGGGTTGTGAGAAGGGGATTATCATAGATTCCGGTGAGGGAGACACCCAAAAGCCGTTCCTCTTCAGTATTTCTCTGCCACACCTTGCGCAGATAGGGGAACTTTGTGAAGGTAGACTGGATGGTACCAAGGATAGTGGCGATGCGCACTTTGCGCAATAAAGTCTCTCTGGTGTCGTCATGGCGTACTACTGCCTCTGTTAAATTGCAAAATTGATAAGGTCGAAGAATGATTTCAGAGCACGGATTTGTTCCAAATTCGAAATTAGGATCACGGTGTCCGTATTTCTCCACGGTTTTTTTAGCGGCTTCACGATTAAATATTCCCCGTTCACCAGAGTGGGAGTTATATAGCGAGAGCCACTCTTCCATAAATTTCCCCACCGTAGGAGTCTCATTATAAACCGCACTGTTGTTGGCGAGTGCACGATGAGGTGCTGTTTCCCACCATGGGCCAGCTTTAGCATGTCGAATCCTTTCATCATCTAAGTCTGACAAGGATATCATAGCTGAGCGACGAACGCCACCCACTACAACTACCTCACCAATTTTGCACATCAGGTCGTGGCATTCTAAACTATTTAGCTTGCGACCTTGTGCGTTTTTAAATGTATTAACTACAAACTGAAACAAATCAACTAATGGTTCTGGCCCGGAAGCTCTTCCACCAAATGTTTTGAGTCGTGCTCCGGCAGGTCGTACTGAAGATACGTCCCACTGAGGAATTTCTCCTGCGTATAGGTGCGCGATGAGAAGACGCAATGACTTGGCCCATCCTTCCTTAGAGTCGTGGACACTAATCGTCCCCCCATATTCAAAGAGCTTTTCTGGCACTTCGGGCAATTTATTAATGTATTTACTTTCAACAGAGAAGCCGACGCCAGTTCCGCACAACAAGATAAACATAGCCTCGTCGAACGACTTAACATCATCGACAGGTAAATACGAACAGTTGTAAATGCATGTGTTATCACGATCGGCGCTCTTTCCTGCCGTCATCATGGCTCGCATGGAAGGCATTAAATCTAAGTTATGGATTGAATCAAAAATTTCTTTCTTTAATTCAGCATTGTCTTGAATTGCTGGGGTACGGCTAAAAATGTAATCTACAAATCGGTTTACTGTTTCTGCCCAAGTCTCTCTGCGGTGTTTGTCATCTATAAAACGGGCATATCTGCTCATTCCAATATATTCTTGGTAGCTGTCCATTTCGTTATATTTTTTATTACTCATTTACTATTCTCCACATTGTCATTGCATTTTTATTTTTATCACCGCCCATTAAAAAGGCAGTGTTCTGTGGGCCATATCCCATTTCTTTTAATGCTTTTACCATTGTTAAAACTTCATCTGAAAATTTTGATGGGTATTTCCAATTGGGGTTACTGTGATTATTGAACTTTGGTTTAAATTTTTCAATCTTGCTTAATTCTAAATTTAACGCCGCTTCTTTACTTAAATAGCTTGCTGTTATGCTTACAATATCTTGCATTGTATAACCTAACGCAAACAATTCATTTAATCTTTCTTGGTGATTTTTCTTTCTATTAGAACCTCGGCATAGCCAAGCTCTTTCGTAACTACCCATTCCAATGTATAAAATCTCACCGGTTTCTGGGTCTGTGTGTTGATACACATAATATTGATCCATATCTTCTTTTATTGTTATTAGGTTGATGAAAAAGGGAGGCCACCGTTTCGATGGACACTCCCCGATACTACGTACTACTGAAAGAAACTACTTATACTGCAAAATCTGTTGCTGCTGTTGCTGCCACGCCGCCTAAGCGATCGCCATCTTCTAGCTTCTGTACATTGTTCAAGCCAAAGCCAATGCCTTTAGCACCGGATACATCGTATGGGTACATATCAATAGATACGCGACCATAGCATCCGCTATACAATTCACTTGGATCTAAAATGGGATTTACTTCTGCGTCAACTACACCGGGCTTGCGGTCTAGGTTTGCGTAAGCATTAAAGAAATAGTGGCCTGCAAATTCAGACTCTTCTTTCTCTACGTCTCCATCACGTAAGCCACCTTTGAGGAGCTTAGGAACAGAACCGCCGAAGTAAGCTGCGTTAGATTGCTTGGCTTCTTCGAGTGCTTTATTAAAGCGTGCTACACCTTCTTTATCTGATTTTGGAATGAGTACCATCATCGAATACTTCATGGTGCCGTTTAATGTTTCAGCTGGTTCAAATACGTTAACAAAAGAAAAGCGAACCTTGTTGGTAACATGTTTAACGCGTACTGGTTTTGCAGCCATAATAATTAATCCTTATATCTTTTTAGACTGGACTTCAATCGGGGCCAGTCTGTCTACCCGTACACATATTAATGCAAAAACCAAAGCCTAATTATTTCACAATGTGAGAAACTAGGCGTCGTATAAAATTCCATGTTTGGCAAGCGCTTCTTTCATTGCCAGTGCTTTTACAAAGTCCGTTGCGTATTCTTTGTCTTCTAATAATTCTGGCTCTTCGCCAATCATATCAACCACTTCTTCGATTGAGTCTCTGAGTTGTTGTATGCCTTCGCGATAACCGCTGCCTGCTAATCCATCAAAATCTTTTAGAAATTTGTCAATTAACAAATCCGGAATATCAAATTCCGAACCATAACACTCTACCATCATAGCGGACTTTCTAATTATTATTTTGCCACCATTACTAATCCGACATTTCCCATGGCGTAGCCTAGGAACATAATGCCGGTACCTATACCACCTTTTCTAAATTGATCCATTGCGACAATAAAATACACCACGCCCATCGCGGCGATTAGCCATGTACTCATGCAAAGTCCTCCTTCGCATCTTCTTTGACTTTTACCAGTTTGGGTGAGCCTTCTGGCCGTAATACCAAGTCACCTAACCATGCGGTTACTTGGCCTTTAGGGCCGAGCTTTTCTAATGCGGCGATGGACTTGAGTTTGCGTGGCTCCCAGATTTGTTCTTCTGGCATACCTTTTTCTGTAAGAACTACAGCAGCTAACGCGTGATCGCTAATCTTGCGATGCGTTACTGTGGTTGAGAGTTTGAAGCCGGGCGGAATAACATCTTGCTCGACTGCGCGAGTAAGCGCAAACTCTTCAACATCATTTACCCACGTTTTGAGGTCTTGGGCTTTGGTGAGGACTTGGCTGAACTCTTCTTCGGTGAGGAGGGCCGGGGTTTTGAACTCGAGTTGCGCGAGTTGGGTGTTGTGGTCGCTACGGGCGCGGCACTGCGCTTTGGCTTTGCAGAATTGACACCATTCGCCCGGGAGGAACTCGCCTGCGCCGCTCCACGCTTTTTTGGCTTTTGGGGCGACGTAATATTTTCCCCATTCAAGGAGCTTGGCGATGGTCGTGCCATCGCTGCTGATAGAGTCGAGTCTTGGTTGGTGGATTGTTGTTTTAACTTCCTTGATCTCTGAAAATTTTTCTTTGAATTTGGCATAGGCCCCAAGAGCGTAGAGACGAAGCTGTGGGTTGTCGATTGCGGAAACGGCCACGCCTTTTCCGAACTTAAGATCAATAACGTGGATTGAATGTTTTGAAAGAATGACGACATCCGCTGTACCAAAGCCGTCCGGCACCCAATCAGAAAAGTCGACACGCTGTTCAAAAAGAGGCGTGTCCCCCTCACCAATTTGAGAACGAACGTACAGTACATAATTGTCCACGTTAGCTTCAAAATCGTCACGTTCGTCCGCAGTGTAGGTTTGATAGATTTCATGGGATTTGATTTTTTCATATTCCGCTTCATACTCATCCTGTTTAATTTGACCATAATAAAGCCTTAGACGCGTTTCGGCAAGCGAGTGAGCCAGTGTCCCTTCCGCAGAGAAATCGATGCCCCTAGAGCTTCTCTTAAGGTCAGGGAGCACGCTTTCAAGTCTGGCGCTTGGTGTACAAGACAGCCATCGTTTTGAGCTAGAAGCGCTTAATAGGGCATGTGCTGTCATTCAAATCCTTATAATCTATATAGTCGTATACATATTAATGCAAAAACCGAGCTATTTTAGTCAGTTTTTTTGTTATATTTTTGTAAATATTTAAGGGCGGATTTTAATTTATCTAAAGAATCCTCAAAAAAACCTATTCCGGGATTGCATTTTGTGCATAACAAGCCTCTAACTTTTTTAGTTATATGGCAATGATCTACATGAGCATCTGAAATTTCATTGAATTTCATTTTACATATTTCGCATTTATTATTTTGCTTTTTAAGCATATTTAATTTTTCAGACAAAGAAATTCCATAACTTTTTTGAAGTTTTTGATTTTTTCTTTTATTTAAATTTTTTAGATGGTGGTTTTTGCTGTATTCTTTAACGCAAAGTTTGCATTTACCCAATGGTTTTTTGTTATCTGATCTTATACTAAATTCAGATAGCGGCTTTTCGATGCCACATTTAATGCACTTCTTCATTGATACCCCTTAATGGTTTATTGGTGGACTAGCCAGTGATTAAGGCACTGGCAAGGGAGCTACCCTGTTCGCCCATTGATGATATTACTCTTTTAAAGACTTAATTAATTCTGCAATTTCTTTGTTGAAATCTACGGTAATTTCTTGCTTAACTTCTTGTTTTACTTCACGATTATCTTTATATGTTTCGCCGAATTGGCCTCGTACTGCAATTTCAACCATGCGAGTATTAAAGTTTTTGTTTTCTGCATTGGCAAGCATTAAGCGCTCCCAGTATGCTTGGCTATGAACTAATGCTAAATCAAGTGCTTCTGCAAATTCTGGATACTTTTTCTTATACGCTTCTGCAGTAGATTTAGAAATTCCTAGTTCAGCCCACATCATTTTTTGAGAAGCACCTTCCCTGCCCATATCAATCATGATTTGGCACATTTCTGGTCGGTACTTAGTAGGTTGTGGGGGAGGTGACTTTTTAGCTACCACATTTCCACCTTTTGAGTGCTGCTGCTTTTCGAGTTGGTTTACCGTTTTCGTCTTTCATTGGGCCGGGAACGCCAGACATACGAGCGCAAAATGATTTTTTACGTGGGCCACCCTCTGGTTGAGGAGCTTTTAAATGCGAGCCAGTTTCTCTGTTGTATTTTTCACGGCCTTTGGCTGTTAGTCCAGCACCCTTAGATGCTGGTAGCTTTTCACCACGACCAATAGCGAGAGATACTGATTTCTTCTTAGTTGCCATTATTTTTTACCACGTTTAACTTTGCCACCACGTTTGTATGTATCGCCCATAGGATTGGCGTTTTCAAACGGTTTGGTTTGTTCTCTGTCTTTTTGAATTACGCCTTGAGCTGCTTTTTTAACCGCTGTCAGTCGAGGATTGTTTGGTTGGCCCAAATCCCAATCACCTTCGTTGGCTTCTCTATATGCTTTACGAGCAGCTTCATCAGCTTTTTTACCTACAGGGGTTTCATCATCTAAAGCGGAATATTCTGGGCTATCTTGAGAAGCAACTTGTCTTCCGCCAGCATATTTTTTAACCTTACCACCTTTTTTATAGTGGTTTCCTTCGCAGGCCATTTTAGTATTTTGTTTAAAATCTTTCATTTTTTCTTCGCAGTTTTGGCGGATTCAATAAATGCTTGCTTAGTAGGAGCGCCTTTAGTGCCAACCTTTCTCATTTTTTCGCCTGAGCCTTCTGCTATGCGTTCTCTCTTTTTTTGGATGTTGGCATATAAGCCGGGTTTGGTTGCCA
>Ga0208876_1000816_pt1 | contig 8341 bp, 5 predicted proteins | sample CryBogCBH03Jun09_FD_184614 | JGI IMG/M metagenome (GOLD analysis project Ga0208876, IMG submission 184614) | Freshwater microbial communities from Crystal Bog, Wisconsin, USA - CBH03Jun09 (SPAdes) | ecosystem: Environmental > Aquatic > Freshwater > Lake | place: Crystal Bog, Wisconsin, USA... | reverse complement strand
AGCAGCAGACGTCCACAGGGTCTACGCGGGCTGCACCGCCTGCAACAAAACAAGTGGCAGACGAAGACGACTTCGGGTAATAGAGAAAGGGGGGCGAAAGCCCCCCTTTAACTATATGCCCCAAGAGGATTTAATGAAACTTCTCATTACTATGAATATGCCGGCACGCGCTGGCGCTTTAGTCCACCAAGTATATGCAGAATACGATTGCGATACTTTGGAGGAGTTCCTTGACGTATTGATGGAAAACGAATTTCTGATCGTTGAGGAACTATACCGCGACCGAGAGATCGCCACGAAGTTCACGCCCGTTGGCAAGGTTGTCCTGAACTACCGGTATATCGGCAAGGTCAAGGAACTATACGCAAACGGAAAACCGATGGCTTCGTGATGCTACAGCTAAACCCGCCCATGCCTGTCGTGACGCCAAAGGGCAATGCCATGGCGCACGTCCTGATTGACTATGGCCCAGAACATAACCTGTTCTGGGTGTGCTTTCAGGACGCGACAGGCGAGTGTTGGACGTGGGCGAACAAAGACATTCGCGCACAGTCCAACATTACCCTTGGGCGGGTTGTGCCGACCACGGCGGCGGTAGGTTAACGCTAGTCGGCGTAATCTGCTGCTGGATTTGGCCGTCGATGTTTGCCTCCAAGGCAACAACTTGCGTCGGCCCCATCGCTTCCGTCACCCAGCCCTGAACTTGCGCTTCAGTCAACTGCGCGTAGGGAGTGAATGGGCTGCCGGCGACGTATGCAAGCGCCTGGGTGCCGTAAACAGACCCGGTATGGCCGTTGCCGTCATCGCCCATCAGAACCCAGTGGACGGTGTAAACAACGTCTGTCTGGCTGGCATATTCGGGGTATGCGGTGAGGGCTGGAAAAGTCCAAGTGTAGGTGTTGGGCATGGTTAGGTTCCTTTGGCTGCGAGGGTGGCGATGTTGAAGGATTAGCATCATCAGAAGGAAAGTATTTTTTAGTTTACTAATATCCTATAGCTAAATAATTATACGTTGCTCCGCCGGACGTAGCTGAATATGTTACGCTAAAACTACTTAAAGAACCCGTTGTAAATGCATATAGGCAGTTATTTGTTCCGGCTGAAGACGATTGAGATATAAAAGGCATAATAAAACTAGTTGGGAACGAGATAGGAAGTGATTGAGTAATGGTAGCATTTTGCCCGATAGAGTTATTGCCCCATTGAAAAATAATGCCGCTCAACCAAGATGGGAAAACAAGATAACCATTAGATCCAAATGAATAGGAAAAACCAGCCGCTGTGGCTACTGCTGCAATACAGCTTGATACCAACGACTGAATGCTTGCCGTAATCCATGACGTGCCATTGGATGCTAAAACATTATTATTCGCACCAGATGACGTCAGGCCGGTGCCGCCGTTTGCTGCTGACAGGGCGGTGGACAGGCTAAGGCTAGATGCCGTCAATGCTGCGGTAGTGACTGCACCTGTAAAGCGGCCTGTGCCATTCACATCCAGCAAATAGCTGGGGGCGTTGGTGCCAATGCCGACGTTGCCAGCGGCAGTGATGCGCATGCGTTCAGTGCCACCAAAGCCCCATTTCATGTAATTGACGTTAGAACCATATTCATTTGTAAAATACGGAGAACCGTTGTTATCAAATAGCTGTTGATAAAGATATGATTGAGAAGTTCCGCCAATTATATTGATTTGGGCGATGGCGCTTGCACCAACGGTGCCGTTGCCAATGCCAAGAATGGTGGCGGCATTTTGGTTTCTGACAATCGCCAACGGCACCGCATTGCTGTAAAAATTGTCTGGATTTGACGTGCCAATGCCTACGTTTCCGGCTGCGCTGATACGCATGCGTTCTGTGTTGTTGGTGTTGAGAATAAGCGGGCCGTTGTCTTGCTGGTTGATAAAGACGTTGCCGCTACTGTCTTCGTTCAACAGCAAACCGGATTTTCCAGTGTAATATGCGTTGATGGTTCCATTTACAAGCAACGCCCCTACAAACCGGCCTGTGCCGTTCACATCCAGCAAATAGCTGGGTGAATTTGTCCCGATGCCGACATTGCCATTAGGCTGAATGCGAGCATATTCTGTTCCCGCAACACCAAAACGCATGCTTCCAACTGTTCCTGGGGCATTTTGGGCGGTTAGTCCGACAAACCCAGCGTTGGTCCCATCCGTCAGATAAATATACGCAGAGTCATTAACGCCTGCGGCATTGATGCCATTAACTGCAACGCTGTTGCCGTTGGTGGTCGAAATGAAAGTGCCAGAACCGCCGTTGAACCCACTGCCGCTGACCGTTAACTTGGTAGTGGGAGAACTGTTTCCAATACCAACATTGCCGGCTGCGCTGATCCGCATGCGTTCGGTGGCATTGGTCGCAAACAACATCGAAACATTGTCGGCGGTATAAAGCTGCGCAGTCCCGGAGGCTTGATTTTGAATTAGCTGAACGCCAGTCCAGCCTTGAGCGATCACATTGAACCAAGCTTGAGCAGACGCTCCAGTGCTGGTGTTGGATACAGAAAGACCGTCATTGCTATTGGTGTTGGCAACAACAGAAAGTTTAATGCTTGGCGTTGTCGTCCCGATACCGACATTTCCGCTGATATTAGCGGCACCAGTCACGGTGAGCGTGTTGGTGCCATAATTCCAGGCTAGGTTAGACGAACCGCCGAACACGCCAGATTGATTGAATTGGATGCTGGTGTCAGCGCCCCCAGGCGACGTGACGGTATTGACCGACAGGGTGACATTCGTGCCATCAGACACGATCAAGGTCCGTGTCCCCTGCGTAATGGTGACGCTGCTGCCACCGCCGCCAGACGACAACGTCAACGTAAAGGCACCTGAGGTGCCGTTGTAGACCACCCACTGCCCGCCCACGCCGGATGGCACCTGATAGTTCACATTAGCCGACAGCGTGCCGCTAAACAGGATGTAGAGGTTTTGGTATTGCGTGGTCGTCAGAGCGGTGGTGCCAGACGCGCCAGTGGCGTTGATGATCAGGTGACCGCCGAACGCCTTGTCGATGATGTTGAAGTTGGAATTGACGGGCGTTGACCATGTGTTGACGTAATCGCCATTTGCCGGTTCTTCGATTGCCTTGTTGGTCGAATAAGTGCTGGTCATGGCAGGCTCCGGTTAGATGGCTTGGTTGGCGACGTGAAGCGCCTTGACGATGGTGGCGTCTGGGACGTTTAGCAGAGGTTCGGTGGTGCTGTTCACATCTTTCTTCGCGCGCTCTGCAAGGGTCATCAGGCGGTTTACGAGGCGTTCGTGGTGGTCACCTACCCGGCCACCTGAAGCACGGGCTACAGCGCCGCCTGAGGCGTGTCCTGTGCCGTATGCAAGGTTGTGAGCAATAGCGCCGCCATAAAGCATGGCCCGCAATGCTGCTGGTGATAATTGGATACCCGCCTGAGCGCCTAGGGCACCAGATGCTTTTTGTAAAGTATTCGATACGATTTGCTGACCTGCCGACGTTGCATTTAGCGTCGGATCAATCACCGTGCGCTTGATTTGATTTAGGAAACTTTGTGCCTGGGGGTTATTTTGCAGGTATTGTATAAATTTCGCACGTTCGGTAGGAGCGGGCAGCGCGGCGGCGACATCACGAGCACCAAGTGCGCCCAGCCCAGTAGAGCCGGCGATCAACCCCAGACTGCGGACTGGCATACCAGACAAAGCCGCTTCAATGCCGACTCCGGCGATTTGTCCGGTGGAAAACGGAGATTGGTTAGTTGCTTGTTGGCCATATAAATCCAATTTTCCACCTGCTTTTTGACCAAGGGTGGCAATATTTTCTAATGTATCACGCGCCCCGCCGCTACCAGCAGAACCAAACACAATGTCTTTTGCAGGCTGACTAAGTGAATTATAACCCTTAAAGAAGTTTTTGAACGTAAACTGACCAGCCTCACCAGACGGAATTTGTTTAGCCAGTAGCGCATTAGAAAAAGTTTTCCATGCTTCTGGAGAAATGGTTTGTTGAATTTGCTGGAGGGCGGCTGGATCGCCTTTGGCCCTCGATGCAAGGGAGGCAAGGTTGTTAAATATAGTCGTCCCAGGTTGCGCGCCAGCGGCATTAGGATTTTGCCCACCTAGGCGTTTAGCTATCACTTCGCTCAAATTATACAATTTGCTAGCTTGCGTGTCAGCATTATTCAAGGCGTTCTGCATGGGCACGCCGCCAATATTCTTGGCTGCATTTGACATATCTTCAGTAGTCGCGGCACGAATTTGCTTTAGAATAGATTCGTCTAAATTATCACTTCCGGGAATTTTGTTAAAATTAATACTTTCACTAATTTCTTGCCGCAACGCGCGCATTTCAGCGAAGGTTAGCCCACCTTCTTGATCACTTAATGATAATGCTTTGTTCAAGACAGCAAGGGTGGGATCAATGCGGTTAGATACCGCATAACTGGGGCTAGATTTAATCGTTTGGATGGCGTCTTGAATCGCATCAATGCTATGCCTGGATGTAGACCCTGACAGTGAATCAACCGGCTTATAAATGTTGTCCAATAGCGTCGGTAAGGAATTTGGTCCCTCGCCACGCATCCAATCGTTAATAAATGAATCGCGCACAGCATTGCCGGCATCGACAGGAAGCGTGTTGCCGTGAATGTTAGAAACAACTTCATCAAGTTGCCCGAGCGTTTGCGCTGAAGCGTTTTTTACCCCGTTAAAAATGTCGGTCTTTGCGCCGGCTGCGATCAATGGATTGGTAGAAACTGCACCTGCCGGCACAGGAACATTTAGTGCATGCGCTGCCCCTGCTGCGATTTCAGCGTCGGTAGGAGAGCCAGTAACCATACGGAAAAAAGGACTGACGACGCCCGAAGCAGCGCCCTTGGCGGCTTTGCCAGCCATACCCAGGACGGCTGGAACAACTTTCGCACCAGCGGCACCAATGGCAGCATTTTGGGCTTTTTCGCCCAAGGTGTCGCCTTCAGATGCCCCGTATATACCGCCTTGAACAATCGGGTTGGCGGCAACATTAGCGGCACCGCGCGCCAAGGACGGCAGAACGCCCTCACTTGCGCCGGCAGTGCCGCGAGCAGCACGCGCACCAAGACTGGCTACGTTGCTGGCATCAGAAAGCCATGACGCAATACCTGCACCTGCACCTGCTGCTGCCTCCTCTGGCCCTGCCACAACAGCACTTGCGGCAGCAGGAAGCGCCGAAGCCAGCATACCAGCGCCATATAGGTAGGGGTGCTGGTTCCAAGCTTCTTCAGTCGATTGCTTTTGTTTTGCTAGTTCCGCTTGATAATCTGGGCTTGAACTTCCGGGAAAGTTGCCCGTTTTAAGCGCAGCAATCACTTGGGGAGAATACCCAAGGGTAAATGCTTGCGCGGCACCTCGGCCAGCAGCTTCTAGTCCGCCGATATCTGGAGTTGCGGGCGCTGGCGTATTGTTGCCGTCGTCAAGGGTTATGGTTTGGCGTTTACTTGCAACAGGTGCATTTACGGGGGTATCGTCGAAGGTAATTACACTACGTTGGTTGGCCATTAATCGCCCTCCGGGACTAGTTGTTTTTTCCCATTAACCACAACGAACCTATAAAGCCCGCCCTGGTTAATTGTATGATTATCAATCACTTGCCCAGGTTCGACAATATATTGTGCTCCAGGATGCATTTTATCTGTGGAAGAAGGCGTCCCACCCTTAACGGGCATATTGTTGTATGCTTCTTCAGTATAGCGTTTATCAAGATCATGCTCTGGTTGAGCAAGCCATTGATTTTGATAGACGCCACGGTTGAAAAGTCCCAACTGATCGTTAGTCGTCCCCATTCGGTTTATAACATCGCTGGCGTAATCTTTATTTTGCCGCGCTGCACCAAGCAAGTTAGCTACGATTCTGCGATTAGTTTCTGGGTCAAGGCCAGCGTTCTCAACAGCTTGTCCCATTCCTTGCAACTTCGTATCTGTAACTACGCCGGGGACTTGACTTAGATTTTGATAAATCTGTTTGATTGATCCCTTAAGTAATTCTTGCGCCAGAGCGGTGTCGTCTTTATGGCTTCCTGAAATAGCATCAAATGTTTTTGGCGGGAGAATGCTTTTTGCCCATGCAGAAACGTCAGAAATCGGAGGCGTTAACTTCCCCGTTTCTAGTTTAGTGAGAATATTCTGCACCTGAGTAAGTTGTTGAATAGCTTGTTGATTATTGGCTTGTCCATTACTTAAGTTTGCTTGATACGCACGGTTTTCCGTGAGATTTTTAACATATGGTTCATAAGATTCTTGGGCTTGTTGCTGGGTGGTTTTTAGCACATCCAAAGCCCCAGGGGACATGTTCGACCCATGTTGCGCAATCAACTGAGCCAGTTGATTGGCTTTATCGCGCAAATAGGGATAGCTGTTTGTAGGATAAGAACTGGGTGGTTGTTGCGGCTGCCCGGCACCACCAGCGCCACCAGCACTACCAGCACCTTGGGTGCCGTTCATCATCATTCTAAAGCCTTGGCGAACGGCTTGGTCCATCTCGGGTCCTTTGCCGGTCGAGAAGGTGCCATATTGTTCGATAGCTTTCTCCCACGACCCTGTTTTCTTATATAGGTCGCTTAAATAATGCATTGCAGCATCGGTAGACTGCTCAGGATGTAGCGGGTCCAGTTTCCCGTTTGCGAGAACAGGATTGGCGTAGTCTTGATAAGTTCCGGGTTTAAACTGGAATACACCAGAAACATTGTTCCCCTGAGCGTTCGGGTTCCAATTAGATTCGTGGGTGCCAAGCCATTGCGCCACATTCATCGGGACATTGTATTGCGCGGCATATTGCTCAACGTATGGGGCATAATCTTTTGGCGGCGTTTGGATAGTGGAGTATTCCGTCGGATTAATGCTTCCGCCCACGTTTCCAATAGAACCTTTCCCTGTCGGCGCTTGACCGCCAAAAATATTAGAGAGGTTGGGGCTTACCAATGCGCCCGCACCGCTCACAATACCCATCATTTGCGATGCTGGGATTGACTGTTGGGTCAGCGTGTTGACCCAATTCCCGGTCGGGATGCCGTTAGTATCATATTCAGGCTTAAAGTATTGCCCAACGGCTCCCATAGCCTCCAGGCCGGTTTTGATGCGCTGCGTCTGGGCGTTCATAATGTTCGCCTGCGCATTAACCGGCGTTGCCGCCGTGGTGGCTTCACGCGCAGCCTGTGCGCCAAGCGCATTTTGACCAGCAGAGTAACCAGACGCGCCACCGCCGACAGCACCAAGCAAGGCAGCAATAGGATTGCGAGCGCCACGCATCCCGCCGATGGCACCAGCAATGCCACCAAGCACGTCTTGATTGCGCTGGAACCAGTTAAGCGGCTGGTTTTGCAACTGCTCATACGGGCCGAGGCTAGATGGTGCCAAACCAGTGGACGGTGCTGCAGGACCAGAAGGTGGCGCAAAATCAGTAGGTGGTGCCAGACCAGCAGGTGATGTAGCGCCGGTTGTCGCTGTCGGCGTTCCTGCTCCAGGCCCAGGCGTTACAGGTGGTGTATAATTTGCCGCAGTCGCTGCATTGTTGGCGGGAATAGAAGTATTGGATACAACTGTAGAAGGCAACCTTCCACCCGTCATCCCAGAAAGAATATTTGGCTCTGTGGCAAAATTTGCCGCAGCATCGTCAGTAGAAGGCAGTTTCCCACCCGTCATCCCAGAAAGAACATTTGGATCTGTGGAAAAGTTTTTTGTAGCTTCAGATAGGTTCTGTGCGTCTTTCTGAACGCGAGCATTTTGTATAGCTTTGGACGCTAGTCGCGTTGCATCAGCGATAGGATCAGGCGATGTATAGGTAGGATCGTAATTAGGTTTGTCACCTCCCAAAACATTGGTAGGAGTTGTTGCCCACAATTTTTGCCAAAAACTTGATTGGTCATCACTTTTTTTCGAGTCATCTGTTATTGTGTTAAACAAATCATTTAGTGGGTCATCAGTTACGCCCCCAGCGGTAGCATACCCACGCCGACCATCAACAGACCCGCCGTCTTTCAATCCACCCAACGCGCCAATCACCGAACCAATACCAGCAAGGTCTTTCAACAATCCACCCAAGCCACCACCGCTGCTTCCCTTAGAACTGGTTTGCGGCTGCTGGATTTGCGGCGGATTAAACGGAACATCAGGAATGCTGAGGTCGATGTTGGAACTATAGTCAGGAATGGCTGCTTCTTGCCCAGCAGACGTGTAAACGCTTCCTGCGTTGGCGTAGTGCCCACGACCGGCAAGACCGCCAGAGGCAAACCCAAGAGCAGAGCCAACAGAAGACAAAAGACCTGGGCCGCTGTTGTTCGACTGCGTGTTGCTGTTGTCGCCGGCAAAGAAATTATAGTCGTTCTGAAG
>Ga0208876_1000809_pt1 | contig 8368 bp, 7 predicted proteins | sample CryBogCBH03Jun09_FD_184614 | JGI IMG/M metagenome (GOLD analysis project Ga0208876, IMG submission 184614) | Freshwater microbial communities from Crystal Bog, Wisconsin, USA - CBH03Jun09 (SPAdes) | ecosystem: Environmental > Aquatic > Freshwater > Lake | place: Crystal Bog, Wisconsin, USA... | reverse complement strand
AAGCGGTGAGGCGGTTTCAGTTACTCTTAGCGCTTTAGCGAACGAACTCATAGAACGAATCACAGGCTACGGAGAGCACTCTTAAATGTTACGCACACATGAAGCGGGATTGTTATCAAAGAGCGATGTCGGAAGCGATGTTGTCCTAGCTGGATGGGTAGCTCGTCGTCGTGATCATGGCGGGGTGGCCTTCATTGATCTTCGTGATGCGACTGGCGCGGTTCAGGTAGTTATTAAAGATGAGATTGCTGGAGCCCTTCGCGCCGAATGGTGCGTTCTTATTAAGGGTAAGGTCAACGCACGTCCTGCTGGTAATGAGAACCCAAATATTCCGACCGGTGAAATTGAAATTGATTGCCTCTCTCTCGAAGTATTGAGCGAAGCGGCCGCGCTCCCATTCCCAGTTGATAGCGGAGAAGTTTCGAACATCAGCGAAGAGGTTCGTTTGAAGTACCGCTACCTCGACCTGCGCCGTGAAGGCCCTGCCGCGAATCTACGCCTTCGCTCCAAAGTAACTTCAACTATTCGTACTGTCATGGACCGTTTGGATTTCTTGGAGATTGAGACTCCTTATCTGACCCGTTCGACCCCAGAAGGTGCACGCGATTTCCTGGTTCCAGTTCGTCTGCAACCTGGAAGTTGGTATGCGCTACCTCAATCGCCTCAACTCTTTAAGCAGTTGTTGATGGTTGCTGGAATGGAGCGTTACTACCAGATCGCACGTTGTTTCCGCGATGAAGATTTCCGTGCAGATCGCCAACCTGAATTCACCCAACTCGATATCGAGATGTCCTTTATTGACCAAGAAGATATTTTGCGTGTTGCGGAAGAAATCCTGGAAGAGGTTTTCTTGAAGACAGTAGGCCATCAGATTTCTAGACCAATTCCTCGTATGACGTATGCAGAAGCTATGCGTCGCTACGGTTCTGATAAGCCGGATTTACGCTTTGGGCAAGAGATTGTGGAAGTGAAAGAGTTCTTTACGAACACCACCTTCCGAGTTTTTCAAGCGGATTATGTTGGAGCTGTTGTTATGCCTGGGGGAGCATCCTCTCCTCGTCGTGAGTTAGATGCTTGGCAGGATTGGGCAAAGGCACGTGGTGCCAAAGGTTTGGCCTACATCTTGGTACAAGAGGATGGCACCTTGGGTGGTCCAGTTGCTAAAAATCTTTCAGAGAGTGAAGCAGCAGGAATCGCGGCACACACCGGCGCGAAACCTGGAGATGCGATCTTCTTTGCTGCTGGAACAAAGAGCACTTCGCAAGCTCTCCTCGGTGCCGTCCGTTTGGAAATTGGCGCACGTTGCAATCTGATTACTCCAGGAAAGTGGGAGTTCTTGTGGGTTGTAGATGCACCTATGTTCGAACCAGTTGATGCAGATAATCCAGCTGCTGGTTGGACCGCAGTACATCACCCATTTACCGGACCAAAGCCAGAATTTGCCGATACCTTCGATAAGGATCCAGGCAGCGCTTTGGCCTACGCCTATGACATCGTTCTAAATGGAAATGAAATTGGAGGAGGCTCCATCCGTATTCATAAGAGCGAGATGCAGCGCCGAGTCTTCGATGTGATTGGACTTACACCAGAGGAAGCTAAGAGCAAATTTGGATTCCTGCTTGAGGCATTTAATTACGGCCCACCACCACATGGCGGAATTGCACTTGGAATGGATCGCCTTTGCGCCCTTCTTACCGGCGCCGAATCAATCCGCGAAGTTATCGCTTTCCCCAAGACTGCAAGTGGCGGGGATCCTCTTACTGGCGCTCCAACACCAATCACCCCTGCCCAACGCAAGGAAGCGGGCGTGGATTTCGTGCCTGAGTCCAAGTAATCGAACCCACCCGCTTAAAGTTCAGGTAGGCTAACGGTATGGGTCCAGGAGGTATTGCAACCATCATCGCAGCGTCTTCGCTGCTGATAATCGCTGCTGCCGTCGCTTACGCGATCTGGAAAGTTGGACAGCTCGTTGATGAGGTCCAGAAGACCGTAAAGAGCGTCAACAAGATCGTTTCAACGGCCGAGAATTTCACCGAGAAAGTAACTGGTTCAATTACCAGCCTGATCGAGAAGAATTCAGGTCTCCTAAAGATCATTGGTTCACTCGCTACAGCCTTTGCAGGAAAGAAGTTTTCCCGCTCTGATCGGGAGCACGAGTAATAGGTGGAATCTGCAGAAATTAGAGCGCGTTGGTTGCGCTTCTTCGAGTCCGACAATGCCCTGGGGCTCAAGCACACCGTTGTTCCATCGGCATCTTTGATCGCTGATGATCCAAACCTTCTCCTTGTAAATGCAGGAATGGTTCCCTTTAAGCCTTTCTTCCTAGGCGAAGTGAAGCCTCCTTATGCCCGCGCAACCTCGGTTCAAAAATGCGTACGTACATTGGATATTGATGAAGTAGGAAAGACCACCCGCCATGCATCTTTCTTCCAGATGTGCGGAAACTTCTCATTTGGTGATTACTTCAAAGAGGGCGCGATCACTATGGCCTGGGAGCTTTTGACCAAACCAATTTCAGATGGTGGTTATGGCTTTCCTGAAGATAAGTTATGGGTGACCGTCTACCTCAACGACGATGAGGCTGCAGATATTTGGCATAAGAAGGTCGGGGTTCCTAAGGAGCGTATTCAACGCCGAGGAATGGCAGACAACTTCTGGTCGATGGGCGTTGCCGGACCATGTGGACCTTGCTCTGAAATCTATTACGACCGTGGACCTGCTTATGGCGCTGAAGGCGGCCCCGTCGCCGATGAAGATCGCTATCTGGAAGTGTGGAACTTGGTCTTCATGCAGAACATTCGTGCAGATGGTGGCACCAAAGACGATTATCCGATTATCGGAGAACTTCCTGCCAAGAACATTGATACCGGTCTCGGCTTAGAACGAACAGCAGCTCTCTTGCAAGGCGTTGAGAACATTTATGAAATTGATACAACCATGCAGATTCTTCGCAAGGCGAGTGAATTAGCGGGAGTTACATACGGTAAGGATTCGAAGAGCGATGTTTCGCTTCGCGTCGTTGCCGATCATGCTCGAACTTCGATGATGTTGATCGGTGATGGTGTATTGCCAGGAAATGAAGGCCGTGGATACGTCCTTCGCCGAATGATGCGCCGCACAATCCGCAACATGCGTATCTTGGGCGCCCCAGATCACAACTCAAAAGAATTGCTCTCGGCTGCGATCGGTGCGATGTCACCTCAATATCCAGAGCTACTCGAGAAGAGCGAACGTATCGCTGCAGTAACTGAGGCCGAGGAAGAGTCATTCTTGGCGACCCTCAAGAGCGGTACCCAAATTTTCGATCTCGCTGCGAGTGATGTGAAGAGCAGTAAGAGCGCCACACTCGCCGGCGATACCGTATTTAAACTTCACGATACATACGGATTCCCATTCGATTTAACGCTAGAGATGGCGACTGAATCAGGGTTGAAGGTTGATGAAGACGGTTTTAGACGTCTCATGAAGGAGCAGAAGGATCGCGCAAAGGCGGATGCCAAGGCAAAGAAGAGTGGTCATACCGATCTCTCTGAATACCGCAAGATCGTGGATGCGACAGGTAAGACAGAATTTATTGGCTATAACCATCAAAGTGGCGAAGCGAAGATTCGCGCCATCATGAGTGATGGACATAGCGTCCAAGAGATTAATGAAGGTGAAGTAGAGATCATTTTGGATCGCACTCCCTTCTACGCCGAGGGTGGCGGTCAACTTTCAGATGGCGGAGTACTCGTCCTTGGAGATGGAACTCGGATCGAAATTGATGATGTTCAAGCGCCAGTCCCTGGCCTGTACGTCCACCGCGGATCAATCATCTCTGGATCGGTAAAAGTTAATCAAGATCTTTTCGCCGAGATCGATCATGGACGACGTAAAGCGATCTCTCGCGCTCACACGGCTACTCATATGGTTCATAAGGCTTTTAGAGAAGCCCTTGGAGATAGCGCTACTCAGGCTGGTTCCGAGAACGCACCCGGTCGATTCCGTTTTGATTTCCCAGCAAACGGCGCTGTTCCATCTAGCGTCTTGAATGATGTGGAAGCCCGAGTGAACTCGGTTCTTCTCGAGAATTTGGAAGTTACTGCACAGAATATGAGCCAAGCCGAGGCAAAAGAGATAGGCGCTATGGCTCTCTTCGGCGAGAAGTATGGCGATGTGGTTCGCGTAGTCAGCGTGGGAGATTGGGCCCGTGAACTGTGCGGTGGAACCCACGTTCACTCATCGGCCGAACTTGGCGTAGTAAAACTTTTGAATGAATCTTCCATTGGTGCCGGTGTGCGTCGTGTCGAAGCACTCGTTGGTGCAGATGCCTTTAGTTACCTTGCCAGAGAACATATGCTTCTCAACTCTTTGACGGAGATCATCAAGGGTGCTCGAGTAGAAGAACTTCCTGAGCGAATTTCAGATTTGATTAGCAAGATGAAGGTTTTGGAGAAAGAACTTGCTGCTTTCAAATCAGCACAAGCTCTTGCATCCGTACATTCATTGGCTAAGAATTTTGAAACGATTGGTGCGTACAAGGCATTGGTCGCCCAGGTTGGCGATGGAATTGGTGGCGATGACCTTCGCACTATGGCCTTGGATCTGCGAAATCGCGACCCACATTCGATTGTTGCTCTTCTCTCCATCGTTGAAGATCGCGTGGTCTTAGTAGTTGCAGTTTCTGCCGAGGCTATTTCTTCCGGAGCCAAAGCTGGAGCCCTTGTGAAGAGTGGTTCGGCCATCCTCGGAGGAGGCGGCGGCGGTAAGGATGATTTTGCTCAAGGTGGCGGAAGCGATTCTTCCAAGATTGCAGAAGCAATTGCTGAATTAAAGGCATTGATAGGTTCTATTTAGCTCATGAAGAGCGGACGCCGCATAGCTTTTGACTACGGTCAGGTGAGAATAGGCGTGGCGGCGAGTGATGTGTCGGGTTTGATCGCTTCACCGGTTGCAACTTTGCAGGCCCAAGATCCAGATCTCTCTCAGCAGGTTTCTTCTTTGATATCCGAATACGAACCTATCTACATTGTGGTGGGTGAACCGAAGCATCTCTCCGGAAAATCCAATCCATCCCTTGAGGCCGCACATTCCTTTGCCACTTTCTTGGCCACTTTGACCCAGACACCTATCCACTTTATAGATGAGCGCATGTCAACGCTCTCAGCCGCACGTACGCTCCGTGAATCTGGGAAGAATGCCAAGGAGAGCAAAGGGTTGATTGACGCAATGGCGGCGGTCGCGATTTTAGAGAGCGCTCTGGAGCGCGAGCGGATTGCAGGTAGCCTTGATAAATAAGCCAAAGCAGCGCAATTTGGTGACGATATTTATCGTATTGGCACTTCTACTTGTCACATTAATTGTTCAACGCATCATTGTCTCTCAAGGAAATTCTGACTATCCCAAGGGCGTCGCTGGTCCTGATGTAAGGATTGTGGTTTCTAAAGGGGAGTCCGGCACTGCAATTGCCCAAGATCTCGCATCGCAGCATGTGGTGGCAAAAGCTTCTACCTTGATCAAGAAACTAATCGCCCGCAATGTGGTGGGAATCGCTCCTGGAATCCACCTCATTCAAAGTGTTATTCCTAGCGATGAAGCGATAGCGCAGCTCCTAGATCAGAAGCGAATTATCGACTCCATCTACGTGCTCCCAGGTTCAACCCAATCAGATATTCTCAAAGAATTACACCTCGTCACATCACTGACGCAAGGAGACTCTTTAGCAAGTATTGCTCCGTTCTATCCCAATCCAAGTAATTCCCTTGAAGGTCAATTGGCGCCGGTTCAATACTCTTTCCAACCCGGTACTTCAACCCATGATGCTCTTGTAAATATGGTTAAGACCTTTGGCGAAGAGGTTTCAGCAACAAAGTTGGGTCTGGGGTATGGCAAGTACACGCCTTACCAAGTTCTCACTATCGCCTCATTGCTGCAGATTGAATCTGACCCTAAGGATTACGGCAAAGTGGCACGGGTTATTTACAATCGATTAGCCCTTGGCATGCCGTTGCAATTGAACTCAACGGTGCAATATGCCCTGGGGTTGCGTGGGCAGATTGGATTGAGTATCAAGGCGACCAAAGTTGATTCGCCTTACAACACATACCTTCATACAGGTTTGCCTCCTACGCCGATTGCAAACCCTTCATTGCAAGCAATCAATGGTGCGTTGACTCCCGAAAATGGAGACTGGTTGTATTTCATTACTGTGAGCCCACATGACACTAGATTTACCTCAAGTTTTTCCACCTTTGAAGGGTGGGTTGCTTTGTACAACCATAACGTGGCTGCTGGTGCTTTTAAGTGATTAGAGGCGCAGTACTCGGTTCGCCGATTAAACATAGTTTGTCCCCGGTTCTACATAAACGCGCCTACGAGTTGCTTAACATTGAGGCGGATTACTCTGCTATCGAGCTTCTACCCGAAGGCGCAGATGATTTCTTCAGAGCTGCAGCAGATGAAGATTGGACTGGTTTCTCTCTCACCATGCCGCTCAAAGAGAGCATTATCGAAATTGGTTCAGTGCTTTCTTTTGATATTGATCCCATGGCGAAATTGATGCACTCCGGAAATACGGTTGTGCGTCGAGGTGAAAATTTCTTCGTTACATCCACTGATCGAACTGGATTTATCCGGTTGCTTGATGATGTTTCTAAATCCAAGGTGGCAATTATCGGCGGGGGAGGAACGGCAAGAGCGGCGCTAGGTGCGCTGGATGGTCTTGCAAAACACGTTGATTTTCTTCTGCAAACTCCGTCAAGGAGTAAGGCCTTGCTTGGAATTGCAACCGCGACAGAACTCAATTTCTTTGGGATGGATCACTCCTTGGAAGGCTATGACCTCGTGATCTCCACTGTCCCTGCTGGCGCAAGTGATGAGCTCGCCGCATCTTTGGACGTTCACATCCCAACTCTCTTTGAAGTGCTTTACAACCCATACCCCACGGCGTTGCTAGAAAAAGCCCAGAAATTAGGCTCAAGAACATTTGACGGCATTGATCTTCTAGTTGAGCAGGCTCTTGATCAAATCCACCTCTTCTCAGGAGTTGATTTCGAGTATTCAGAGATGCGCCAAGAATTATTGGTAGCGGCGCGCTATACCCTTTCCTAAACCCTCTCTGGCTCTCGCTTAAAGGTCACGTTAGAGGCTTGCAATCTGACAGAATACGTCCATGTTGAGATGGCTAACAGCTGGTGAATCGCACGGTCCGGTACTTTCTGCAATCTTGGAAGGGCTGCCAGCACATGTAGAAATTTCTACCTCGGCCATCGATTTTGACCTTCGCCGCAGGCGTTTGGGTTATGGTCGCGGCGCCCGTCAGAATTTTGAGGCGGATTTAGTAACCATTCAAGGTGGAGTCCGTCATGGATTTACCCAAGGTGGCCCAATCGCTATTGAAGTCGCTAACTCCGAGTGGCCGAAATGGGAGAAGGTGATGTCTGCTGATTCAGTTCCTGAAGATGAGCTGGCAGCCCTCGCACGCAATGCACCTCTAACTCGGCCTCGACCTGGTCACGCGGATTTGGTCGGTATGCAGAAATATGATTTTAACGATGCTAGGCCGATTTTGGAAAGAGCCAGTGCGCGTGAAACTGCGGCGCGTGTGGCGCTCGGTGCTGTTGCGCGAGCCTTTCTAGAACAATCAGTCGGAGTGCGCATCATGAGTCACGTTCTCTCCATTGGAGAAGCTGGAAGCGATGAGAATTATGTAGTACCGACGTGGGCAGATCGCGATGCGGTCGATGCTGATCCGGTTCGCTCTTTTGATCCTAAGGCAAGTGCGGCAATGGTCGCAGAGATTGATGCCGCGCACGCATCTGGAGATACCCTCGGGGGAGTAATCGAAGTTTTAGCCTTTGACCTTCCACCTGGACTCGGCTCCCATACACATTGGGATCGCAGATTGGATGCTCGGCTTGCAGGCGCCATGATGGGTATTCAAGCGATTAAGGGCGTTGAGATCGGAGATGGTTTCACTACCGCTCGTCGGCGCGGCTCAGTTGCACATGATGAGATCGAGAAGGATGCTTCAGGCAAAATCATTCGTCGAACCGATCGCGCTGGTGGAACTGAAGGCGGAATGTCCAACGGAGAAGTTCTTCGCGTACGTGCTGCAATGAAGCCGATTTCAACGGTTCCGCGGGCGCTCGACACCATTGACGTCGCTACAGGAGAGCCAGCAAAAGCAATCAATCAACGTTCTGATGTCTGCGCAGTTCCGGCGGCGGGCATTGTCGCGGAAGCTATGTGTGCCCTGGTTTTAGCGGATGCGGTTCTTGAAAAGTTTGGTGGAGATAGTGTCGGAGAGACTCGACGAAACTTCCAGAACTATATGAATGCGCTAGAAATTAAGTAGATGTTACGAGCCATCCTTATTGGTGCACCGGGT
>Ga0208876_1000792_pt1 | contig 8435 bp, 8 predicted proteins | sample CryBogCBH03Jun09_FD_184614 | JGI IMG/M metagenome (GOLD analysis project Ga0208876, IMG submission 184614) | Freshwater microbial communities from Crystal Bog, Wisconsin, USA - CBH03Jun09 (SPAdes) | ecosystem: Environmental > Aquatic > Freshwater > Lake | place: Crystal Bog, Wisconsin, USA... | reverse complement strand
GTCCGCATGATTTGCAATCGATGACCCGTAAAGCCCACGGTGCAGCGTTGTGAGATTGTATCGGTTTGCTGATGTGAGAGTTGCAGTCTGGTATGCGATATATTCGCCATCAACAAGCGTAAGACTTGCATAATTGTTCCACTCTGCAACTGTAGCACTTCCCATCGCTTGACAACTCAGGACATTGACCGATAGCGTGTTTGTGGTGTCGGGATCGGTTCCCGTCGCAAGTGTCGCTGTTAGCGTGCCCATTCTTGCCGGGGAATCTATTGAACCAGCATATCCGTAACTTACGTTGTCATAACTCACCCATACTTCACAACCTCCCCATGTTGAGGGAGTTACTCCATAAGCACCCATCCAGACTTCAAGGCCTGTCGCCGTCAATACGCTCGGAGGCACAAAAATATTTGGTGTCCCCGTGTTTCCCGGCTGGACAAGGTTGTTTACCCCGCCACCGCCGCCGGATTGCGTGCCATAGATCGCATGAGAGCCAACACCAGGAGGAGCGTCTTCTGCCGTGATCAATAACTCGTCTCCGCTTTCGTCAATCGTCAAAATCCTGACAGGGGTTTGCACAAGTCCGAGAGCCGAATCATCAAGCGTTACATAATCGGTAGGCTCAAGCAAGATGTAATTTATTGGAAGGGTAAAGGTATATTTATTTCTGATATACAAATTACGCTGCAAGACAAGCTGCGCGCATGATTGTGCGATACTGGTATTACATATCTGATGAGCAGTGACACTCGACATCGCGCGAAGTCCGTAAACGTCAATATTAACCTGATCGGTTGCTCTTATAGACGATTTGTTGTAACTGTTTGATCTGTCGAGACACTCGATATCGATCTGGTTATAAGCATCCGCCTGTGATCCCCTTTCGATCAACACAGGGTCTGATGCGCTTGCAAGAAACGCATCGTCTCCAAGCTCATAGATTGGCGTGACATTAGGTGTGTAGGTGTAACCGTTCGCCGTTATCGCGGTGTCTCCATACGGCGTTATCTTTAGCAATCCCTCGCTGAAATATGCTTCTGAATTCGTCAGCGCCAGTAGTTCGGTTATCGCTTTTGCTGCGGTTGCGGATGTGTCGTACGATGGCGAAAAGAGCAGGCCGTTTGCTATACAATATGCCTTGTAGCTTGTCCATGTGCCGATATTTGCGGAAGGAAACCCCGCTCCGTACCGAGCATTGGTTAATAAATCGGTGATGATGAATACTGGATCGACGTCCGGCACGCCTGTGACGCTTGAGCCGTATCCATGGCCAAAAACCTCAAAAGTGAGTTGAGGAAGAGAGGGAGATCCGCCAAGATTGAAATTTGCGGCTGCGATATAGGAGATGTTCCTATAGGCAAGTGCTTTTGTCGGATCCAGTGTTGTCAGGTATCCCCATGCGGCTTGTGCTGTACCTCCCGTGAATGTGGTGAAGGTGTCTGTTGTATCCAGGACGCCATTATTCCATACTGCATTGATGCTGACGATTGGCCCTTCACAAAGGCCAAGCATGAATGAAGCGGAATATCCATACCCAGTCTGAGTCGTTTGGCTGCCACCGCCCTTCCCTGAGCTTGATTGAGTATACTGTGGTGTGGCCGTGAACGCTCCGTACCATATCATATTGCCCGGCACTCTTGTTGCCCCATAAATCACAGGGAGCGTTAAACCGTAGACAGAAGTCGAAACTGACAGCCCGAGGGCTGCAGGTTGCACTGAAGAGTTGCTTGAAGGCGTATGAACAAATAATCCAGCCATTTACTTTAATCCTTTTGGTCGCCAAAATGAATGTAACCTGCCCCTGAGTTCCGCATCGTCTGCAGCCGCAAGAACAACCCCTTGTCTGATATATGAGTGGATAAGCTCTCCCGGCCAATTGACAATAATCGCAGCATGAGAGACGCATCGGCCAAAAGTGAAAAGTGCTATATCCCCCATTTTCGGGACAGTTATTTTCCTGCAATACTTTTTAATCCACCACAGATACTTTTCCTCTGCTCGATGCAGATGCCAATCGTGAGGGTAGTCTCCAACATCAACTTTCTCAACAACTCCGGCTGCGGCATAAACTTCGATGAGTATCTGTGCGCAGTCCACTCCTACCCCCTTGATGGCGGCGTGGTGATGGTAAGGTGTCGATAACCATGTCCTTGCTTCCTGGATTACTTTTTCTCTCATACAACCGTTTCTGGTATTGGCACAAACGGTTGCCCTTTAAAATTCGCGCCATTACTGAATTTTGTCTGGCATGTCGTAAGCTGTTTGTCGCATCCCGCATAAATCATAAACGTGTCGCCTGCTACCGGAGATATAGGGAATGGACTGAGAAGAGTAAGAACCCCACCTACCCATGACTTTACAGTTCTTGCTTCACCGTTTGCCGCTCCAGACGTAAAGATTATACCTCCCTGAGTCCAGTATCCCGCAGATTGGCTTGCCGCGGCCCCTGAAATTGTGAGACTCGTGCCGGTGATCGTACTTACGGTTCCTGCTACGGAATATGAGGATCTCGATAAAGTGCAAGCTCCATCATAAAGCGAATTCTGGCAAGCTGCCTGGTAGACGTTTCGAGGAACGTTGACGTTCAGTAGGTCAGTCAAAGAGTTGATCGTAATTGATGCTCCGTTCCGGCTTGGTGAAGCCTTGGCAACGTGCCCGGTAAACCAATTGACCGTCCCGATAACAGAATGGTCCGTGTTGAGGTCGAGAAATGCGCGATCTACCTTAACCAAGGCCCCGTCCAGTACTCCCTGAGTTATCGCCTGCATGAATGGGACTCCAAGAACAAGCATCGATGCGGTAGCATTGATCGTGATGTTCATCGTTGCGACTTCCAGCCCTATCGTCTGTTTTAATCCGTCGCGTGAGAAAATTGCATCGTTGCCTTTGAACGTATGTCCTCCATTTACTACATCGTAATCTGAGCCGGAATAGTAGTAATTGGTGTAGGTTACGGACAGGCCGCTTGCCCATGCTGTATTGACCACTGAGAGCGTGTAAAGGTCAACGACGATGAATTGACTATGGGCTAATAAATATGCACTGGTGAGGCTTCCTGTAGGTGTTTTCATTATAATTTGTTGCTGAGTGATCCGTACAATGTCAAACCGCCGTTTGTCCAGTAGTCCTGCATGAGCTGTTGAAAATCCGTTGTGTCGGTGTCGAAACGGCAACGGAAATAGTAATTGCCTGTCCAGATCAACGCCGAGCCATTTGCTGGAGCTGATGAGAATGTCACAACTCCTGTGCTGCTGATTGACGATACCGACCCGCCTGTTATAGTTGGAGTCCCGTTGATGTTCATGACCGGCTCAAGGAAACTTGTTCCTCCCCCGAAATCTCTGGCAAGCTGAAACGTTGTTGTTGAGCCGTTGCCTGTCCCGAACTGCTGAGATGTTGCGAGATTGTCTGTTGTGTCCTCAAACAAAAACGAATCAAACGACCCTTGCCTGCTGATGAAAAACCCCATGAGCTGTTTAAGCTCATCGAATGGGGATGCTGGAACCTGCACACTCATTTTGTCCCGTAGGAACTCAAAATTAAGCTTGAAACTGTACATTGGTGCGGCCATATAAGCAACACGAGTCTCTCTGCCAGATACCGCCTTTTTGATGATCGTGTTGAATATCGGTGTCTTAATTGTGTCCCATGTAATGCCTGGTAGTGCAGGGAAAATGGCGTTGCTGCTCATCGTTTCAGGTTCCTAATTTGGTGTTTCAAACTGTCCGCCAGCGCCGAGCCGTTGTCCTGGAATAATCTCCTCACTGAATGAGCATCAACCGCATTGACGTGCAGGTGAATATCCCCTCCGCTTGTCGTTGCGCCTGCCGGCGATGAACTCCCGGCCATGCCTCGGATAACATCCGCATACTTTGCAGGTAGTACCATCTCGCTTTGGTGAAGCTGCGTGATGGGGTTTATTCCTGCGGGGATATCGTATCCACCGGATGCCGATGCGACAGCCAAACCAGACATTACCATAGCCATAGTTGACGCATAGGCTGCGGCTGCCATTTCAGGGCCAACGACAGGGATTCCTGCAACGGATGCGGCTGCCTCTCCCGCTGCTATACCGGCTGATGCCGGTATAGTCATTGCTGCTTCAGCTTTTTTTGTCGCTATGTTTGTTGCTGATGCCGCCGCTTCGCCAGACGCCTGAGCAGGAAGTATTCCAAGTGTTACTGCAAGCTTTGCCAACTCCCCTGCCGTCCATTTTGCTATCATATTCCCGATCATCGTCTCAAACGCGCCTTGTATTCCTTGCCAGACACCAAGCATAGCGGACTGAAAGTTTTTTGTTCCGACAATAAACCCGCCGATTGATTTCCCGAATCCATCGCTGATCGATTTAAAAAGATCGTTCCACTTTTTAGCCGATTCCTTTACTGTCGCGTCCTCAATTTTCCGCACCGCAAGCCCGTGCTCCTGCGCGAGCTGCAATAACTTGGCGTTATCCTGGCTTACTTTTACAGCATTGTTCGGATTGTTCTTATCGAGAGCGATAAGCTTTTCCTGAGCCGCTTGCTCAATCTCAAACTTTCGGTTCTCAAACTCTATGAGCTGTTTTTGGTACCCTGCAAATGACGTTTGATCGAGTTCATACTTTGTTTTTGCAGCTTCTTCATCAAGTGCGAGGCTGCTCATGGCGGCGGCCTGCTCTGCCTTAATGGACTCGTTTGCAAGCCCCTGCGCCGTCTTCCGCTCTTCTTTCTGAATTTCAAGCCGCAACCGCGATATCTTACGAGATATTTCAAGCTTTTCTTTTTCGCTTGTTCCGGCTTGATCAATCGCTGACTGCCAGAATAGTATTTCCTGCTGCTTGCTTAATTCTTGCAGGTCATGAGTTGCGGAGTAGTATACTTTTGCCTCTGCAAGTTGAGCCTCCCATTTCGGGACGTAGCTTTCTTCTGCGCTTCCCCCGCCTTTCCCTGCTTTTTCAGGGGATACAAAGTCGCGGGTTCCTGTCGCGCCAACTTTTGCATCCGGGGTTGTCGCGGTAGGTGCTGAGGGCTTCTGACCGGCACTTGCTAATCTTTTTGCATCTTCAGGACTTGCAGTCATCCAGTCCCATACAGATACTTTTCCCTCTTTCATTTTATTGAACAAGGCTACCGCATTGCCGAAAGCCGCAAACCTATCAACAGTCCATGCTATTTTTTCGCCGATAAACTGAAACGCATTGGCGATACCTGTTTTATTGTTCTCGATAACCTCAGCCATCCGTATTACGGCGTCCCCAATCGCCTTGGTGCCCGCTATCATTTTCGGCATGGCGACTTCCGCTACTCCAACAAATGTTTTTCCAAGTGCGGTTAACCCTGGCATAAGAGCTTCGCCGATATGGGCCATAAGGGACTCGTTGACAATCTTCACCTCGGACATTGCCATCTTATAGCTTTTCGCTTTTGCCATCGCGACATCATCCAGCTCTCGGCCAAATATCCGGGTAAGCTCTGACGCTCTTGCTGTAGTCTGCTCATTGAGCTTGAGCAAAGCATACGCAGATTCTGCTGACCGACCGAACATTGTCATAGCGGCCTCATTACGGTCAACCCCGTCTTTGTATGTCATCATTGTTGCCGTGGCGTTCTTCAGCAAGGTTTGCTGGTCAAGCAGCTTGCCGTTTCCGTCACGTGTGACAACCCCCATACTGACAAGACCAGCCTCATTCGTCTTGAGTTGCCGGTTGAACTTCATAGCGATGCCGACATATTCTTCTGAAGACATGCCGACAAGTTTGAGTTGAGTGTTGAACTTTGAGGCTTCCTCTGAAGTCATTCCGAGGCCGTTCATTAACCGCTTAACCTCAGCCGTCTCATCCTTGAACGCATTGATCGATGCTGAAAACGCTGCACCACCGGCAAGGAGCACTGTCAATCCTGCAAAGATTCCCGTGAACTTGCCAACAACGCCGCCAAGACCTTCGATGCCATCTTTAACGCCACCAACATGGCCTGTTATGAGGTCTTTAAGCCTGCCGAAAGAATTGCCAGTCTCAACCTCCATCTTCTTCACGTCCGCCACTACCTTTTGCGTGGACGTGCCCGATGATGAGTTGAGTTTTTGCAGGTCCGAGATGATCTTCTCAAGATTAGAAGTCATCGCATCACTAACGCGCTTTACGCCTTGTTCGAGGTCTCCCGTACTTGCGCCAAACCCTACATTGACCTGCGTATCATTATTACCCATCAGCCTAGCATGGTTATGAATTGAGCGATTGCCGCGTCATTTTCTTTGTTTGAGATGTTCTGCACGGGCTGTCCTGATTTTCCTGCGGTTTTTGATGGTTCCCATACCCCGAAATAAGCGGCCAGCTTAGAGACGCTTACATGTAATGGCGGGAACTTTCCTGTGTAACTGTTAAAAGCGTGGAGCCGGGGAAGATCAAACTGGTCTCGCACCGTCTCGATATCCATTCCTGTGCTCATCGAAAGGTGCAAGAACAATTCATCCCAATCTACTTTTTCTCCACCGGCGGATTTTCCCCCGCGCTTTCTTCCTGTTCTTGCGCTTTCCTTCCCAGTCCGCCGATATCAAGCACCGCGTTAAACACGTCGAGCATGTTGCTGACGTCAAGCAAATCATTTTTGATATGATCATCCGTCATGTCTGGGTAGTTCCGCTTCAGCGACAATCCGGCCAGCTTACACACCATTTCAACATTCGGGGACCATGTTGACACTTCGCCATGCTCATTTTCCAATACTTCGATGGCACCAAGGGAAAGGGGAGGGATAATCAGCGCCTCCCCGTTACCAAATTCAAACTTCACACCTTTTACCATGCTGTTTTTTCCCTTTGCTTTTTTACCGGTTATTTATCGCTGAAAGAAATACGTCCCACTTTCTGGTTCGCGTCCGCGTAGCCCGTGAAATCAAATTCAGGGATAGCGAAGTCATCTAATTTTGTCGCAACACTGAACTTGCTTGACGTGCAGGAGTTGAGAATGATCGTGCCGTTTTTCCCGTTATAGTTTATCGAGAACGACACTGAAAATGTCGGCGCATATCCCATGAACGGATTTGAAATAATCAAATCCGCGGCTGTTGCTGCAACAGCGGTGTACGAGTAGTTGATAAACACAATCTGGCCGACATCGGCGGTGGCGAAAGTGTAAACTCCAAGAGCATGACTATACTGTCCTGTTGTCGGGCCTGATGCGACCTGCGTCATCGGCACGCCGTTCATAATAACGCCAAGGTCATTAAGCCACGTGCCTGACAGTGGCGGGGTGACGGTGATCTGAAAAGGCGTACCAGGGATTGCGGTGCCTGTCACATCATTGACAATAGCGCAAAGCGCACTTGTCTGAGTCTGACCGAAAACGAGAGAGTTGACTGCTGCAGCGTTAAACTGCGCGTAAGTTGCTTTACCTGCGATCTTACCTTTTCCGCGCCCTGCAGCAACTGGAAACTGCCGCTGTCCATAGAGTTCTTTTATATCCCACGAGAAATCAACACTGCCTGCCTGCATGGTGCCGATCTGAACGGGAGTCGGTACGGTAATTGCGGTGCCGTCGTAAGTGGTAAGCGGGATCGCGTAAATGTTGCCGGGGCCGAAAACGAATTGAGGCATGATTTTTCCTGTTTATGTTGTTGTTTGCATTTTTATGGTATAGATCGCTACGGACTGATCTCCGAGCGTCCCTTCGTCCGTTATAATCTCCCCGTCAATCCAGCAGTGTTCCACCAGTCCGCCGAGCGTCTGCTTGTTGTCTGGTGTCGTCGGCTTCAGAATTGCATCTACCTGATCCATAATGTCATTGATTGCTTGTGCAGGGGCTTTCGTCGGATCCGGATCGTTCGTGTAAACCCAGATTTTGGCCTCAAGCGTATACTGTGACGGGAGTCCTTTTGTTTGCTTGACAAATTGCGCGGCCTGCGTTACAAACATCGCCGGCTGCTCTGATGGCGATACGTCGCTATAATGCTTCAATCGCCGGCTCACGGTTACAAGCCCTGATATGCCAGAAAGTTTCGCGAAGAGAGCGCTGTATATCGATTCACGGGTCATTTTATTATCCTGAAATCAGTTCCGCGCTTTATTGAAAAACGAATAGTCTTCCCTTCATCGTCAACATGGCGGACAAGGACTCTATTACTGATTGCCGCTGTTATTGTGTTTAAAACACCGAGAATCGACGCGCCTCTGAATGAAAACCGATTTTTTAAGTATTCTTTTATCCTGTTATCTGTCACGGCTTTATCGCTTTAAGTTCTTTTGCTATAGCTTTCTGTAATCCTTCCTCAATTTCCGATTTCATTTCCCGCAATGTTGACCGAAGAAAACTGCGCTCTGGCATGTTGACATTTCTTGTGTGCGCCCTAACAGTTACTTGTGTCGGTGATATCGGCTTACCAAAGGCTTTCGTCATTTCACGCTGAAACGATTTAACCTGAACCGATCCGCTGAACCCATACTCGTGGATCGCAGCG
>Ga0208876_1000779_pt1 | contig 8487 bp, 7 predicted proteins | sample CryBogCBH03Jun09_FD_184614 | JGI IMG/M metagenome (GOLD analysis project Ga0208876, IMG submission 184614) | Freshwater microbial communities from Crystal Bog, Wisconsin, USA - CBH03Jun09 (SPAdes) | ecosystem: Environmental > Aquatic > Freshwater > Lake | place: Crystal Bog, Wisconsin, USA... | reverse complement strand
CAGCGACCTGGATGCATTCACTGATGCGCTCCGCGACGCCTAATAACGACGCACCTCGCATTGTCTTAGGAGTTGCTGGTGGCATTGCCGCCTACAAGTCCGTCGAGCTTCTTCGTTTACTAAAAGACGCAAACTATTTTGTGTCACCAGTTCTTACTCCTGACGCGACACGATTCGTCGGAGAAGTTACTTTTTCTGCACTGGCTAGTGAACCAACGCGCACCAGTCTCTACGGTGATGCAACCACACCAATCCCACACACCTACTTAGGTCAGAACGCTGACCTCATTGTTGTCGCTCCGGCAACCGCTCACTTGATTGCTCGCTACGCGCAGGGGCTCAGTGACGACCTCCTCACTGCAACACTTCTTGCTTCCAGAGCACCAGTGCTGCTCTGTCCAGCAATGCACACCGAGATGTGGGAGCAACCTTCGGTGCAAGAAAATCTCGCCACGTTAAGGCGTCGTGGAGTCATGGTGCTCGGCCCTGAATCTGGAAAGCTCGCTGGTGGCGACACTGGCGCAGGACGCATGGTTGAACCAGCAGCAATCTTCGAAATGATTGAAAAAATCGTTAAGGGATACCGCGGTCCATTAACTGGAAAGCACATTCTTATTAGCGCTGGCGGCACCAGAGAAGCCATTGATCCAGTTCGCGTTATTACGAATCGATCATCTGGAAAACAGGGATACGCACTCGCAGAAGTTGCCACTCGACTTGGCGCTGAAGTGACACTTGTTTCAACTGTGAGCCTCGAACTTGCTCTTGACGTCGTGCGCTCAGTTGAAGTCATCAATGTTTCTTCAGCTGAAGAAATGCATAAAGAAATTACGAAGCGAAGCCCCAGTGCTGATGCAGTGATTATGGCGGCTGCAGTTTCAGACTTCACGGTTGAGTCTTCTCCTACCAAAATCAAGAAGGAAAATGGCACCCCGTCCCTAACTTTCACCAAGACCCAGGACATTGTCCTAGAGCTCGTGGCCAACAAGCACAAGGGTCAGGTCATTGTTGGCTTCGCTGCTGAAACGGACAACGTTGAAGAGAACTCCCTAGCGAAACTTCGCCGCAAGGGTGTTGACCTACTGGTTGTAAATGATGTGGCTGCTCCAGGGGCTGGCTTCGAACATGGGACTAACGAGGTGACCTTGCTAGGACGTGACGAAGTTGCGACAACTGTGTCGCTTAGGTCGAAAGATGCCATTTCTCTTGAGATATTGACTAGGGTGGCTTCATTGTTAACTCAAGGAGACTTATGAGCGACCGTACCCTCTTTACCTCAGAATCGGTAACAGAAGGCCACCCGGACAAGATTGCCGACCAAGTCTCTGACTCAGTCCTTGACGCAATCCTGACTCAGGACCCTATGGCACGTGTGGCCTGCGAAACGCTTCTTACAACTGGACTCTGCGTTGTGGCTGGTGAAATCACGACGACCGCAAACGTTGACTTCCAGAGCGTTGCTCGAAAGACAATCCTCGACATTGGCTACGACGATGGCGCCAAGGGGTTCGATGGAAAGAACTGCGCAGTTCTTGTTTCAATTGATCGCCAAAGCCCAGACATTGCTGGAGGCGTTGACGTTGCCCTTGAGCAGCGTTCTGGTTCTGGTGGCGAAGATGAGCTCAACTCACTTGGTGCTGGTGACCAAGGAATGATGTTCGGCTACGCCTGCAGCGACAACGAAGACCACATGCCACTGCCTATTTGGCTAGCTCACCGTCTTTCAATGCGCCTTTCACAAGTTCGCCGCTCGGGACAAGTTGAATACCTTCGCCCAGACGGAAAGACTCAAGTAACCATTGGTTACGAAAACGGCAAGCCCGTTTCTGTTGACACTGTTCTTATTTCTACCCAGCACGCTGATGGACACTCGCAGCAAGCAATTCAAGCGGACCTCATGGAACACGTGATTAAGCCAATGCTTCCAGGAGAGCTTGACACCAGCAACATGAAGATCTTCGTAAACCCATCGGGCAAGTTTGTACTCGGTGGCCCACACGCCGACACGGGTCTTACTGGTCGAAAGATCATTGTTGACACCTACGGTGGAATGGCTCGCCACGGTGGAGGAGCGTTCTCAGGAAAAGACCCATCAAAGGTTGACCGTTCAGCTGCTTACGCTGCGCGCTGGGTTGCTAAGCACGTTGTTGCTTCTGGTGCTGCAGAGCGCTGCGAAGTGCAGGTTGCCTACGCCATTGGTGTTGCTCGTCCAGTTTCAGTTCTCGTAGAAACCTTCGGCACCGAAAAGGTGGACCGCGCTCGCATTGCTAAGGCCGTTGACTCAATCTTTGACCTTCGACCTGCTGCGATTATTCGAGACCTCGAACTTCGTCGTCCTATCTATCAGCGCACTGCTGCGTACGGACACTTCGGGCGCAAGGAACAGGGCTTCACGTGGGAACAGACTCCACGCGTTGACGATCTGCGCCGCGAACTGTCGCTGTAACCGTGAGCGCTCCGCGCGCGGTACGAATCATTACTGACGTAGCGGCGGTTGACCGTCCCTTTGACTACCTAGTCACAGAAAAAACTGCACAAGTCGCTATTGGCGACCGTGTTCGAGTTGATTTCAATAACCGTTCGGTTCGCGGTTGGGTTATTGACGAAGTTGAAGTTGACCGTGAATTAAAGCCACTCACCAAGTGGCTCGGATACGGACCGCCTCCTTCGCTGCTCGCATTGCTCAACTGGGCGAGCGTCCGGTGGTACAGCCCGGTTTCTCGTTTCCTTATTTCCACGTCACCGAAGCGACTGATTACTTCGCTTCCTGTCGCTCCAAAGAAATCTCCACTGAGTGCAGCTGCGTCGCAGTCAGCACTTCGAATTGCTCCAGGGGTTATTCAAGTTTCTCCAACAACAGATCCGCTTGCACTTATTCTTGGTGCGTATGAAGACTCTCTTTCTCGTGAAGGGTCGCTGCTCGTACTTGTGCCAACTGAATCGTGGGCGAGTCGACTGAGGGGAAGGCTCGAACAACGCGGATGCGCTGTAGCGAGTGGTGAAAATGAATGGGACCGAATGCGAAGTGGCTGGCCAGTAGTTGTTGGTGCCCGCGGAACTGCACTGGCTCCAGTTCCTAAGGTCAGTGGCGCAGTCATCATTGACGCCGACGATGAGTCCTACCGCTCTGAAGCGGCCCCAACGTGGGACGCATTAACAATGCTTCGTGAACGCTGCGCTCGAGACAATGCTCCATTGTGGGCAACATCGTGCCTCCCTTCACCGGTACTGGTTAATTCATGCCCATTCGAAATAACTGATGACATCACTACCGGATGGCCGAGCATCCAGATAATCGACCGACGAAATAGTGACCCTCGCGACGGCGTTCTCTCGAGAGAATCAGTCGATGCTGCACACAAAGCTCTCTCCAGCGACGAGCCAGTTGCGGTGGTTGTAGTACTGCAGCGACTTGGAACCGGCAAGCTATTTGTCTGCCAGAAATGTGGCGAACTTGCCAGGTGCCCTAAGTGTTCACAGGGCGAAGAAGAAGTGGGTGAGTTCTTGTCGTGCGCTGATCGTCACGAAATGCGCGGGAACTTCTGTCTTCACTGTGGAGCAACAAATTTAAAGCGAGTACGAACAGGAGTCACTACCTTGGCTCGCGACGTTGCGGCTCAGTTATCCCAAGACGTAACTGAAATAACTGGAGCTTCTGATCTCGAGGGATCGCTGCACCGCGTAGTTGTCGGAACTGAAGCAGTGTGGCAGAGAGTTAGACACTGTGGCGTTGTTATCTTTGTTGACTTTGACCAGTATCTCCTTGCTCCGAGAGACTCTGCTCGAAGAAGCGCACTTAATGCTGTTGCTAAAGCGGGGCGACTGGTGGGGTCACGAAAAGATGCCAAGGGCGAAGTAGTCCTGCAAACCAGAAGAAGCCAGGACATTGTTCTTCGCTCGTTGCAGTCACTCGACTTCACGGAGCTCATGAAAGAAGATGACCTTGATAGTCAGGTTCTAAAGCTTCCACCGTACGGTGCGGTTGCAAGTGTGAGCGGAGAGAGTGCAGAGGCGTTTGTAAAAGAATTCTCAGATCCACGTGTGACTATTCACCAGAGTGGCGACATGTTCGAACTCAGATCTGAATCCTTCGATGTTCTTTGTAATGTGCTTAAAGAAGTTGAGCGTCCGAGTGGCAAATTTAGGGTTGCTGTTAAGTAATTCTTTTCTTGTGACGTTGTACCTAAGAAAATCATCTCTTTAGATTCCTTTTTGTTCCTATTTTTGAATTAGTAGTTCAAGTTCAAAGGAGGATCAATGGGTTTGTTTCTTGTATGGGTTCCATGTGCACTTGCATTTTTCGGAATTGGTTGGTTTGTACAGCAAGTATCAAAGTTTGAAAGCCAAAAACTTGCTCGTGAAGCCGCAGAGGATGCTGCGTTAGGCGCCGTCCATCATGGCGCTAACGAATTCCTAAATGCGCAAAAGACGCTAGAGCACATTTAATTCAATCGACGACCTCGTGGGCCTGCTCCCTCACTAGTGCGGCCTGCGAGGTATCGTTGAGCGGTGAGCCTGCTTCCTATTCGTACCCATGGTGACCCCGTTCTGAGCACTCCTACCCAGGAGATTAAGAATATTGATGGTCGTATTGCCGCCCTGGCGCAGTCAATGCTCGAAACTATGTACGCCGCTCCCGGCGTAGGTCTTGCAGCGAATCAAATTGGTGTTTCTCAGCGAATCTTTGTGTACGACGATGGCAATGGGCCAGGGGTTGTTATCAATCCTCAAATTATTGAGAAGAGTGGTGAGTACCACTTCGAAGAAGGATGTCTCTCTGTGCCAGGTCACAGTTGGGAAATTGTTCGCCCTAACAAAGTCCACCTCGTAGGTTTAGACCTTGATGGCAATGAACTGGACATTGAAGCAGACCAATACCTGGGTCGAATCTTTCAACACGAAACTGACCACCTTGATGGCTTCTTGTTGATTGACCGACTTGATCCTCCCGAGCTTCAGCAAAAGGTCAAGAAGATGCTTCGAAAGCAGCACATTGAAATCGATAGTGCTTCGAAAGACGCTCAACGCAACATCTTTGGTAAATAATGCGCATTGCGTTTCTTGGTACGCCAGCTCCAGCGGTGCCAACACTTAGAGCGCTCGTTGCAAATGGTCACGACGTTGTTCTAGTAGTTACACGACCTGACAAAAAACGTGGACGTGGGGGAGAATTATCTCCGAGCCCAGTGAAAGCCGCTGCTCTTGAACTTGGTCTCAATGTTTCACACACGCTGAAAGATCTCTACGACGTTGACGCAGAGCTGGGCGTGGTCGTTGCTTACGGCGCGATCATCCCCGGCGCATTACTCGCAAAAATCCCAATGCTCAATGTTCATTTCTCACTACTACCTAGGTGGAGGGGAGCTGCTCCAGTGGAGCGTGCAATTCTTAGCGGTGACAAAGAAACAGGAGTCTGCATCATGACGCTTGAAGAAGCACTCGACACCGGTCCAGTGCATCTAGAGCGACGCATTGAAGTTGGAGAGAAGACGTCCAATCAACTTTTGGAAGAACTTTCAATTCTTGGAGCTAACGCATTGTGTGAAGTGGTCGGATCAGAAGAACTACTAAAGAATCCAGCGCCTCAACTCGGCGAAGCGACGTATGCCGAGAAGTTAAGTACTGAAACGTTTCAATTGAAGGTCACCGAGAGCGCAACACAACTGGCTCGGATAGTTCGACTAGGTCGTGCTTACACATTTATTGGGGGCAAGCGATTCAAGGTTCTTGAAGCCCATGCAATTGATTATGTAGGCGACCCTGGGTCGATCACTTTGGAAAATGGTGTTCCCGCACTTGTTGCTAGCGCCGGTGCGGTAGCGCTTGATGTGGTGCAACCTGAAGGTTCTAAGTCAATGGCTGGTTCCCAGTGGTGGCACGGCGCTCGCCTAGAACCCTCGTCGGCTCATTGGGGCTAACGCCCTAGGCTAGGGACGTGACTTTCGTTGACGCCGGCCCCGTAGGAGCATTTCGAATAACTCCTTCAATCCTCGCGGCAGATTTTGGCGTGCTGGCCCAAGAAGTTCAGGCCATCGAGAGCGAATCTGACTGGCTGCACGTTGACGTAATGGACGGACATTTCGTTCCAAACATTTCCTTTGGCCCTCCAGTCATTACTTCGCTTCGAAAGTACAGCACCAAGTTCTTTGATTGTCACTTAATGATTCAAGAGCCGAGTCAATACTTTGAAGCCTTGAAGAAGGCTGGTGCCGATAGCTGCACTGTGCACTACGAGGTCGGAAAAACTGCTGAGCACATTAAGAATGCTCGCTCCCTTGGACTTCGAGTTGGTGTTTCTGTAAATCCAGACACTCCTTTTGAAAAGATGGAACCCTTTCTTGGCGACATTGACCTGATTCTCATCATGTCGGTATTTCCTGGATTCGGTGGCCAGTCATTTATCTCTGAAGTACTTCCAAAAGTTGAGCGTGCTCGCAAACTGATTGACGAAAACAATCTGCAATGCGACCTTCAGATTGATGGTGGCATTGACATAAGCACAGCACCAATCGCAGCACGTGCTGGGGCAAACGTTCTAGTGGCTGGAAATGCAATTTTTGCTAAAGACAATCCTCTTCAGGCGGCCAAAGACATTCGAGCCGCCGGCCTCGCAGCACGCTGATGTCAGTTCCTCATTCAGAACTAATGCAGCTGGCAATGGCCCAGGGTGACAAGGCCCGACTGCACTCGTCACCTAACCCTTGGGTTGGTGCACTCATCACTGATCAGTTCGGCGTTGTAATTGCTGAAGGCCACACGCAGGCACCTGGAGAGTCTCACGCAGAGATCGATGCACTTCGCCATGCCGGAGATAAAGCCAATGGCGCAACACTGGTAGTCACACTTGAGCCCTGTTGTCATACCGGACGAACTGGTCCATGCGTGGAAGCAATTGTCGCTGCTGGAATCAAGAAAGTAATTATTGGCATCACCGATCCAGACCAGAGAGTCTCAGGTCAGGGAATTGCGTTTCTAAAAGATGCCGGCATAGAAGTGATAACTGGTGTTGAAGAAGACGCGGTGGCTCAGCAACTGGCTCCCTACATTTGGCACCGCAAGACCGGACGTCCCTACGTGGTCGCAAAAATTGCTTCAACACTCGACGGCGTTGTCGCCATGGCCGATGGCACCAGCAAGTGGATCACCAGTGAAGCTGCTCGCCAAGATTCACACCTTCTAAGAGCGCAGAGCCAAGCCATTCTCGTCGGTGCTGGAACAGTGCGAGCCGATAATCCAGAGCTCACGGCGCGACTTGGTGACATCATCTTGGAACCACTTCGTGTTGTGCTTGGCAGTGTCTCTAAAGATGCCAGGGTTCAACCTTGTCTGGAACTAAGCGGAGATTTAGGTCATGTCCTTGACGAACTTGGCGGTCACGATGTGCTCCAAGTACTTGTTGAAGGCGGACCAACGACCATAAGCGCCTTCTTAGAAGCAGGGCTTGTTAACCACATTGTCTGGTATCAAACACCGGCGATTGCTGGCAGCAAGGGAACTGTTGGGGCGCTTAATAACCTCTCAACACCAACAATTGAGGCGCTTCGCAGAGGGCATTTGGTAGATGTGCGTCGAATCGGCGAAGATATACGTCTGGACGTGGAGGTCTAATGGCATTGTCAACAATCGAAGAAGCAATTGAACAGCTACGAAATGGTGGCATGGTCGTTGTTGTCGATGACGAAGATCGTGAGAACGAAGGCGACCTGATCATGGCCGCTGAAGATGTCACGCCTGAGAGCATGGCCTTCTTCCTTGAGCACACGTCAGGCGTTTTCTGCGTTCCACTCGAGTCCACTCGTGCAGATGAACTCGACCTTCCTCTGATGGTTGTTGCCAACACTGAGGCACAGCGCACCGCCTTCACCGTGACTGTTGACTACCGCCATGGAACGACTACTGGCATTTCTGCGCACGACCGTGCAGCAACAATTAACGCACTGATTAATCCTGAGACCCGACCAACTGACCTAAACCGTCCTGGTCACATCTTTCCTCTTCGTTACCGTCCAGGCGGCGTTCTAAAGCGCGCCGGTCACACCGAAGCAACTGTTGACCTTTCTCGTCTCGCTGGCAAGTACCCATCTGGTGTGCTCTGTGAAATTGTTACAGCCGACAAGTCGGACATGGCACGTCTTCCGGAACTCACTGAGTTCGCCAAGAAGTTCAATCTGCCAATCGTTTCTATTGCTGACCTCATTCGTTACCGTCGCCACCACGAAAAGCTCGTGAAGCGTGTTTCAGATGCTTCACTTCCTACCGAGCACGGAACGTTCCAAGCTCACGTTTTTGAATCAGTGCTTGATGGTGAGCAACACCTTGCCCTCGTTTACGGTGACATCGCTGCTGCTAAGGACGTACTCGTACGCGTTCACTCAGAATGTCTCACTGGAGACGTAATGGGCTCAATGCGCTGTGACTGTGGACCACAGTTGCACACCGCAATGGCGAAGATCGCCGCCGAAGGCGCTGGAATTGTTGTCTACCTTC
>Ga0208876_1000739_pt1 | contig 8838 bp, 10 predicted proteins | sample CryBogCBH03Jun09_FD_184614 | JGI IMG/M metagenome (GOLD analysis project Ga0208876, IMG submission 184614) | Freshwater microbial communities from Crystal Bog, Wisconsin, USA - CBH03Jun09 (SPAdes) | ecosystem: Environmental > Aquatic > Freshwater > Lake | place: Crystal Bog, Wisconsin, USA... | reverse complement strand
AATACTTATGGTCAACTAGGTCTGGGTAATGTGGTTTCTAGATCATCACCTGTTCAAGTAGGATTATTGACTAACTGGAAACTGGTAGCATGTGGTGGATATCATACAGTGAGTGTTAAGACAGATGGAACTCTATGGTCTTGTGGATATAATACTAATGGTCAACTAGGTCTGGGTAATGTGGTTCATAGATCATCACCTGTTCAAGTGGGTTCATTGACTAATTGGAAACAGGTAGCAGGTGGTCGATATCATACCGTAGCAATTGCCGATGGATACATTTAATCGTGTCGCTAATGAAAACTATGACGATTGATGGATTTTATACTGCCGAGTCTGCTCAACAAATCTCGACAGCAATATTCAATCTTCCTTATGAATCTTCGGAATTTGGCCAAGAAGTTCCTAATTTTAACATGGTATCTCCTGAAGCGAATGAGATGTTTTCATCTGTTCTAAATAAGAAAGTAACGGTAGATCAACAATCTGGTGTGTTTAGATTACCTGCACACTTTATTCATTTTGAGGATTTTGCAAGTCCAAAAGATTGGTTATTTGTCGTGGCACTTCAAAATTCAACATTTAACATTTATGAACATCAGACGGGTGCAGAAACAGCATTAGAAAATTATAAATTTAGGTATAAAAACTTATTTGAATGGAATCTTATGGTTAATCATTTGTTAAAGCCTGGGCAGGGAGTATTTTTTAGGCCTTGGTTATTTCACTCGTTTGATCAAGGACTCATCCAGATTTTTAGGTTACAGGAAGAATAATGGCACAGTTTCCCTCAGGTTACACATTTCCCGTATTAAATTCAGATGGTACTTTTTCTACTACTCAGGAAGATTTTGCAGATGTGTTTGTGCGGAAAGAATTGTTTTTGAATTCTGGATTATGGTCTTGTGGATATAATACTAATGGTCAACTAGGTCTGAGTGATGTGGTTCATAGATCATCACCTGTTCAAGTAGGAGCATTGACTAACTGGAAACAGGTATCGTGTGGTTTTTATCATACAGTGAGTGTTAAGACAGATGGAACTCTATGGTCTGTTGGAAATAATAATACTGGCCGACTAGGTCTGGGTGATTTGGTTAATAGATCATCACCTGTTCAAGTAGGATTATTGACTAACTGGAAACAGGTAGCATGTGGTGGATATCATATTGCAAGTGTTAAGACAGATGGAACTCTATGGTCTGTTGGATATAATACTAATGGTCAACTAGGTCTGAGTGATGTGGTTCATAGATCATCACCTGTTCAAGTAGGATTATTGACTAACTGGAAACAGGTAGCGTGTGGTCAATTACATACCGTGAGTGTTAAGACAGATGGAACTCTATGGTCTGTTGGATATAATACTAATGGTCAACTAGGTCTGAGTGATTTGGTTCATAGATCATCACCTGTTCAAGTAGGATTATTGACTAACTGGAAACAGGTAGCGTGTGGTCAATTACATACCGTGAGTGTTAAGACAGATGGAACTCTATGGTCTGTTGGACAGAATACTAATGGTCAACTAGGTCTGGGTACTGTGGTTTCTAGATCATCACCTGTTCAAGTGGGTTCATTGACTAACTGGAAACAGGTAGCATGTGGTGCATATCATACCGTAAGTGTTAAGACAGATGGAACTCTATGGTCTGTTGGATATAATGCTCAAGGTCAACTAGGTCTGGGTGATGTGGTTAATAGATCATCACCTGTTCAAGTAGGAGCATTGACTAACTGGAAACAGGTAGCATGTGGTTATACTCATACCGTGAGTGTTAAGACAGATGGAACTCTATGGTCTTGTGGATATAATAATACTTATGGTCAACTAGGTCTGGGTGATGTGGTTAATAGATCATCACCTGTTCAAGTAGGATTATTGACTAACTGGAAACAGGTATCGGGTGGTTATTATCATACCGTAGCGATATCCTCAAACGATTTACCTGATTAAAAATTACTTGACTATATATTAAACATACATTATAATATTAATTTATCATAGGAGTATTTGAATTGACTTTATCTAAAAAATATCATCTCATCGCTGGTCTTCCTCGGTCTGGTACGACATTACTTTCCACAATCCTTAAACAGAATCCAAGATTTGAAGCATCTATTTCTGGACCACTTGCCCGATTTACCCGAGCAATTATCACGGAATCTTCAACTCAAGGTGGTTACAGATTTGAATGTCCACCAGAAAAACGAAAGAAACTCATTAACGGATTATTTGAGAACTATTATGATGATCCAACTAAAGAAGTAGCATTTAATACGAATCGTGGCTGGGGATTACTTTTACCAACAGTTAAAGATCTTTATCCAAATACAAAATTAATTTTATGTGTTCGTGATATTGGATGGATCCTAGATTCATTTGAAACACTCCAAAGAAAAAATCCATATTCATTCACATCTATGTTTTCGCCCGAAGAAAATACTAATGTGTATACGAGATGCGAAACTCTATTACATCCTGGAAGAACTCTTGGATTTGCATATAATGCCGTAAAACAGGCAATCACAGGAGAATTTCAAGATTCTATTCAAATAATTGAATACGACACTCTTGCCAAAAAGCCCGAATCTGTTTTGAATAATTTGTATAATTTTATTAATGAACCTTATTTTAAACACGATTTTGATAATGTAGAAGCCTCGTATGATGAATTTGATGAAGATGTTCAATTGCCCGGACTTCACTCGACACGAAAGAAAGTGGAATTTCATCAACGACATACTATTATTCCGCCTGATATTTGGCAAAGGGTTCAAAACATGGAAGTATGGAAATGAAATTAAACATTGGTGGCGGATATAAAAAGTTTGATGGGTTTCTCAATGTTGATTATGATAACCATTGTAAGCCAGATATTGTATGTGATATTGAAAAAGAAAAACTTCCTATTGAAGATAATACAGTAACTAATGTTATTGCTCATCACATTTTTGAACATCTAGGAGAAGGTTATTTTCATTTTCTCAAAGAATTATATCGTGTATGCCAAGATGGTGCTATTATTGATATCGTTGTTCCTCATCATAGGCACGATAACTTTATGAATGATCCAACACACAAGAGACCAATTACGATTGAAGGTCTCAGAATGTTCTCAAAGAAATATAATAATTATTGTATATCTGTTGAAGATGGATGTTCAAAATTAGGATTATTTTTTGATATTGATTTTGAAATTGAAAATTTTGATTATTACTTTTCCAATGAATATGTGACACTTTTAAATAATCCTACAGAAGAAAATCAGGCAAAAATCCGTGAAGCAATTGTTTCATTAAACAATGTTATTTGTGAAACACATATTATACTATCGGTGATAAAATAATGGAATATATCAGAGCAACAGTAGACTTTTTAACCAAAACCGAAAATTACGATCAGGCATGGAATTTATTAGACACAACAGAAAAATATATTCCTAAAGATACTCAAGGCCTTGATCTTCTTTGCCATGCTAATTATATGGCTAAACGATATATGAAGGCTATAGAGTTTGGTGAATTGGCATTAGGTTCAACGATTGATGCTGAAATGAAAAACTCAATTCGATTCAATTTATCTAAGTGTTATAATTTTGCTAATCTTCCAGAAAAAGCAAATCGGGCACTTAAAAGAAATATTGATTTAGATCCTGATGATGTAGATTCTATTCTTGATTTTTCGGTATCATTATATGCTATGAATCGGAAAGATGAAGCAGAGAAATACTTGAGGATAATTGAAGATTCTGATAAATTTGATGAAAGAAATAAAACAGCAATCAAATTTAATTTGGGTGTTCATGAACTTCGGAAAGGTAGACTTCATTCGGGATTGGCTCAACTATCACTTGGAAGAAAATTAAGAATATGGGGTTCATATACACACAAGTTTCCTATTCCAGAATATACTGAAGGAATTAACATTACTGGTAAAAAAATTCTAATTATAGGTGAAGGTGGTATTGGTGATGAGATTATTAATTCTCGATTTGCGAAAAAGATTCGTGAATTAGGCGGAATTCCTAGTTGGGCTTCAGCACATGATTTAGATTATATTATGAAACAAACTGGTTTATTTGAGAACACGATCAATTATAAAAACTTTACGACAGATATTCCATCGATCATACAATATGATTACTGGACTCCTGCAATGAATCTTCCTTTGAATGTTGGCCTTCAGAATTTTGATGAACTTTGGTATGGGAAATATCTGAATACTGTTCCTGATTATGATGTTAAATGGAAAGAAAAGATTCAAACAAATAAAATTAAAGTGGGTATTCGTTGGTCGGGTAATCCATTATATGAACAGGATCTCCATAGAACATTACCACTAGATAAATTAATTGCCACATTTGATCCTGAAAAATACCAATTATATTCTTTCCAAAAAGATGATATTGCAGCAAAGATTAAAGATTATCCTGGAGTGATTGATCTGAATGTGGAACTGAAAGATTGGAATGATACACTCTCGGCTATGACTCAGATGGATATTATGGTTTCATCATGCACCTCAATTGGCCATGCGGCAGGTGCTCTGGATATTAAGACATACGTAATGACCCCTATCATGTCGTATTACACATGGGCAGAGGAGACGGATAAACCTGCTTGGTATGGAAACAACTTCACTTTAATCAAACAACAAAATACCAGAGATTGGGATGGACCATTTGAAACCTTGAAGAATTTGATTGGAGAAATTTAATGGACTTGACTATTATTTTGAGAACATGTGGATCATCTGGTGTTCTCTCAAATGAAACTCATAGAATATGTGGAACAGATCGACAAACATTGGTATTGAAGTGTGTTAAAAGTTTGATCGAATCTATTAATAATATTACTTCAAAAATACCAGTTAAACTATATGTTCTTGATGATCATTCGGAAAAGCAATTCTTAACTGAAATAGAAGATATAATATCTACTTGTAGGATTCCTTTTGAGATTATCAATTTATCAGATAAACCTGATGACTTCAAATATTCTTACAACTTTAGTGCATATGAACAATTTAGATATGGTCGTGATGTTGCCAAAGATTTAGTATATATGGTAGAAGATGATTATCTCCATTCTCATGATGCTATTCAGGCTATGTTAGATGCTTACTCGCTGCTCCGAAATCTTACTGATCTAAATTCTGTAGCCCTTTATCCATATGACTCGACACACAATTATAAAAGATTTCCAGAAGCATGTAGATTGTTTTATATTACCGAACACCAAAGACTATGGAGAACTACAACAAAAACTGCTAATACGATATTCATGAACGCAGATGATATCAGAAAATATTGGCCATTGTTTGATATATTGGCTAGAGAATATAATGGCGATGGAACTGGAGCAAACGAAGATATAACAATTAATAGAATATGGAACAACACAGTAAATCAAGCAGGACCAGTGTGTTTGTTTTCTCCAATACCTTCTGTTGCTATCCATGTTTCATTTGATGAACCTGTCTATTTAACTCCCGAACTTAATAATTGGCGTGAGAAATATGATTCATTAAATGTCCGAAATTCAAAGCCAGAAAATCTTTGGACTAAAGTGGCTAAATTATGATAACTGCCGCATATACTATTTGTAAGAACGAAATCAAGTATGTTGAAAAATGGTTATATTACACTAAAGATTTTGATTATAGAGTAATACTTGATACAGGTTCAACTGATGGAACATATGAAGCATTTAGAGATGCGGGTAATGTTATTGTTGAACAAAAAACATTTACTCCATGGAAATTTGATGTTGCACGGAAATATAATCTAGACATGGTACCACAAGAAGTAGAATGGTGTTTGTCTCCTGATCTGGATGAATATTTTTCGATTAATGTTCTTGAACAAATGGAAAAAACGATAAGGAGAATACCCAATGTTACAAACATCTCTTGCGATAGACTGGACATATATTCCAAAGAAGTCAGAGTGGGACCACCCAAACATCTGGGTACCAACAAAATACACCGGCGTCATGACTATACCTGGGCTCAACCAATATATGAACATCTCTGTTGGAAACACCAAGGCATCTCGGAAGTAGAAATATATAATGAGGACATCTATCTTATTCATGATCAAGATTATAAAAAAGTAGAAAGAAGTCCACTATATCTTAAAATGCTTACAGATGAATATGAAACAAATCCAAGTAACTGTTGGACACTTTGGTATTTGGTTAATCATTATTTTAAAGAACAAGATTTAGAAAACTTTATAAAAACAGGTAGCGATTTTCTAAAGTATTCAAGTAAAGATAATCGATATTTTGAAATTAAATCTATACTGAGTAATTTTTATAATTCAAATCAAATTCCACCAGAACTTTTACTATTATTGAAAAATGTTATATAATGAAAAAACAATTTTATTTTTTATCAGGATTGCCTAGATCAGGTTCCACTGTTCTATCTTCTATCCTAAATCAAAATCCTAATGTTTATGTAACACCCACATCACCCATGTTAGATTTACTTATTGAAAATCAAAACGCTTGGCATACAATTCCTTCTGTTCGAGCCAACCCATTTCCCGATCAATTAACTAATATAACAAAGGCTATGATTAATGCTTCTTGGGAACATAGACCAGAACAAATTATTATAGATAAAAATAGAGGATGGGGTAAAAATATGCCGGCATCCGAAATTCTATTTGGTGAGAAAATAAAAGTAATTGCTCCAGTGAGAAATTTACCAAGCATTATGGCAAGTTGGCTAACAGTGCTTCATAATAATCCTAATAGTCACATGAAAGAAACGCTCCGCAAAAAAGGATTCCCTCCTACTGATGAAAATATGATGGCAGAAATGTGGTTCAGTATGGTAAAAGATTGTATGGAAGGATTAGTGCAGTTAAAGAAAGAAGCCTCTGATAGATTGTTGTTGATTGACTATGATATTTTTGTTGATAATCCTGCTGCCACGATGAAAAATATTGAGTCGTTTTTAAACTTGCCTATATATAATTATGACTTTGAGAACATCGAAAGTGCTACAGAAGATGATGATTTAGTTGCTTGGGGTTTATCTGGAATGCACAAGATCCGGAAAAAATTAGAAAAAACATGTAAGTCTCCCAAAGAAATTCTGGGTGATGAATTATATAATAGATTTATTGAATTGGAAAAAAAATATGAATGATATAATTGGAAAATTTGGTTTAGTTAATTATGTAATCAACTCAGGAGGATCAATCCATCCTCTAATAATTCCCGCAGAATATACTAATGGTACAGGACTTTTGAATCCATCGATTTTTGTGGATGGAGATAATCTTTTGGTAAATATTCGGCATGTTAATTATACTTTATATCATTCAGAAAATAAAAAGTTTCAACATCTATGGGGCCCTCTCCAATATCTTCATCCTGAAAATGATATTACTTTGAGAACCTGGAACTATTTGGGTGTCTTGAATGATGATTTATCATTAAAAAAATTCAATAAAGTAGATACATCTAATCTTGATGTTACTCCTATTTGGCATTTTATTGGTCTTGAAGATGCTCGGTTGTTTCGGTGGAATAAAAAATTGTATCTGTGTGGTGTTAGGCGTGATACAACAACTAATGGGCAAGGCAGAATGGAATTATCTGAACTAGAAATAAATGATGATTCTGTAAAGGAGATAACGAGAACTAGAATTCCCACTCCACTACCTGATGAAGCCTATTGTGAAAAAAATTGGATGCCTATTATTGATCAGCCCTATTCCTATGTTAAGTGGTCTAATCCAACACAAGTAGTCCATTACGATTTGAAAACAGGAATTACTGAAACTGTTCATTTAGATGAATCTAAGTTCATATCCAATCAACCAGACTTTAGAGGTGGATCTCAAGTAATACATTATGGTAATTATTATTTGGCATTAATACATGAAGTCAATCTATTTAATTCTGAAGTGGGCAGAAAAGATGGAACATACCGACATAGATTTCTTGTTTGGGATAAGAATTGGAACATTGTTAAATTTACAGATGCATTTTCTTTTATGAAAGCAGATATTGAATTTTGTTCTGGTGCCGCTTTCTATAAAGATGATCTATTACTTTCATTTGGATACCAAGATAATTGTGCATTTATTTTAAAAGTTCCTAAAGATATTCTAAAAGATGTTATCGGCTTATGAAAAAAACTATTATTGACGGAGGCGTCAACAGAAACTATAACTAAATATATATCTGAACAACGATGATTATTTGCTAATATCTGCACAACTAAAGATCGTGTAGTTTTACGCTCAATTGAATTCATAAATAATAACAATAAAAAGCCGAGTTCATAAGGAGCGAAGATGGCACAACAACTATTATACATTCATAAAATCAACGATAAATTCAAAAAAATATTGTTTCTAGGTTGGAAATCAAGTAAATGTAATCAACCTAAAGGAAATGAACAATGTCTATAAAAATTAAAGGAACGGTTGTTATCGATAATAACCGCAACCTGGCTAATATTGGTAATACAACTTTAATAGGTACTTTATCGACAAATGGTTCTGTAGGAACTCCTGGTCAATTCCTCACATCGAACGGAACTAATTCTGTTTATTGGACTACCAGTACAGGACTTCAAGGTTTTACTGGAACTCAAGGTACTACAGGATCACAAGGTACTACAGGTTCTCAAGGTACTACAGGATCACAAGGTACTACAGGTATCCAGGGAATTCAAGGATTACAAGGTAATCAAGGAACTCAAGGTACTACAGGTTCACAAGGTACTACAGGTTCTCAAGGTACTACAGGATCACAAGGTACTACAGGTATCCAGGGAATTCAAGGATTACAAGGTAATCAAGGAACTCA
>Ga0208876_1000679_pt1 | contig 9292 bp, 10 predicted proteins | sample CryBogCBH03Jun09_FD_184614 | JGI IMG/M metagenome (GOLD analysis project Ga0208876, IMG submission 184614) | Freshwater microbial communities from Crystal Bog, Wisconsin, USA - CBH03Jun09 (SPAdes) | ecosystem: Environmental > Aquatic > Freshwater > Lake | place: Crystal Bog, Wisconsin, USA... | reverse complement strand
CAAATGTAGCGCAAGAACCTAGCGCTTGAGGCACTGCGCAAACTGCTCAATGACGGAATCCGGTCGCGCAGCAAAGCCAACGTTACTGAAAGTAAAACATTTACCAAGCGGCTCGAAGCATCAATCGCCAGGTACCACGCAAACGCGATCACGACTGCCGAAGTGCTGCAAGAGCTGATACAGCTTGCCAAAGACATACGTGCGGCACGTGCACGGGGTGAGGACAGTGGGCTGTCCGATGACGAAATTGCCTTCTACGACGCCCTTGCAGAAAACGAAAGCGCTGTGCAGGTGCTTGGGGACTCGAAACTGAAACTGATCGCTCACGAGTTGCTTGAAAGCTTAAAGGCAAATATAACGGTCGACTGGGCTCATCGTGAAAATGCAAGAGCACGACTACGAGTACTGGTTAGACGCATTCTCAAAAAGTATGGTTATCCGCCGGACATGCAGGATGAGGCAGTCAAAACCGTATTGCAGCAAGCCGAGGCGCTGTCGGCTGCTTGGGCATAGGAGAGCCATAAAGGTAGACACTAGTGAAACTATTACTCCGCTGTTCAGTATTGACTCTCCGCAAACACTTGCGATCAAGTCTAGTCCTAAATCAAAAGGTATGAACAACTTGCATTTGGTTAATTTTCAGTACCACCTCGGCATAGCAAGTTTCACCAAATGATCCAAGCCGCCTCACCAAATACTCCTCAAAGGGTTTTGTCATAACCTGTAAAAGTTTCTCGTTATCCTTCAACATTGTTGTCTTGGTGTAAAGAAACAAAATCAAACTCAAATAAAAAAAATTGATTTCGTGCATATTTGCCTTTTGCAATCGAATCCATTCGATTGGATTGATTGGGTTGGACACATCAAGTTTTGGATCTCTACGCCAATTATTACTGACGGGTGGTTTAGGAATGTCATAGCGCACAAGCCCATTGTCTCTGAAAACCTTGTCAACTCGATCCATTAAGCAAGTATCACTGACACTATTTTGTTGCAAAAATTCCCAGATATCGGACCTGAATACAGCGGCGGTAGATTTTAAGTCTGGCTGCTGATCTATAAAACTTACTAGGTCCGGCAAACTTCGCCGATGCGCAGTTTTGCCTTTGCCTGCGAATCTCCCCTCTCTATAAATTTTTTCAAACACTTTTGGTGGTTCGATCGGCGGTTCTGTATCGTCGATGTATAAGAATTGGCGGTCAATTGCGCTGAAAGTGAGCGTTGTTCGTTCATGAACGTCTCGCGCCCAAAGCATCGCCCTAGCTTTGACAAGATTAGGTTTCGGCGGCCTACCTCTGAAATTAGGTGAATTCATACTTTTGCTTTTTGTGGGACGTTTAACGCTGACTTTTTGATCCTTGTGTTTTAGCAGAAAAAAAATCACAATCGTTGCAAATAATTAATTGCACGCAAATGCCAAAAGCTGAATTCAACTTGCATGATCAGTTGCTCGAAAAATACGGCCCATTAGTCGCGGGGGCTGATTTATATTTGGCCTTGGGTTTTCGAACCTATGGCGCTTTCCGGCTCGCGCGCGAGAAAGGTGAGATACCAATACCGGTCTTTAAGATTCCACATCGACGAGACTGGCACGCCCTGAGCGGCGATTTGGCCGAGTGGTTGAGCAGCTTGACGGACAGCGCCCACGTCAATCAGAAAGAGGAGAGTGAAATGTAAAAAAGTCGAGTTCACCCGAAGGATCCGTCGACTTTTTTTCACCAAATCGGTGTACTGCAACTTAGCACTTTCAGTATCTTCGATTCGGTGATCAAAGTCAAATTTTTGAAGCCCAAAATGAGCTGAAGCGGGAGAAATGCATTCAAATAATGCGTTTTAACGTTTCGGCCTCGCAAATTCGGAGATACAAATGTTGCTGAAACGCAAAGATCCCAGCTACCTTCATGTCCTGCCTGATCATAAATATTAGGCCGTGGCGAGCCCTCAACTGTTAATCCACTATGTTTCTGGTTCTCCCAGGCATTCGACTCGTCTGAGCTCGGTTGTGCCGGTAGATTCACAAATTTTAATTAAGTCAGTTAGCGACTTCTCAGCATAGAAGTCTCCTTTTTTTGGAAAGCCAAATGGAACCATCAGCACGACGGGTCGTCACGCGTTCGCCCTCTCATTCTGTGCGAGTCCTACATCTGAAACATCTGCAAGAAGAGCCGATCCATTGTGACTCAAACCCGGAGAGATTCTTTGCGCAGATTGCCGCCCTCTACCCGTTCATCAAGCGGATTAAGCACCAGCCCTTCCGACTGATCTTGGGTGAAAGAAAGTATACGCCCGACTTTTTACTCGCGTTTCAAGATGGATCGGAGCTGGTTGTCGAGGTGAAACCCGCATCCAAAGTCACCGAGTACGTAGATGTGTTTGCGTCGGCAACTGAAAAGCTGAGAGCGCTAAATATTGGCTTTTTAGTTGCGCAAGACGTAGATATCCAAGCGAACAAACTTCACCTGCGGGCTCTAAAAATTCGTCGTTATGCAAAAAGCGAGTTTGACCCGGTAGCTAGCGATCGGTTGCTGTCGCTGCTTTCCGAAATGCCTGATGGCATGACGATAGCCGAAGCAGTTAATGCAGCGGATGTGCTGCCCGAACAAATTCTCTACCTGATTGCATATAAGCGGATCTGTCCATTGCGCACGTTGGATATATCTCCGCAGGCTGTGATTTTGACACGCGAGAATTATTGCAGGGAAGTTAAACGGCTCAATTACGGTAATCAAGCCAACCATTTTGAAGTGTGGTTCGGTGTTGAGAGTTGGGACTCCATTACTCATTCAGATGATGACACGTGGTAGCGCTGGCATATGCGAATCAAAAAGGGAATTCATGCGATGGAAGTCACGCCTACCCAATTTAGCTTGACAGCAGGATTGACGCTTCGGCTTGGTGCGAGAACGATAGAGTTAGTACGTCAAATCGACGAGGAAAACTATCACTGGGAGGATGCAGAAACGCGGCGGCCCAAGGTTATTTCGCGCGAGGAAATACTTAAGGGAATTTACGAAAAGAAATATCAAGTGGTTATGGCCAGTCGATCAAACTTGACTTCGACATCAAATCGTCAAGAGGCGATCATCCTTGATTTAAGTTCGTTGACCGAGGCAGAACGTAAAGATCTTGATCACCGGCTTTATTACGTAAAAGCTATTATGCGCCAACGGATAAGCCGAGGCAGGAGAGAGACGATAAAGCTAGCAGTTGAAAAGTTAGCTACTAAGTTATGCGAAAAACCTCCCTCAACGTCTGCCGTTATGAAGTGGTTGCGAAGTTACGAGTTGAGCGGATGCAATGCAATAGCCCTCGTTAGTCGGTACAGGGTTGTAAAAAGAGTAAAACGCAAAGTTCAAGCAGTCGAGGATTTGGTTCTTGAAAGTTTGAAGAGGCATTACTTCACCCGTGATCGTCATTCAGCCATACATGCGTATGGGAAATTTTTGGCAGAGGCGTCGAAAGCAATCAAGGAGGGTAAGCTCGCAGTTAACGATTCGTTGCTCAGTTACCCGTCTTTTACACGCAGGATTCGAGAAGTCGACTATTACCAGAGGGTGTCGAGCCGCGAAGGACCGAGGCGTGCAGCAATGCTTTGCCGCACAACCTTTCCGCATGGGCATCCAAGTTACCCATTGCAGCGGGTCGAAATTGATCACACTTCACTAAATTGGGTTGCCGTTTGCGACCGGCTGAGATTGCCAATGGGCCGGCCAACTTTATCGCTGATGGTTGATTCTTATTCTGTCTACCCTCTTGGACTCTATCTGGGCTTTTATGGAGCAGGTGTAAGCAGCGTCTGCGGTTTAGTTCGAAACGCACTTCGCCCAAAGCAAGGATTATTAGAGGAACATGGGATAAAGACACCGTGGCTATCTCACGGCATGGGCGACGAATGGGTATTGGATAACGGGTTGGAGTTTCACAGCTTTGCATTCAATCAAATGGCGAAAGCCCTAGGCGTCGATTTAATGTACTGCAAAGTTCAGACTCCTTTTTTAAAGCCGCACGTGGAGAGGAGTTTTGGGAACCTAAATGAACTAACACTCAACGCGGGACGAGTTCGGAAATCCGTTGCTAATGGTTTGCGTGTGGACCCTTACCGAACCGCCACTATTTTATTCTCTGATCTTGTCAAAGGCTTGTTGCATTACTTTGTTGAGGTCTTTCCACATCAGCAAAATCGACGGAAAGCTGCAACGCCGTATGAGCTTTTCTCTGAAGGCCTCGAGAGGTGTCCGCCAGCTGTCTATCCCGGAAACCTCGATCAGCTTACATTTGCGACCGGCATGTCGAAAACGTTAGTGATGAATCACGGTGGGATCGAACTACTGGGATTGCCATACGGAAGTTATGGTTTCAAAGAAATCGCTAACAGGAATGGCTCGCGAAACAAGGTCCTAGTGAAGTGGGACCCAGATGATATGTCAAAGATCTATGTTCAGGATCCGCAAAAAGGTAACTGGATCGAGGCATTTTGTCGATGGGAAGAGTATGCCGAGGGACTATCGCTAAACCAGCACAGGTTAATTCGTGCAAATGCTAAGGGTAATAGCCTAAACGCGTATATGACGGCCCGAGAGAACCTAGACGATCACTGGCAAAACTGTAGTCGAGGATACAAACGTGCTGATGCCCTGAAGGCCGCTCGATTTGCGGATTACACATCAAGCCGGGTCAGTCCTCCAACCGAAAAATCTTCTGTTGATCAAATCCAACATACGGAGCGATCAATCATAGTTCCCAATGACACAATTATTGTCGACAGCGAAGTTCCAGAATTTGAAACATTTGCAATGGCGAGACGAACATAGATGAAAGAAAAATTCTCACCTAGCCTCGAGCAGTTAGATCCAGAAGACATCGAAATCAACGCGCGGCGAATCGCCGTGTATTCACCTGAAGCCCTGAAGGTTGCAGCGGACGTCGACAGAATCTACGTCAGTCACCCAGGTTTTACAAGTGCATTGAAAGCCTTTGATCGATTGTTTCAAATCGCGGGGGAGTTCGAAATGCCACAAGGTATGGTGATCGAGGGTCCCACAGGTGTGGGGAAAACATCTGTATTTCGATATTTTCGCGACGCGCTACCTAGTTCAAATTTATTTTCTCCTGGCTTGGGCGCGTTAGGAATCAGAAGCACTAGTCGTCCCACACCGGGCTATTTAATAAAGTCGCTCCTCTGGGCGTACAGGTACCCATTTTCATCTGGTGGCGAGACCCAACTGTACGCACGCCGCGGAGTGCTCATAGACCTGATTCGTCAGAAAGGGACACGCTTGTTGTTTATCGACGAAGCAACTGGCTTGATCGAAAAGCTTTCAAACCGGGAACCTTCCCGAGGCGAGAGTGAAGTCACCGATTTGTTGCGAGAGATCGTTGACGAATGTCGGATCGCACTTGTGCTATCAACCCATCACGGGGGCTCAGTATTTGACCGAGTCGATCCATCTCTTTCATCACGAATAACCGTTCGAATCCGTCTGGATAATTTTAAACCCGACCAGTTTTGGCTTGGACTGTTAAAGAGTTATGTCAAGCAGTCATCCCGCTTCGATTTAACGGCCATAGAGGATCCCGTCGTTGCAAAGAGGCTTCATTTGGCGAGCTCTGGGAATCTCAGGCAATTAAAGCGCCTGCTAACGGAAGCTGTGCTAATTGCGGTAGCTCAGGAAAAAGCGGAGCTCGATCCTCAAATACTTGTGCAGGCATTCAACGAAATAAATGGTGCTGCCAGTGAGAAGACCAATGTATTCGATTGACGCCGAACTGCCGATCAGACGCACCCCCTTTCATGATGAGTCAGGACTTGGATTTTGCCTTAGGGTGTCAGTTGATAACGGTGCGAATCTCCACTCACTTCGTCGGATCATCGGGTTAAGCGATTCCGTTTTCATAACTCAGGTCGATGCTGGCAAGCTTAGTCAATTATCTCAAACTCCGCTAGATTGGTTGCGTTCAACACTGCCACCAAAGCCATCTTCAAAAATACGGACATGTTATGGCCACAGGTGGTACAGCCCGCCCTATCACTTGCGATCAAGTCCCCAGCTTTGCCCACTGTGCGTCAATCGTAGTGGGTACGTACGGGACATATGGGATATTGCGTTATCGACCATTTGCGTTGAACATAATTGCCCACTAATTGATCGATGTACCGATTGCGGCGCAGAAATTCGTTGGAATAGACCCGCTTTGGAGGTTGGGCACTGTGGGCACGTGCTTAAGTCGGGTAACCGTGACTTACATGTGACGCCGGCATTGCATCATTTTCAAGTCGAGTTGACCGACAGATTGAGACACAAGAAACCCCAGGGTTATTTGATTAATAACTTTGACCAATCCCGTGTCATCAGTATGGACGGCTGGTGCAGCCTTATCACCTCAATCGGCATCTGCGAGCGAGCATCGAGATCAGGCAAACGACTCCTCAGTAACAAGAGCACTAGGCAGTGGTTTGAAATCGTTAATCGAGCGCTCATTCGTATTGAGCAGTTGAATCATTCAAATTGGAGCCGCTTACCTGAGGACGTAGTGCCATTTTCTGAAGCAATCCTCATGCGAATGCTCATAAAAAATGATTCGGCTGCCGATCAGCGTCTCGCTGCATATCTTTTGAACGAAATGTGCGAACTGCCAATTGTGGGACGAGTTGGTGGACGCTTCGAGCATTTGAGCCAACTGGAATTGTTCTGATAATAGAACGACGTCGACATAGTTTTCGTTCTTTTAAAAAAATAGATTACTAACAGACATGGAAAAACTCATAAATGTCCCCTCCGTTGAGCTCTTTGAAAGCTTTACCTCCTGGCTAACAAGAGCTGCACTATCACAAGGGACGGATTACAAGACTTTGTTAACTTTCTTTGGTCTCGATACGCCTGGCGATAAAGATTTGCTTTTAACTGAGCCACGCATACAAACCATTGCCATTGCGTGTGGATTCAAGCCTAGTACCTTCTCCTTTATGCAGCACATGTTTCACGCGTTGAAATCCATTGATCCGACAGGTGAAATCTTTCTGTTGGGCGCGGGCAAGCTCTCGCGCTACAGGTATTGCCCGGTGTGTTTACAAGAGCAGCGCTGCAAAAGTTACCCCGTGCACTGGCGTTTTAAGGCATGGCGGTACTGCCCCTTGCACGATTGCATGATGGAAGATCGCTGCACGCATTGTGGGCTGCCGGTAGACATGCCCCAAAGCCTGATCTCGCTTAACAAGAACAAGCACGTTGTCTCGTTAGACCAATGTGTGAGTTGTGAAAAAAAGATTTCGTCACATTGGATGAAAGTCAAAGGTATTTTGAAGAGCGGCGCGATAAGTGACGGCGAGCTCGAGATGATGGCTCGTGGCCGAGCTGTCTTATCTTCACTGTTCCACGGATATTACGTCTACGAGAATGCGGTAGACATTCGGCATTCAATACGAGGTTTACGAAATTTCGCAAAATACGGAAATCTGCCACATCATGGTTTTTTTCTTGATAACAACGAATTACTAAGGAGGCGATAAGCGAAGACGATTCGGAAATGAACGCAAGAAGGTCAGTTGAAAAAAAATTGCAACAGGTTGGCACTACATCGGCACGCAGTCTCATTGATCTGATACGCCTTTGTGAACTAACAGGTAATTTCGTTATGTGTGCAAGATGCAGACAACAAACATTTATCAAACAAATCGGACAATGAATTAATCGAGAGGAGATTGAAATGACATTACTTGAACAATTAACGCCTACAAAGCGTGTGGCATCAATGGATTTAGTCAGTGAAGCAGGATTGGATACTTCAGCTTGGTTTTGGGACATGAAGGGAGAAAAGACGTTGAATCCGAAGGCTAACCGACTGTTCTGTACGGATTGGTCATTTGGAGGCTACGGGGAGCCAATTGTCGTTTGTTTTTGGCACAAAAATCTTGTAATCGAAAATGAGCGAGTTGTCTTTTCTGGAAATGCCAGATCAGAAGGTAAGGAATTGTGGGACAAGTACAGGGACTTCTCATTGTCGAATCAGGCTCGTGTCAGTTCAAGAAATCGAGCGTATAGCGCTGATGCCTTTGATAAAAGAATTCGTGAGGCGTTTCTAAGAGGTGTAGGCTTGAGGGTTATTTTGCTCAAAGGATCTGGTAGTCGAGTTCATTTTCGCCGGCTTGATCTCGAGACTTGGAGTGTGGACTCCTATCAAGTAGACGGCAGTTTTTCGTTGCTCCGTGGAGGCTATGACGGTCTTGGCTAATAAAACTAGCCGAATGGCGCTGCTCGACTTTGACTTTAGGGAGTCGCGAGAGGTTCTTCTTATTCGTCAACGCTATCCCGTCGGACAGTGGTAGTGGCGCGAGGCGATCATCATCTAAAAATCCGCTACCAATGAGGGCCGACAGTAGTCTTTAGGCTTGTGCCTGAGTACAACCGAAATGCTGCCTTATGAAGGTGAGGGATCGTTGGTAGGGATTGCCGATAAACTTGCTATCAACAAACTAATCGCTTGACTCCATTGAGACAAACGCTAACGGAAGTTGTTGAACCTTGGCGAATTCGAAATGTGAAAATGAAATTTGAGTGATGTCCAATTCGTGCAACCTTCAACTCGGAAAAAGATCGCGCACCCGCGCGAAAGGTAATCCTGTCTCGGCAGCCCTTCGCACTTTTCTCTCGAGAACATGGTTGAGCGGAAGTTCGAGACTCAGTGTATCGGAAAGGTCAAGACCATCCATACAGATCACGCGTTTGCCTCGGCCAAATGCAGCAAGACCGTCATCGGTGAACCCGCTATTGCTCACAAACAAGCCTCGCGTCCACGCCGCTTTCTGCTCGAGCTTTCCTTGAAAAGTATGCAAGTCCGCGACTCCCGTCGGAGATTTCTGCCACTTGGCCTCAACCAGATAAGTTTCGCCTTGAAGCACAAAGCTCCCATCGATCTGTTCGCCTTTTAAGCGGAATGGATCACGGGCCTCCAGGCCATACGCATTGAATAGATTACTTAGCAATGCTTCGAAGGCATAGCCGCGCGCTTGCGGCTGGAGTTGGGTTAGAGCAACCAATTCGTTGTGCAAGGCGACAAGCCGCGGACGATCAAGCGCAGATTCGGGAGCTATTCCTGTGGGCGATGCAGCCACCGTTTTTCTCTCTAGGCGGTTGATCAAAGACAGCAGTCGATCATACGCGTTCTCCACCGCCTCAACGTTTTGATTTGAAGCTCTCCTGGCTTCACGATATTCCCATAGGGCCTTAAGCGTTCGAATCGCGGTCGGAGCGTCAGCTTTTTGGATAAAACAACGCAGCCTCTTGCCCTTGGATCC
>Ga0208876_1000674_pt1 | contig 9318 bp, 9 predicted proteins | sample CryBogCBH03Jun09_FD_184614 | JGI IMG/M metagenome (GOLD analysis project Ga0208876, IMG submission 184614) | Freshwater microbial communities from Crystal Bog, Wisconsin, USA - CBH03Jun09 (SPAdes) | ecosystem: Environmental > Aquatic > Freshwater > Lake | place: Crystal Bog, Wisconsin, USA... | reverse complement strand
GTAATGAAGCGAGACTCGTCTGAAGCCAAAAATAATGCCGCATTGGCAGTATCACGGCCATCCCCCATGAATGGTAATGGGATGCGTGATTGTCTTTGTTTTAATAGCAACTCCACATCGCCCCCAACACGCTGTTTTGCCAAGCGAGTCTCGACCATCGGCGTATGCAATTGACCTGGAACAACCGTATTTACGCGAATATTCTGTTTTGCGTACTGAACCGCTAATACCCTTGAAAATTGAATAACGCCCGCCTTCGTTGCAGCGTAAGCAATTTGTGCAGAGCCAGTCCAGCGAATGCCTGAAGTGGATGCCAAATTAATAATTGAGCCTGATTCCTTTTGAATCATTTCAGGGAGGGCATATTTGCAAGTCATAAATACGCTCTTGAGATTGAAATCTACCTGAGCATCCCAAATCTCTTCAGTCATCTCTACTGGGCCGCCCTTTGCGGAGCCCCCAACGATATTTACCAAAATATCGAGCGTCCCAAATTGTTTAATACAAGAATGAATACTCTCTTCTATCGATCCAGACTTAGTGACATCCAAAACACCGGTTTGAATATTACCTCTAAACTCACCAGCCAAGTTTAATGTTTCATCTAGGCGCGTTAAATCAATATCCGTTGCAAACACCTTTGCTCCTTCTTGAGCAAATCTCACTGCTGTTGCACGCCCATTTCCCCATCCAGGGCCTACTGATCCGGCCCCAGTAATAAATGCTACCTTTCCTTCTAAGCGTCCAGCCATCATTTACTCCATTGATATTTTTTATGCAAACCGGTAAAACTGTTCCGGATTTCTGACCATGAGCTTCTCAATCTTTTCCTGACTATCAGCAATTCGAGGGATCAGATCAATCAAATGCCCATCATCCGGGATGTGGTGGTGATTTGGATGAGGCCAGTCAGTCCCCCATACACACTTCTCTGTAAATTGATCTACCAGAATTTTTGCCAAGGACACACCATCGTTATAGGGATGACTCTTTGAAATGCGATCAATCCCGCTGACCTTGATATGGAAACGGGCGTCATCTAGCAACTTCAAAAGCCCTTGGAAATCGACATGATCACTACCAAGGGAAGCATCCACCCTGCCTATATGATCAATCATCACGGGTACGGCTGATTGTTTTAGAAGGGGTGCCAGTGAATGAACTAAATCGCTCGAGAAATGAACCTGCAAATGCCAGCCAAATGGCTCCATGCGCTTTGTTAATGCCAAAATATCTTCCATAGAATCACTATTTTTTAAGTGCGACATGAAGTTAAAGCGAATCGCACGAAACCCCTGCTGATCCATCTCTGCAATTTGCTGGGAGGTGGTGCTAGCTGGGGCAAGAGCAACACCTAAATAACTGCCTTTACGAGCCTGCATCGCATCCACCACAACAGCGTTATCAAATCCATGGAGCGCGGTTTGAACAATCACACAGCGCTCAATTCCTAAGACATCGTGCAAAGCAAACAGCTTCTCCTTACCAGCATCCACTGGAGTAAATGCTCTACTCTCAGCATACGGAAATTGGCTAGCGGGTCCAAAAATATGGCAATGGGCATCACAAGAATTTGCCGGCAACTTAAAAGCGGGTTTGCTTGGCGAACTAAGATAGGTTTGTATCAGGTCACTCATATCTCTAGATCTATTTACTCATCTTTCATATTGGCGCTTTTCACAATCGGCTGAAGACGCTTTCTTTCTTCAGTCAAGAATTTAATGAAATCTGCTTGACTGCCTGGCGCAGGTTCAATACCTTGCGGGATCAAGCGGGCTTTGAGCGCATTTGTATCTAGAGCTGCTTGTATAGCAGCATTCATTTTCTGAATAATCTCGTTTGGCGTGCCCTTAGGTGCAAAGATTCCCGACCAATGGCCAATGAAAATATTGGGGTATCCCAACTCTTTAGTAGTTGGCACGTTAGGCAAACGTGTGATGCGTTTATTCCATGTGGAGGCAATAGCCCTGAGTTTATTACCTTCAATTTGCGGCAAGACCACTACGCTAGCCTCTGAAGTAGCATCCACTTGTTTTGATACGACTGCAAACACGCCCTCTGAACCACTTTTATAAGGAATGATTTCGTAATTTCCGCCCCCGGTATATAGCTTGAGCATTTCAGCCACAAAGTGAGGGGTGCTGCCGCTGCCTGCAGTAGCAAAAGTCAGTCCCGGATTTCCCTGCGCCTTTTTGATTAAGTCTTTCAAGTTCTGAATCGGAGAATCGCTATTAACCACAATGATGGATGGACTCACAGCCATCATACCCACGGGCACCAAGTCTTCTGGCTTGTAGGGCATGTTGTTACGCAACATTGGAATGGTAACCACGCCGCCTGCAGCCCCCGCATAAAAGGTGTAGCCATCAGGCGCACTCTTATCGGAGAATCGCTATTAACCACAATGATGGATGGACTCACAGCCATCATACCCACGGGCACTAAGTCTTCGGGCTTGTAGGGCATGTTGTTACGCAACATTGGAATGGTAACCACGCCGCCTGCAGCCCCAGCATAAAAAGTGTAGCCATCAGGCGCACTCTTGGCAACGTAATCACCGCCAACCACAGATCCCGCCCCAGGCTTATTCTCAACAATAATCGGCTGACCCAATTGCTTGCTAACAGCTTCAGCAACAGCACGCGCAACTAAATCATTTGCACCCCCGGGACCAAAGCCCACAATGAATCTAATGGGGCGACTTGGCCAGGTATCTGCATAGGCACCATTGACAACAAGCATCGCAAAAGCAAGCGCTAGTACTTTAATTATTTTCATGAAAACTTTTTCTCCAATGAGTCGAAATACTCTTTGTTGACACAACTTTGACGCTCTGCAAAAGTAGCTACTAATACTGGATCTTCTTTCAGTTCACCATATTGCTTGAGATGACTCAATGCGTTGGTCATACCACGTACGGCGCCTTGTAAGGCTGCGTTGGCATATAGCACTATCCCAAATCCCATCTGAGATAAATCTGCGAGAGGCAGCGAAGGCGTCTTCCCACCAATCACGATATTAATCAGTTGAGGACAATAAGACTGCGAGGCAATGATTTTGATCTCTTCAATACTTTCAGGGGCTTCAATGAAAGTCATGTCTGCGCCAGATTGCGCATAGCTAGCAGCCCTGTCGAGCGCATCGTCTAATCCATTGATTGTTCTGGCGTCTGTTCTAGCAATAATCAGAAAGTCATCGTGCTTTCTGGCGTCTACAGCAGCCTTAATCTTGCCGCACATCTCTTCTTTGCTAATGACTTGTTTGCCAGCAAAGTGCCCGCAACGTTTAGGGCTAGATTGATCTTCAATTTGGATGGCGCTAGCACCAGCGCGTTCTAAAACCTTAACCGTGTGATGAACATTGACCGCATTTCCAAAGCCGGTATCAATGTCGACTATCAAAGGTATCTGCACAACATCACAGATTGCTGAAGTATGGGCTGCCACGTCATTCAGACTAATAAACCCTAAATCTGGGATGCCATAAAACTGATTTGTTAATCCCGCACCGCTGAGATACACGGCCTCGAATCCTGCATCTTCAATCAAACGTGCGGCCAGTGCATTGCCAGCACCAGGAACTAAAAGGCCACGCTTTTCATTTACGAGTCTACGTAAGGTGCTTCCTAAATGTACGGGCACTTGAGCTCCTTTTTGATAGCAATTATGAGGATTATATGGGCTTAGTTCAAATGGGTTTTTACAAGGCTTTGCAACACGATCCGCACGTTCTGCGGTATTGGCGTTGGCTTATTGCTGACGCGGTCTACATAAACGTGTACAAAGTGTCCCAGCGCAGAGGCGATGTCATCATCATTTGCAAAGATGGCAACCTCATACTTAACGCTACTATTTCCAAGGTGAGCCACTTTCAGACCTACGTGGATCATGTCGGGATAGGCAATAGATGAAAAATATTTGCACTGGGTTTCAATTACCAAGCCAATCGTTTCACTTTTGGCAATATCTAAAACATTGCGCTCAATCAAATAACGATTTACAGCCGTATCAAAGAATGAGTAATACACCACATTATTAATGTGCCCATAGGCATCGTTATCCATCCACCTGGAATGAACATCTTCAAATGCAACAAACTCAGCGCGTGTTGGTGGGGAAAGTTTTTTGTCGCTCATAACGCTTCTCTATATAAAGCTGCAGCATCAGCCAAAGTGATTTCACGGGGGCTGTTTTGCAATAAACGGGTTTGTAACATGGCATCTGCTGCTAGTTGGTCCACATCAGTAGCAGAAATACCAACATCAACCAAACGCTGGGGTAAGCCAAGCTCACCTGCCAGACCACCTAAGTAATCAGAGAGCTGAGCAGCCTGCTCCCTTGTGGGCCCCTGCAATCCAGGTTTAATAATGTTACCCAATTCTGCATACATTGCATGTGCCGCATCTAAGTTAAAACGCATTACCGGGCCCAACATTAATGAGTTTGAAAGTCCGTGTGGGACATGAAATCTTGCGCCAATAGGGTAAGCCAAAGCGTGTACACCAGCTACAGGGGCATTGGTAAATGCCATGCCCGCAAGGCAGGCTCCTAGCAACATATTTTCACGGGCGACGATGTCGCTGCCAGAGTTCACTGCTTTATGAAGATTAGCCGCCAGCAATCGCAAGGCTTCTTTTGCCAAACAATCGGATACGGGATTTTTGAGGCGCTTGGTTGTGAAGGCCTCAATAGCATGGACCATTGCATCAATGCCAGTGGCTGCTGTTACATGGGCTGGCAATCCTAGAGTGAGTTCGGCATCTAGCAAGGCGATGTCAGGTAATAGCTGAGGAGAAACAACACCCTTCTTCTCACTCTCACTCACCGTCACGATAGAAATCGTAGTGACTTCAGAACCCGTGCCTGCAGTCGTAGGGACAAGGATAAGGGGAAGGCGCGGACCCTTAGCCATGCCTACGCCATAAACGTCCGTCAGCTTTTCTTTTCCAGGCGCCAATAGGGCAACCAATTTAGCCACATCCATTGAGCTACCACCACCAAAGCCAACAATAAAATCTGCTTTGCATTCTTGAGCTACTTTGATGGCGGCATCAATCACCGACACCGGAGGGTCAGCTTGGACATCTGAAAAGATTTGTACCGGCAAACCAATTTCCTTGAATTGAGGCAAAGCTTTATTCAATAGCCCCGCTGACAAAACACCGGGATCGGTGACGATGAGCGCTGATTTACCGCTACGCTCTTGGATTCTTTTCGCTAAATTGGCAGAGCCGCCTCTTTCAAGGAGGATGGAGCGAGTGGAATGAAAGTCAAATTGCATGTCTTTCTCCTTCATGAAATAGTCTGGTCGCAGTGTTTGTTTTGAAGGTTTTTGATCATTATCTAGCTTACATTTTATTGGCTAATCATAAGTCACAAAAGACAAAACCCCCACCACTTAGGAGGGAGTTTGCTTTTCCGATGGATCCGCCAGGACTTCAAGCTGGGACCGTAGGATAGAGCTCTATAAACAAGGGGGGGTGCGGTCCGGCGGCGGTGGCACGCAGTTTTATGTATAGTGAGCTTAAGGGTGAAAAGTTATTATTTAAATAAAGCAGTAAAAAACACCCAAAGAAGGTGGCAATACAAAAATACTATTGCAATATCTATTATTCAATAGTGAAAAAAATAAAAAGGGAGACAGCATGAAAAAGAAAGTGATTTTTAGAAATCTGGCACTTGCAATAACTAGTCTAGCGATGGCAACAAGCGCATATTGTGGAACCTATGTTTATATTTCCAATATTGACGATGCTGATATATCAGCTTATGAACTCATAGCAGGGTCAAGCCCACACTTAAATTCAGTGGGTCGTTTTCCTGCTGGAAAATTTGTGATGCCAATGGCGACCTCACCAGATGGAAAAAATTTATATGCCTCTGTGCGTTCTAAGCCGTTTTCTTTATACATGTATCAAATTGATCAAGGTACTGGTCAACTAAAGTGGACAGGCGCAATCCCATTGGCCGACAGCATGGTAAACGTTTCTATCGATAAAACTGGTAAGTGGTTATTGGCAACCTCTTTTGGCGGCCATAACAATAGCGTTAACCAAATTCAGGCCAATGGCTATATCAACCCCGTTCCAGCAGAGGCGTTTCCAAGTGGGGGGAAGAATCCTTTCCAAGCGGCGGGAAGAATCCTCACTCAATCGTCTTTGATCAGTCTAATAAGTTTGTGTATGTGCCCCAACTAGGTACAGATGAAATCAAAATCCACGCCTTTAATGCGTCTCAACCCAAGCCTCTCTCAGAAACAGCCAGCTCGGTAGCTCTTCAAAAGCAACAAGGTCCGAGACATATTGTGATCTCAGCTGATAATAAATTTGCCTACGTCATCACAGAGATGACTGGAGAAGTTATTGTCTTTTCTAGGGATATCAAATCAGGGGGCTTAACCCAACTTCAAGCCACTTCAAGCCTCCCAAGTGACTCCAAGCTAGTCCCTGGAAGACCAAGACCTCCGACCGGATCTCCAGAGGCGACTGCTTTTGATGACTCGAACATGATCTTCTCTGCCGAAATCAAATTGACGCCAAACGGTAAGTTTCTCTACACATCAGAGAGAACCAAGGGCACACTAAGCGGCTTTGAAGTAGATCCACAAACTGGCAAAGTAAAGTATCTGTTTACTGTCCCTACAGAGGAAATGCCTAGAGGTTTCAATATTGATCCTAGCGGACAATTTTTAGTTGCTTCTGGTCAAAAGTCAGATAAGGTTTCGCTTTACTCAATCAATCAATCCACGGGTGAACTAAATCTGATTGAGAGAGTCCCTGGAGGTAAAGGGGCAAACTGGGTCACTATTATAAAAACGAAGTGACATGATCATTTTCAAAATTAACGCCACCTTCGGGTGGCTTTTTTACGAACAAGTAGTTCATTACTCCAGCTGAATATTTAGACGCTTATTCAAAGTCTTAAAGCGTGTGATCTCCGCCTTCATAAAAGCGGCCATGGCCTCAGGCCCTTTATTGGCAATCTCTAGCGATTGAGCCGACATTCTTTCCTTCACTTCTGGCGTATTCATGGCCTCCGATACGGCCTTTGCAAACTTATTAGCAATGGGCTTGGGAACTGATGCAGATAAAGCAACACCATAAAAAACCTCAAAATTTGCTGCAGGCAAATGCAGTTCATCCAAACCTGGAACCTCAGGAAGAAAACGTGAGCGGGATGGAGACGTCACGGCAAGTGCGCGTAATTTACCCGCTTTAATTTGGGCCCCGGCTGCTGCAATAGTCTCTAAACCAAAATCTGCATCGCCGCGCATTAAAGCCAAAATGGAATCGCTACTACCTTTATATGGAATGGGCTCAACATCAATTTGCGCAGCACCCGCAAAAATCTCAGTTGCTAAGTGTGGTGTGGTCCCTGGTCCATAACTGGTATATCTCAAAGATTTAGGTTTAGCCTTCGCCTGCGCAATTAAATCAGCAAGCTTCATATAAGGTTTATCTGCAGAAGTGACGACTACCAAAGGCGTTGTCACAGAAAGATTGATTGGGTAGATATCTTTTTCAACGTCATAAGGCAGATTAGATCTCAACGCCGGCAATACAACAAAGCTACTGCTCGCGGATACCAAAACTGTATAGCCATCCGCAGGGGCGCGAAGTGCAGCCATCACCCCAATAACGGTTGAGCCACCTGGCTTATTTTCAACTACGGCAGGCTGACCTAACTTTGACGGCAAAGATTCTGAAAGCACCCGACCTAAGATATCAGTTGCGCCACCCGGAGGAAATGGGACAATTAAATTCAGGGGCTTACTTGGCCATGCTTGAGCTTGCACCACTGCGCTCATCGCAAAAATAATTGCGCCCAAATAGCACTGTTTTAGATTTTTCATTACGGTCATTTTTGAAGCGCTCAAAATATTAATCCCAAGAAGAATTTGCTGTAGAAGATTTTTCACTCAAATCCCAAAAGATACCAGCCATCATTTGCAGACCCTCGGCGGCGACAGATTTCAGCATATGCTCATTGGGAGCGTGCTGATTACAAGCTGGATAAGAATGTGGCACCCAAATCGTTGGCAAACCTAAAATATCGGCAAATACATCGTTTGGCAAGGAACCCGCAAGATTGGGCAAAACAGTGACTTGCTTACCAGTCGTATTCTCTATCGATGACTTGACCCAATTCACCCAAGGATTTTTCAAATCCAGGCGTGTAGCTGGTGTGTGTGCATTCACCTTCACAACAACATCATCAAAACCTGACGCCACTAAATGCTCGCGAACGTATTCCAATAAATTCTGCCAATCCGTTCCCACAACAAAGCGCAATTGACAGTGTGCGATAGCCTGCGACGGGATAGCATTAACTGGGCGTTCCGATTGACCAGATCCAAGAGCCAAAATTTCCAGGGTGTTGCTTGCAAATAGTCGCTCAGCAGGAGTCAACTCTGACTGCCCCCAGCTAAGATCTATTTCAGGATCACCCTTGCCATTGCCAACTGCAACTGACTTCAACGCCTCTTTTATGAGGGAATCCACAGCGGGAGCTTTAAGACCATCTAATAAAATTCGGCCACGAGCATCAATCAAACTACTTAACGCATGGACCAGGCGAGTAGCTGGGTTCACAAGCACCCCGCCCCAATTGCCAGAGTGGTACGCCTTATCTCGAGCTTTCACCAGCAAGCTAAAGTTGACAAGCCCTCTTGATCCTAAAAAATGGTTGGTGTTTCCGCATTGATACGGGGGCCATCACTTGCAATTAACAAGTCGGCTTTGAGTAACTCTTTATTATTCTCACAAAACTCTGCCAAACCAGGGCTACCAGCCTCTTCACCCATCTCCATTAAGACGGTGACGTTGTAACCTAGCTTTCCACTACGAGCCTCTAGAGCTTTTGCCAGACCAAAAAAAGTGATCGTGTGCTGGCCTTTGTTATCAGCTGAGCCGCGACCATACCAGCGCTCACCATCAACTGATAGCACCCACGGATTTAAACCCTCTTGCCAACGTGAATCTTGTCCATTGACAACATCACCATGGGCATAAATTAATAGGGTCGGTAAATTCACATCCTCAATTAATCTTGCCACTAAGATTGGAGCGGCATCCGGCAAAGGGTTATCAAATACCCTAGAGATAAAACCCATTCCCGTTAAGCATGGAATGATTTCATTTTTCAAATAATCCCAAAGCTCTTGCGGGGCTACGGGCAAGTCACCCTCAGTTTTATACGCAATACGTTTGGCTAGAACCTCTTGTAACTCGCCTTGCTTAAACCAAGCGTCTACTGAGGATAGGAAATTGTCTCTATTCATAATGCCTAACTATAAAGACTTCTGAATACCCCTGCATCA
>Ga0208876_1000659_pt1 | contig 9481 bp, 12 predicted proteins | sample CryBogCBH03Jun09_FD_184614 | JGI IMG/M metagenome (GOLD analysis project Ga0208876, IMG submission 184614) | Freshwater microbial communities from Crystal Bog, Wisconsin, USA - CBH03Jun09 (SPAdes) | ecosystem: Environmental > Aquatic > Freshwater > Lake | place: Crystal Bog, Wisconsin, USA... | reverse complement strand
CACGAACCTGGTCGCGAATGACATGGCCACTCTCTAATTCGATAACTCGCTTACGCATCTGATCGACAATTCCAGCATCGTGCGTTGCCATCACGACAGTTGTGCCATCTCGGTTAATCCGATCGAGCAGCTTCATAATTCCAACGCTGGTTGCCGGGTCAAGATTTCCGGTCGGCTCATCCGCAATCAAAATCATGGGGCGGCTGACGTAAGCACGTGCAATTGCGACTCGTTGCTGCTCACCGCCGGAAAGTTCACTGGGCTTGCGATCACCCTTCTCCTCGAGTCCGACCATCTCTAGGACCTCTGGCACCTCGCGGTTAATTTCCTTTTGGGAATACCCAAGGACGTGGAGGGTGAAGGCGACATTCTCTGAAACGGTCTTGTTGGGCAAGAGGCGGAAATCTTGGAAGACGGTGCCTACCTGGCGTCGTAATTCAGGGACTTTATGGTCAGGGAGGGTTCCCAGCTCCTTGCCAGCCACAATGATGTTGCCTGCCGAGGGCTGCTCCTCACGGAGAACAAGGCGAAGGAAGGTCGATTTTCCTGAGCCAGAGAGTCCAACCAAGAAGACGAACTCCCCCTTGAGGATCTCTAAGTCGACGCGATCGAGGGCCGCTCGCTCCTGCTTCGGGTAAATCTTGGTGACGTTCTCAAATTTGATCACAAAAGACTCCTGAAGGGTGGACGGCTGGGCCAACTTACCCCGCCAGTTTAGTTAGGACTCCTGCAGAACCAAGGGAGATTGGGCTCCGATTGGCTGTGAAAAAATGCATAAGTTGGGCAATTTACGAGGTTTCCGTCCACATCTTGAGCGTCTCTCGACCAGCTTGGGCTTCTCGAGACCAGCTTGAGCTTCTCTCGACCAGCTTGGGCCTCTCGAGACCAGCTGGCTCTCCAGGATTGCAGTGCAGGCTCATCTGTTGCACGTATTACGAATCTTTGTTCCCGCTCATCCTCCAACGAATTCCCGCCTCGATAAAGCCCTCCAGGTCGCCATCCAACACGGCGGCAGGATTACCTACCTCAAAGTCGGTCCGCAGATCCTTCACCATTTGATAGGGGGCAAGAACGTAGGAGCGCATCTGATTTCCCCACGATCCCGAGTTATCACCCTTGAGGGCGTCGATACGAGCGCGCTCCTCCTGTCGCCGACGCTCTAGCAACTTTGACTGCAACACTGCCATCGCAGTCGCCTTATTTTGAATCTGTGAGCGCTCGTTCTGACACGAGACCACAATGCCAGTGGCCAAATGTGTAATCCGCACCGCAGAATCGGTGGTGTTAACTCCCTGCCCGCCCGGACCGGAAGAGCGATAGACATCTACGCGAATATCTTTCTCATCAATATCGATATGGTCTGATTGTTCTACCACCGGAACCACTTCAACTCCCGCGAAAGATGTATGGCGACGGCTCTGTGAATCGAAGGGGGAAATACGGACCAAGCGGTGAGTCCCCTGTTCAACGGAGAGTTTTCCATAGGCATAGGGAGCACTGATTCTAAAAGTAGTGGACTTGATACCTGCCTCTTCAGCGTATGAGGTTTCCAGTACATCGACCTTGTACTCGTTGCGCTCGCAATAGCGGAGATACATGCGGCTGAGCATCTCGGCCCAGTCAGCGGCTTCTACGCCGCCAGCCTCAGAGCGAATGGTCATCAGTGCGTCACGTTCATCGTATTGCCCACTGAGGAGCGTCTGCACTTCGAGCTCCCCGATGGCGCGCGTGACATCGTCGAGTTCGGCACCGGCGTCGAGAAGGGCTTTTTGATCTTTATCTTCTTCGGCGAGTTCGAGGAGTACTGGAACATCTTCCAAGCGACGCCGAATCGTCGTAATTCGGTTAAGAGTCGATTGAACGCGTGACAACTTACTCGTTACGACCTGGGCCTTCTCAGGGTCGTTCCAGAGGTCGGGGGCGCTCGCCTCGGCCTCAAGCGAGATCGCGTCAGCCTTCAACTTAGGAAGATCAAGCACCTTTTCAATGCTTACAAGAGTGGCATCGAGTTGTTTTACTTCATTCAAATACTCGCGCGCTGCCATGGGGTAAGAGTAATGGTTAGCAGGCGTGGCTCAGGCCCGGTTGATCAAATAGAAGAGGTCACTCCGTTCAACCTCGCGCACCCCCGATAATCGACGTGGCAGCAATGGTCGAGGTGATCTGCGTCTGATTGGAGCCTATTCCGAAGGGTAATTTTATGAGGATTGGAATTGCTGCGGAGATGGATGCAGATACCTCGTCATTTGAGCAATCCCAGGACTCAACGTGAATCGCGCTCCCCCGTAAGTTGCTCGCCGCTATCTCTTCTAAAAATGCGCTGCTCGCCGCAGTGCAATCTAGGGGGATTCGGAATTGTGCTCCGTCGGCGAGCGAATTATCCATAACGATGTTTCCGGAGTAATAACGTGAAAGGGAAATTTGATGCGCCGCTTTTGTGATGGCGACCTCGCCGATTTCGATGAGTTGGCGCTTAGCTAAGAAGTTATCGGAGATATCGACAACGGCAAGCGAGCTGACGAGAAGAATCAAGAAGAGGCTAAGCACTAAGACTGCAAGGCTCCCCGAATCGTCGGCAATCTCTTTCCGCATTCGAGATGCTCGATCCGCGAAGTCTCTTGCTGCCCCGGTCACTCTCCCGCCGCCCAAATTTTCTTGGATTGCTATCGCCACGCGTCGACAACCTGAACATCACTGGCGATAAATCTCGTTGTTGGCATTGAAATGAATCTAAGTGCTCCGCCAAATTCTTTACTTTGACGAACGAGGGAGGCGGTTACCCGGACGCGAGAGTCTGGAGTGAGGCAAGGGGTCGCAGAACATTCGACACTTAGAGTCGGTACCTCGCCAATCCCGTGTGGCTTCAATACCTTCTCTTCAAAGACGGCGAGCACGGTCTGAAGCCGCGCTGATTCAAAACCTTCGGCAGAGCTCGTGATGAATGCACGCGCACTCTGTCGAGCAAGGTTATGCAGGTCGCTATTGATTGTGGAGTCTTCGTGCACAACGCCCAGATACATGATCAGCGGTACCAGTAAAGGAATAGCGAGCAGAACAAATTCAATGATCGCACTTCCTTCATCTTTCGTCAGAGATGTTGGGATTGTCAGTGCATTTTTGAGGTGAGGACGGCTAAGAAAAAGAGATTTCATGCTTCTAGGATCGCCATCTTCTGGTCGCTTGTTCTGGTCGCTTGTTCTGGTCGCTTGTTCTGGTCGCTTGTTCTGGTCGCTTGTTCTGGTCGCTTGTTCTGGTCGCTTGTTCTGGTCGCTTGTTCTGGTCGCTTGTTCTGGTCATTCTTGTACAGCAACTCCATCAGTCGTAAAGGCATCACCTTGCGGAAGTAGAGGGGTAATCGAACCTCCCTTAACCTTCCGCTCTCCGATCAAAAGCGAGCCACCACCGGGAAGGGGAAGCGCTTGGGGTGGAGCGCTCCACTCTTGATTAATGGAGTCCACCCCACTCCCATTTCGAGCGATCGACTCTGCAGAGCCCATTGCGGCGTAAGCGATAGCGCCTTGAGTCCCCACACCGCTTACCGTTCGAGAGTAAACTGATAGACATACCTGACCAACCGTGAGAAAGAGGATAAGAAGCGGGATCAAGGTCAGTGCACTCTCCACGTTCCCACTCTCGCAACAGAAATCTGCAGCACCCCGCCTAATGAGGACTCCGATCCGTATCGAAGCCAACTTTCTGTAAGAATGCACTGCGCGTAGTTGTAGATTCGCTTCAATTGTTCGCCAACAAAAATCTCTCATCGAATGTTGTTCATCGAATCTAGCGAATTGCGCAAGATTGAATCGATTCGCGGCGCAGCCAAGGTCCAAATTCCAGTCACTAATCCCGTGGTCATCAAAACCACTAGGACCCAGCCGGGAACATCCCCCCGCTCATCCTGTAAGGCCCTCGTAGCGCTTAAAAGGAATCGATAGCAGTTAGTCGAGTAGTGGAGCACTTGTTCTCTCAACATTGATATCAGCCTTGACCAGCGGTACCGACACTGAGCTGCCAGCCTCAGTATAACTTCCACAATTGACTTCATCACATTCTCCCCCTTGCCTGGATGCGCACTACATCGAGCTCGCTACTTGGTTCTTTACTTGGTTCTTTACTTGGTTCTTTACTTGGTTCTTTACTTGGTTCTTTACTTGGTTCTTTACTTGGTTCTTTACTTGGTTCTTTACTTGGTTCTTTACTTGGTTCTTTACTTGGTTCTGCTCTCTCGCTCACGAGAGACCCACGCTTCGACCCAGCGCGAAGTACGAAGGCCAAAGTGCGAAGAGAACGGATACCGGAAGAATGAGAAAGACAACGGGAATCATCATCGCGATCTCAGCCTTTCCGGCGGATTCGAGGAGGCGAGAGCGTTCTTGATTTCGCACCTCCTCAACCTGGCGATTCACAACATCGACTAATGGAGAGCCTCGCTCGACAGCTATCGTGAGGGAGTCCGAGAATCGTCGCACCATCGGCGATCCCGTCCGAAGGCTCAAAAGATCAAGAGCTTGCGAGAAGTTGGCGCCTTGATGAATCTCTTCTATCGCTTCACGAAGATGCTTTGAGAATTCACCCTCACTTCTCTTACTGATGTGGTTTAAAGCGTGTGCAGGACTCCGATTTCCAACTAGCAATATCGCGAAGAGCTCAACGACCAGAGGGAACTCCGCTTCAATCAAGCCTCGAGATTTCTTGCCAGCGACCTTCGCCGTCACCTCGTTGTAACTAGCAACTGCCTCTCCCTGAAACTCGTGCCAAAGAGTAAGAATCGCAAGAGCTAGAAGCGGTGCGACAGCGATCAGCGCGAGAAGAGCTCTCATCGATGTGCCTCTAAGAAAATACGTGGGAGAGTTCGAATTCGCCCCACTCGAGACATCCATATGTATGCGATAACGCTCAGGGCAAGACCAATGAAGATTATGAACATCCCCGCTCCGGTTGAAAAAGCCTGGAGGGTGCTCGGCTGCGAAGAGAGAATAACGAGAAGAATCCATGGAGCTAAGGCAGCTACCAATGCCGAGTTCTTAATCCACCCCAGCTTTGCCTGGATCTCACCACGTACCGCAATATCACTTCGGATAAAGTCCCCCAACGTCCGAAGAGTTATCGCGGTATCGCGGCTCCCTGCCCCTCGCGCAAAGTCCAGCACCTCACATACCTGATCAGCAACTGGATCATTAAATTCAACTTTGATGAAGGTGAATATGGCGGTTAACTCCGCCCCCGCAGCCAACTTTGTCTGACACTCCTTAAAAATCGATCGGGAGAGTTCAGGTCCTCGATTCGCTAAGCCCACCAGCGTCTCAGCGATCGAAAGTCCGGAGCGTAACCCCGAGATGATGTGGTCGAGAATTTCCGGCCAGAGTGCCGCTAACTCTGTCTCTCTTTTCTCCGCTCTTCTCTTGGCAATGAGATAAGGAAGCGCGGCGGCAAAGAGAATGAGGGGAATGGTCAAGACATTGCTGCCAAGGACTACTCGACCGACAATGAATCCCCCAAGAGCGGCGGCGACGATCTTCTCCTTCTTAGGAGTCCAACTCTTCTTCATCGCTCACTCCACCCTTCGGCGCGTCGCGCAAAGACCCGATCAGGATCGCCTAAACCTTTCTCGTAACCACGTCCGTCATAAATAAAGAGAGGTTCAATTTCGGCGCGATCACCCTCGGTTCGCCCTGTTACGTGTGCGATTTCAACAATCCTCCGCTCTCCGCTTTCTGGAACGAGGGAGGTGTGCACAATGAGATCGATAGTTGCGGCCACGAGGGGCGCGACAAACTGATAGGTGATGTTCTCTCCGGCAAGAAGTGGAAGTGTCTGCAACTTGGCGATGGCGTCGCGAGCCGAGTTGGCGTGAATTGTTGCCATCCCGGGAAGCCCAGAATTGAGCGCGATTAGTAAATCAAGTGCCTCAGCCTCTCGAATCTCCCCAACCACCAAATGAGATGGACGCATTCGCAGCGCCTCTTTGATCAGTTTACGCAGAGGAATTTCACCTTCACCCTGCAAGTTTGCTTGTCGAGTTTGTAAGGCAACACAATCTGGGAGTTGTGGTTTTAATTCAAAGACTTCTTCAATAGTTATCACGCGGCTGCGAATGGGAGTTGCGCTCACCAACGCATTGAGAAGAGTTGTCTTCCCCGCTTGGGTTGATCCACTCACCAAGATATTGAGCCCCACCGAGACGGCCTTAGATAAAAAGGCCCCAATTTCTGGAGACATGACGCCCAGCTCAATGAGATTTTGCAGAGATTTGCCGCGAACTAAATGCTTTCTAATGTTGACCGCCCAATGCACTGCTGTGACATCGGGAATTGCGACATGTAATCGACTGCCATCGGGCAATCTGGCATCTACAAAGGGGTGTGAAAGGTCGAGGCGCCGGCCTCCCCACATTAAGAGTCGTTCTACGAGATCACGAATGTCTTGCTGATTAAGAACGAGGTTGGTGAGCTGGCTAATACCTGCTCTCGCTACGAATATCCGGTGTGGAGAGTTGATCCAGATCTCCTCGACCGTTGGGTCGGCCATCAAAGACGCTAGCGGGCCGAATTCATTGCTTATCTCGTTCACATGCTCAGGAAACTCTAGGCGGTGACTCTCTCAAGGAAACTCAATTTTGATTGGGGATAACTTGCACTTGTGGAGAACTTCAACCACAGAAGGAGTTCCTACCAATGTAACGGGCGCTGCCGCAGAGGTGGCAGCGGCTCACTCTCAGCCATTGCGATTACTATCAGTAGGTGGCTATTTATAGATCTCTGAAGAAGTCTAAGAGCCTGCGACTCTTTACTGGTGCATCTGTCTCGACGCTGCTCGTGGTCGCTCTCACGAGTTGTGGAGCGCCATCCGGAGATGCCAGGCCAAGCGATAGCAGCCTAGTGACAGGAATAAATCTATTGGTCTCGAGCTTCGACGCCAATCACCCGAAACTTGTGACCTGGAAACCGAGTGCCGTAAAAGCGCAGCTGGCGCAAAAACTCCCCGTGGGAATCGATACCGACGCCGGCTGGTTTTTGAAGTGGCCATCCCCCAAGGATGGCGAGTTGGCGCAAGTCATTGTTCCCTGGACTCTTCTGGGTCAGTATCCAAACGCACCTCTCCCCTATTTCAATCGCCCAAAGGGCGGAAACTTAGTTCCGCAAGCAACAAGTGGAGACCTAGTTAAGACGATCACAAAAGTTGAGATGATGGGCGATCAATATTTTGCCGCTGTCGTTGATATCCGAAGTTCGGCAGTTGATCCACAGTGGATCATCTTCACCACAGTTCCATACCTTCCTGTCACCGATATTGCATATGGTTTTGCTACTGTGAAGAACAAGCAGTGGAGCGTCGTGGATTTTGGAACGGCTCTGGTTGGTTGTGGCGTGGTTCCGCCCAAGGTTGAAAGTGAGTTCGGTTATACATGTCCATCGACCCCGTAAATAGTCGCAGATTCGAAGGTAGCCGCAGATTCGTAGATAGCGCATTCCGATGAGGGTTGTTGCTGACAGAGGGAGAGTTCAGAGAAGCCTTTGGGAATCTACTCTTGCCCGTAGGACATCAAAGAGTTCTGTACTCGTTGCTACTAGCATCATTCTCGCTGCCACTCTCGGACTTACAGCCTGTGGAGCGGCTACGTACTCAGAGGCCTCGGGATTGCCAAATAGACAACTGACGCCGGGGGCCATCAACCCCGCTGTAACCCAATCAAACATCCGCAGCACGATCTGTGTATCAGGTTGGACCGCAACAGTGCGCCCTCCCGTCTCGTACACCAATCAACTGAAATACGACCAGTTGCACTCGGGCTACAACCTCGATGGTGATCTCAATATGAAGGATTACGAAGAAGATCACATCGTGCCGCTAGAAGTCGGGGGCAACCCATCGAGCACGCTCAATCTCTTTCCCGAGCCTCGCAAGATTAAGTTCAGCTCTTACTTAAAAGACCAATTAGAAAATCGGATGCATCAACTGGTCTGTTCTGGTCAGATTACCTTGAAGGCAGCACAAGCAGTCTTCTTAACAAATTGGGAGAAGGGTTATAGCCAATACGTAGGCCCGCTGCCTTAAATCTTGAAGCCGTATACCTCTGCAAGTGCCAGCAGGCTCTCGCGACCGTCGTGCCATTGCTTCGCATATTCAATTCCAGCAACTGGCTTTTGTCGGGTCGCGGCGACGCGACGAATTTCACCTTCTAAAGTTTCAGGTGTCACGCTAATAATTGGAATTTCACCAGCTTCTGGAGGCACAAAACTCATTACCAAGCGACCCGCAGCTAGCGCTTCGATCGGGAAAACACCTACAACTCCAAGGTATTGATCTATCACTAGATCAGATTGGGCCATCACCCCAGGAATCTGCGAGTGATTGAGTGATTCACCTTCAGACAAATAACTGTGATAACTAATGACGCCTTCATCACGTAATTTAATGAGGACCGGCTCGATCAACTCTGCAGACTTTAACCAAGAGCGGCTAGGCAGAAAGAGAACGCGCAACTTTTCACTTGCGGATGGAAAAATCGGTGACTCAACAGCTACGCGGTGGAAGCGATCAAAATCAATCGTGACCGGGAGCCAATGTGCATCCGGGACATCAATTAGTAGATCTTTTGTGGTAACAAATATTGGAATATTTCGTTCTCGCAAAATGGGAAGGAGGGCAGCGTTCTCTGCAGTTCTCGCCTGCATCTTCTCTAACTCAGGGCTCTCCTTGTGGAAGGGAGAGAAGGGATTACGAGCTGCATGCGCCTTAGTGTCTCGAATATCGCTGCCGTGAAAGACGACGCCGATCTTCTTCCCCATCAACTGCATTAATTCAAAATCTTCCAAGATGGGATTGCGACCATCTTTTGCATTGAGTAATCGGAAGATAGGTCGGAGTGACTCGAAGAGGATGATGTTCTTTGAACGCGCCACCATGTCTGCCAGGTCTTGCCTTCTCTGAAATTCCAACCACTCGGTACGTGTTAAGGAGTAATCCGTGGTGAACCATTCATTTGCGGCCTCGGCAGAGATGCGCAGCGATTCGGATGCAAACCCAGCGCGCGAAAGTTCACGAGCCCATAGCGTTCCTTGATTGGCAGAGTTGGTCGGACCGATCAAGAATCGAGGTTTAGCCCGAAAAGGCCCCTTGAGAAATTGGCCGGCGCGCAGACAAAGCGAGAGGAGACGCAAGCGACTCTCTCTTTTGAATCTCACCTTCCAGAATCCGAATTCGACTCTGCGGGCGTAATTCCAGCGGTGAATCTTCCGGAGCACTGCGATGATCGGCTTCACGGATTCAGTATCTCACTTCCAGTAAGTGGCCTAGCCCTTTGCCTCGCGAAGAGATTCATGGGGATAATCCTTCAAACGTTCGTGCGCCTTGCGCAGTTGCAGTTCAAGGCCCTTCACAGCCTGGTCAAAGGCAGCTAGATCATTAAAGGCTTGACCTTCGGCGCGAACAAATGGGCCGCTGCCTTGAGTCGAGAGAGTTACAGAGTGCGAGGTCTTAC
>Ga0208876_1000657_pt1 | contig 9511 bp, 9 predicted proteins | sample CryBogCBH03Jun09_FD_184614 | JGI IMG/M metagenome (GOLD analysis project Ga0208876, IMG submission 184614) | Freshwater microbial communities from Crystal Bog, Wisconsin, USA - CBH03Jun09 (SPAdes) | ecosystem: Environmental > Aquatic > Freshwater > Lake | place: Crystal Bog, Wisconsin, USA... | reverse complement strand
TTCTGGTGTGTCCTCAGTTGGGTTTGGGTGAGCTTCGGGAGTTGCGGCGGCGGCTGTAGCGGCCAGCGCCATCGCGGTCGGCAGATCCTGCGGGCTGATATTGACGACTGGGAATTCTGGAAAAGAATGTATTTCTTGTACCATTACACTGCTATTAGCCTCACCCCAGTTCGCGTCACCATATACATCTTGTATTGCGGAAATTCCTTTGGCAAGCGCTTCGTCGTATGCCTTCTGGAGAGGGAGAAGCGCCTGTGCTGCATCGACGAGTGACTCCTGAATAGAAGAATCTTTGTTTTGTCTTTCCTTCTCTGCAGCCGCCTTTTCTTCTGCAGTAGCACTTCCTCCTCCCCTCATCATATTGCACCCAGAAATCCCACTAAACACGCCACTCGAGGCGCTAAAATCAGATCCGATAAATGCTCCACCCCCGAAGAATGTCGCTAATTCGAGCAAAAACACTGCGCCTCCGAGGGCAAGAACTGTGCTTCCGCACAAAACCGTGCCTACGAATAGTCCAGTTTGTGCAACAACTTTGCCTGCCACGCCCAGAGTAGTCATCGCCCCAGCAGTTGCCCCAGATAGAATCGCAGCTTTCATCCTGGGGTCTTGTACGCCATTGAGTTCTGCCTTCACATGTCGTCCTTCCAGTACTTCCTTGTCTGAGAGCGCCTTATATGCTTTTACAACGTCTTCCCACGCACCTTTTACCGTGACTTTATTGAGATCGCGATAGTCGGGGGTGGCTTGACGACGAACCAGGGGATACTCCTCGAGCGTCAGCGGACGTTTCCCAACCGAGCGTATAGTACTTCCCAAGTACTCCGTCAGGATCTTCTTATATTGAGACGGTTGGGTCGAGATCTTCTTTCTCAGTGATACGATGCCTAGGAGACCTCCTCGAAGTGTCTTTCCCTTTCGAGTCCTTGCCATTACACCCTCTACACCAAAAAAACGCAGTCCAGCCTTTAGTACTTGCGACGGGAGGTCTTGCGGCTGCGACGGGACTTGCGAGTCCGACGACCACGGGTCTTGCGACGACGACGGCCGCCCAACGACGCTAGATCCTTACTGTGCTCTTCCTTCAGCGCGTTTATTTGCTTCCCAATTTCCGCAACCTGGTCGTTGGATGTTATATCCACTCCCTGAACCGACCGTGTCGGCGGAAGAGCCTCGAGGCGATCTTGTTCCTTCGTAAGCCTGGCCAACTCCGCTTCGTATGCAGCTACGACCTGCGCGCGCTCGGCATTCTTCGCGGCGGCTACGGGATCCGCGATACCTCGCTGTGCGGCGCTCGCTGTGGTTCGTGCATTGGTTCTCGCAGCCATTCGGGCAATAGCCGTATCAGAGGGTCCGAACAAAGGCATTTATAAACCCTTGGCAAAAAAACGAATCTGCCGCAATGAAATGTAGCCAAGGCACATGTACTCGCCCTACAACCCCGGTAACCGCCCATTCACTGAGTCCGATATCCACCGCATTCTCCATCGCCATGGTCTTCCCCATTATCGTGTGACGCATCGCAAGGTGTTTCAGACGGCAATGGTCCATACGACCTATGTTCGTCGCTCGGAGTATACCACCCCTGACGGCCAACCTGCAGAGTTGGCACCCTGTCCCCACGGTGTGATGCCACTGCAGGATGAAAGCTATGAGTGTCTGGAGTTCGAGGGGGATTCGGTGTTGGGCGTGTGTATCGCCACCTACCTGCGTAAACGCTACCCCGAGAAGAAGCAGGGGTTCTTGACAGATGCCCGCAAGGAGCTGGTCAACAATGAGCGGTTGGGTGAATTGTCCAAGACCATGGGTCTGAACCGATTCTACGTGATTTCCCGTCACAACGAGGATTCAGTGGCCATTGATGGCCGCAACAATGCCAAGAAGTTGGGGGATATCTTTGAGGCGTTCCTCGGGGCCTTGTGGACAGACTGCGGCAATCGGTTTGCCGTAGTCTATGCATTTGTAACCACCGTCATGGAGACGTACCTGGACATTGATGAGATTGTCAACTCCGCCACGAACTTCAAGGACCTGTTCCAGAAGTACTGTCAGCGTGAGTTCCGATGCACACCTGTATACGAGATGCGGTCAAATGACCCCAAGAAGAACCAAATCGAGGTGGCCGTGCTGGTGGAGGGCAAGGTGTATGGGGTCGGTGTTGGCTCAACCCGCAAGAAGGCGGAGCAGGTGGCGTGTCGTGAGGCACTCACAAAAGTCGGGGAAGCCTCCTCCGCCTGAAGGTGCCCCCTCTTCTGGGATTAGAACTATTGATCCAATCCTGCTTAGTATGCTCATCCCATACGTTCCAGTCATTCCGTGTGTTCTCATCGCTCTTGAACGCATTGGCGACTACGAGTTCTTCGATGGTACGCTCATCCCCGTCGCCCACACCAGCAAGAGCCGCAGCGAGAGTCTTTACGCTGTCGACGCCGATTATACCTTGCATACACGTCTCTACCGCCGCAACCGCAGCTGGGGTTTTGGAACATATGAACTTAAGTGACGACAGAACCGAAAGCAAATCGTAGTTAACAAAGAATGCATCTCTTTCGTGGTTCAAGGTGGGGGCGGCGTACTCGGTGAGTTTCTTGGATCCAAGTTTCATTACGTGGTCATACTGCGGAAGATCAAGGTACTGGAGTGGGTTGGTAAGTATTTTTTTGAAGAGGGCTGCGAATTGCATTTCGGTGCGCACCCTATCGTAGTCAAATGTAACCGCCCTATCGTCGGACATAACGGCCATATTGTCGGCATGCAGGTCGTCTATTATGAAGCCCTTGTCTACGCAGAGGCCATCCAATACCGAAATCATGGCCTTGACTCCCTCCGCTACCTTCAGAGTACCAACGGTTTGCTTGAACTTGGGTATGAGAAGACAGGGGGGATACTTCCCGAATGCGTCCATTGCACCTTCTAATACGTCTAGTTGTTTACTCTTGAATCCTTCTGGGAAGTGTGGGACATTGCTACGTAGACGACGTGTCAATTCGTCTCGGACCCATGGAGTACCAGGAAGTGCTACGAAGGCTGAGAGGTTGCATGTATACAACGCTACATACGTGAGTGCGTGCGGTGCGTATTTGGACGTCCTTACGATGTCGTGTTTCGTCAGGATGTCCTTGTCAGCAGAAATGTACGCGATGGTCTTTTCTGCGGGATACCCTGCTCCTTCAGCCTGCCGCTCAGCTGCTTCCCTGGCGGCAGGGTCGACTGGTGTCGGAAGAAAGTCCCACGATGCATTGTGTGCTTTAAACGTGATTGCAGCCATGCCTACCCCTTTGAAAACGCCTCCCTTCATTGGGGCTGCGGCCTTCGCATTGTACTCTCCGTTGGGACCAACTTTAGCCAGCACCGCGTCCTCGACCTCGACGTTAGCAGATTTGCTCTCGGCCCGTAGTTCGAGCCCGACCCCGACCGCCTCCTCGGCCGCGTCCTTGGGAGGTAGAACAAAGGCCTTATCTGCAGCAGCCTTGACTTCGGGAGGAGTCTCTGTCACGCCCCTGATTGCGGATAGTTCTTCGAGCGCTTCAGCATCCCCCTTCTTTTCGGACAGACTCTCTATCCTTGCCCTGTTCAGATCGTCTTCGTGGGACCGTAGAGCGATTTCTGCTTGTCCGGCCGCGCTCAAGTCCGCCTCCTCTGGGCGAAGAGGAGAGACTACTGGTGCTGGTGCTGGTACTGGTGCTGGTGCGACCAGTGCCTTATTTCCGCGTGTCTCGTCACTTCGTCCCATGTACTCTGCTGCGTATCTGTCCTCTGGGGCATCGGGCTTCTCGTCGCCCACTGGTTTTCCACCGCAGCGTCCCATTGTTCCACTTAATGCGAGGAAGTCCCGAACAATCTTATTCACATTCTCCTTCGTTGCAAACCCTGCAAGGAGGTAGGACGTTAGGGTGACTGCAGTCTTACGGGCATAGTAGTATGCGGACAGTTGCGCTGTTCTGTCTACCGACAGATCCGAGAGTCCTTTCAGGATCGACAGAATGTCATAGACGCGAGCAATTTGGAAGCAATTTGTTTCTCCGTCCTTACCACCAGTTGCTGGGTCGTTCAGCCATTTCTGGAACTTTGCATAGTTGTCTGGTGTTGGGACCGGATCCTCCCGTTCCCACTCGTTCTCTTTTGTGGGCGGGGGGAACGTCTCGCCGTATAATTTCCGTATCTTCTTGAACATCCGTGCAATGTAAAAGTGCTGCGAAAGGCCCATGTAGTAGTTCGGTTTGTAGAATCTGGTCAAGAGAGCATAATAGAAAGCGCGTTCAATCGGCGCACCAAGCACCTCATCTACTTTTGGATCGCGGATCTTCATCCGCCCAACATCGTGGATCACGGGCGTACCGTCGTACATGATGGCCATGTTTCCGCGGTGGAGGTCGGCGTGGATGATCCGTCCGTCAATACGCAGCAGGACGCGCAATAAGTCGCACATTGCATCGCGTTGATTGATGGTTGCAAGGTTATAGACATCGCTCTTCTGGGTTCGGGTCACGAGTCCGAACCAATTATTCGTTCCGAAGCGGATTCCTGCATCTATAAGTCTTTTGGTCATTTTGGGCTCGCCTTGTAACTTAACCTGTGTGAGGGTGGCGTCGTAATCCACTGGATACATGCTGTCTGGCTCTGCCATCAAGTTGAAGTGCATCTTCACAAACGGCTGATTGAATGGGTCGGTGTTCTCAAGCATCTCCCTCAACATTTTGTGATACGGGAGTTCGCCATCAAGGCCCCCCGACACCATGCGAACGACAGGATTGTACTTGGTGATAAGGCCATCCAGCCACACCTGATTCTTTTCAGGCGTCGGTTTCTTCATCACTGGGAATCCGTTCCACTTTTCTGGATCGGGCGTCTCGTTGTTGAACACAGGTGTGTCGGCGCCCATCCACTTGAACTTTCCTCCTATTTGGTCGGCTTCCCCTCCCATTTGGTCAACCCCACCCTTCATCGGCTGCGTCTCCAGCACCCCGTCGCGACACCGCACCTTGCGAAGGGTGCGTCCCTTGGACTGGAGCACGGACTTGGTGCAGACCGCGATTGCCCCTTGTTCCTTGGTGCTCCCCTCGCGGGCCTTCAAGGTCTTCTTGACCTTCTTCACGCAACGGCAGAAGGTGTCTACCTGCGGTTCCCTCATTGTTCAATCGTAGAAGAATATATCCTCGCAAAAGATAAACACAATGGGCGGCGGTCTTCTTCAGCTCGTCGCATATGGTGCTCAGGATGCCTACATCACTGGAAACCCTCACATCACCTTCTGGAAGGTCATGTACAAGCGTCACACCAATTTCGCCATGGAGGCCATGCGTGTCAACTTCACGGGCACGGCCCAGTATGGCCAGCGCGTGGTGTCCATCGTGAACCGCAACGCCGACCTGATCTACCGCACCTACCTCGAGGTGACCATGCCTGATACGACCGCCGCGGCCACGGGCAACACGCGCGATGTCAACTGGACGCCTGGTGCCATGCGCCGCCTCGGCTTCCTCCTGTTGGAGAAGGTCGAGGTGGAGATCGGTGGCCAGATCATTGACCGTCACTACGGCGAGTGGTGGTACCTGTGGGAGTGCCTGACGGCCTCGGTCAATCAGGTGTACAAGGCCGACCAGATGCTGGGCGGCGGCATCGGTGCGTCGACGACCACGCTGACCAAGTGCAATGGTCGCCCGAATGTGCTCTACATCCCGTTCGGCTTCTGGTTCAACCGCAACCCGGGTCTGGCCCTGCCGCTCATTGCCCTGCAGTACCACGATGTCCACTTCAACGTGTACTTCCGCAAGGCCACGGACCTGGTCACGACCTACTCTGCGGTGGGTGGCAGCAACTGGCCCAGCATTGCGGCCGCGGCTGGTGCACTGCCACCACCGAAGGATGCGGCTATCTACATTGACTACATCTACCTCGACACGGATGAGCGCCGCCGTTTTGCTCAGGACTCCCACGAGTACCTCATCGAGCAGCTCCAGTACTCCCTGCCGCAGACGGTGACATCGGCACAGGCCCGTCTGGACCTGACGCTGAACCACCCGATCAAGGAGCTGGTGTGGGTGTTCCAGGATGCGCGCCGCCTCGACTGCTCTCTGCCGTCGGGCACCCCTCCCGACTTCTACACGGGTGTCCCCATCACGGCGGGTGGATCGGGTACGCCTGGTACGAACCAGACATCGACGGGTCCTGGCGGTGTCGGCGCCCAGTCCTTCGGAGGGTACACGCAGCCGTTCGCCTACGACGACATTGTCAATCGCTGCCGCATCCAGCTCAACGGACAGGACCGCTTCGACGAGCGCTATGGCGACTACTTCTGGAAGGTCCAGCCTTACCAGCACCACACGGGCGGCGCAATGCCTCTTCTCAATGCATATGTCTTTGAGGACAACATCGTGTCCCCCGACCGTGACCCCGTCACGCAGGCCGTTGTCAACCCCATCAACGTGTACTCGTTCGCCCTCCAGCCTGAGGAGCACCAGCCGTCGGGCACCTGCAACTTCTCGCGCATCGACACGGCTACGCTGGTGTTCGACTCGGTCAAGGCGGGTGGCTCGTCGGGCTACCCGACCAAGAACACGCCCTTCGTGTTCCGCCTCTACGCCATCAACTACAACGTGTTCCGCGTCATGAGTGGCATGGGTGGCCTCGCGTACAGCAACTAAACTTCTTGAAGAAGAACAATGAGTAATCTTGTCAACGGCCGTAATCTATCCGTGGCCGAGCTCGACAAACTGACCACTGAGATGGGAACAGCGGCTGAATCCAATGCGTCGTTGAAAGAAATGAATTCAGAGTCACTGGAGAGGATATGCAAGGGTCTCACGGGAACCGACCTTGAAGGATGTATTGCCCGAAACAAGAGGGGCGCCCGCCGCAAGACACGTAAGATCCGCGTCCGTCGTCGTCGCTCTACACGCCGCGGTGGCATGGGAGAGAAAACGATTGCGAGCCTCAGAAACGCATTTGGCTTCAATAAGCCCCCTCCCCAAGAAAACCCACAGGATGTAGCACGTAGGGCCTGGTGCGACGCCAATTTCGGAAGGATTCCAGAGCGCCAGCTTCAGTGTTATCAAGAGGCACCTGATGACGTGAGTAGTAGCAAACCCTGGCCTGCAAACAAGAAGGCTGGACGTCGCCGGTCTACACGTCGCGGGGCACGGGCTTCGCGGAAACGTCCCACTCGGTAATCTTGATGTTCGGTGTGCATCCGTGCAACCCTTGCGTCTGCTGCATCATGATGGGTGCATCCTCCCCAATGCCCGGGCACTTGAGGTGGTCGTGGCCTAGGATGTGTCCAATCTCGTGGGACACCACATACTGCCGATAGTTCTCCAAGTCTTGCTTACTGCGGTGGGCACCGTGCATCCATCGCCAAGAGTTCAAATACATTTGACGACCTCCCAGTTCTGCACAGGACAGGTGGTAGTCACATCCAATATCATGAAGGGTCCCAGGGTTACACAGTCGTATCACCACTTGCGGGTTTCGGGTAACCATTTCAAACTTGTATCCATGGGCCTCCCACCCGTCAGGGTCTGACAAGTAGATCTGCAGAAGCTCTACGAAGGGCATCTCGTGCTTCGGGTACTTGACATCTGGGTCCATATAGGCAATGTACTTCACAACCTTCATTGTCTTTGGAAACGGAAAGTTCCCACACACAAGGAAGTAGGGTGCTGCCATGAAGTGTCCACACTGCAAAAAGAAGAGCCACCTTGCGTTTGTATGTGACTGCACGATCGAGTTCTGTGTCAAGTGTCGCACCCCTGAAGTCCATGGGTGTACTGCAAAAGAAGGGAAGAAGGTGGAATTAGTGAAGGTTGTAGCCGATAAGCTACCCGAGCGTGTCTAGTTCTCCAACGCAGGCATGTCTGCGTAGATGTCTGGGTCCTCCTCGTCCGCTAGGTTGGGAGGTGCCAGGTAGAGATCCACAGGCAGCTGGTCAATGTTGCTGTAGAGAAGAGCCATGAATCGCTCTCCCCAGTTGTAGGTGAGACCCTCGCGCTCGAGGATGCAGGCAACCGTGCACCCTACCACCTCGCCGACATTGATCTCAAACTTGAAGATCTTGTCGGGAAGATTGTTGTCTCCAGGCCAGGTGAGAGTGATGATACGCCATCCCTCCTCATTGGAGTCCGTGAACTGGAGATTGGGATGCTGGCCGAGGGCGTTGAGGGTGTTGAGGAGAGCGGTGTTGAGAGGAAGCATTTTGACGATGAGTGTGGTTGGGGTGGCGGGTGAGGAATCCGTTTTTGGGTATCGTCGAAAACGGATTCGTAGACCATATGCCATGCCACAGAACGACACAAATGGCATCTTCTAACAACATGGATCTTCTCTCGGACTGGATTTCAGACATCAACAAGGAGAGCGAGACGGCTGAGGCAAAGAAGCGCACTCCAGCTGCTCGATCCGAGGCTGCATTCTGCGTACGCACCGTGTCTGCGGCGGATGCACTCGCCGACCTAATGGAGAACCCCGAGGACCCGTTCCTCTTTCGCAAGTGGCTACGCCTTCGGATCGAGGAGGGTCCTGCGGACATCAGAGAGTATCCTGGTCCGCGACGCCAAGAAATGATCGAGGAGTACTGTGGACTGCAGCTCGTCAAGCTTCTCGGTTGCACGTGTGGTGGTCACGGACTCTACCGAGTTGATCCCGAGCTAGAGTGGCAGTATGCATCGGGACAATTTAACATCAAGGCTCGAATGGGAGGATGCACGTGCGGAAAGCCCGAGATGCGCACACATGCGGGCTTTACACCTGGAAACGGAAATTCGATTTATGGCGTCTATTGAATGTCACAGCCTCCAACCCCGCGTAAAAATTTTACACTGTGACACGGTGTCATGGAATCGTTGAAAATGGATTCGTGAGGTCCACGAGCTCTGTGTAGTCGGCCCAGAACACACACCATACACATGCATCCAAGATGTCTACGCCTACCAAGCCTTCCTTCACTCCTGTTGCACCCGGTGCTCCCCGCAAGAAGCCGCAGTGGCTTCTTGATGAGGAGGCTGCGGACCCTACGCTCGCCGCAAAGGTCGATGCCGCCCGCACAGAGGCCGCAAAGGTCGCCGCGGAAAAGGCCGCGCGTGACGCAGAGCGCGCCGCCGCCTGTGCCGCCTGGCACGCCGCCCGCCCCGAGTGGGTCATGCAGGTGGTAGAGATTGCCCCTGGCGTGAAGGGCAACGAGCGCGAGTGGGAGGTTCCGCCGAAGACGGCGGAGCGCCGCGTGCGCAACAATGCCAAGTGCCCGTACTGTGGCAAGTAAACAAACCAAAAAAACACAAATGAGGCGAAGGACAATCCGAAGGGCAACGATGGCGAGTAAGGCTAATCTCCCCCCGAAGACCCAGAGCTGTAGCGCGCGTTCCGTTCCGCCACGCACTAACCCGGGGGCAACCCCATTTTTCCCTTGAAAATGGATTCCGTGGGTCCAGAATTAAACCAGGGTGGGGCCAGCACACACACTGACTCTACCAAGCCTTCAAGCCTTCAAGCCTTCAAGCCTTCTCTCCAACTTCAACAA
>Ga0208876_1000638_pt1 | contig 9677 bp, 9 predicted proteins | sample CryBogCBH03Jun09_FD_184614 | JGI IMG/M metagenome (GOLD analysis project Ga0208876, IMG submission 184614) | Freshwater microbial communities from Crystal Bog, Wisconsin, USA - CBH03Jun09 (SPAdes) | ecosystem: Environmental > Aquatic > Freshwater > Lake | place: Crystal Bog, Wisconsin, USA... | reverse complement strand
TCACCAGCGTTGCAACGCTTGGCAATTCAAATGTTGGCACGATTACGGCTAAGAACGGCGGAACGACCTATGCACAGATTGCTATTGGTGTCGGTAAGACACAGATGGCAATTTATACGGTGCCAGCGGGTTACTCGTTCTTCTTGAACCGCATCGACGTGTTTGCATCTAACCCATACACATCTTCTAACAACCTGACTTTTACTAACTGGCAGCAAAATGCCAATTCCAAGGTCGCGCTCAACGTAGCGCAGTCGCCATTTACCAGCATCTTGGACATTCATCGGCAATATCCGCTGATTTATACGGAAAAAACAGACATCCAGTTCCGCGTTAATACAAACGCCGGAACTTATGCTGTCGGCGCATTTGGTGAGGGCGTTCTGGTTGCAACTGACGGAACTCTCTAATGGCCACGAGCGGCACCTACACGTTTAATCCGTCGCTTGGTGAGATTGTACTCTATGCGTACAATCTCTGCGAAGTGCGCAATACGGCTATTGCCCAAGAGCACATGGAAGCCGCACGGATGTCCACAAACCTGCTGCTGGCCAATTGGGCCAACCGGGGCGTAAACCTGTGGGCCGTCGATCTCGTGACGGTAAACTTCAACCAGACCCCAACGATTACCAAGGCTACCGGCAACGGTTCAACGGCCACGCTGACCTATGCCACGCCCAACACCCCTGTATACACAATAGGTACACAGATTACCGTGGCAGGCACCGGCATTGTAGACGGCTTGCAGACGGTTACGGCGAGTTCCAACGGTTCGGTGTCCTTTTCATCCTCGGTTGTTGGAACTTCTACCGGCGGCACGATCTCGACATCGACGCCAGCGGCCACGTACTCGATTGACCCAAACACCGTCGTGATGCTCGATGCCTACGTGGAAAACACGTCAAATGCTGCGCAGCCCATCGACCGCATCATTCTTCCGGTGTCACGCACGGAATATGCGTCTTATCCCAACAAGCAGCAGGTGGGCTTTCCTACCGTGTTCTGGATGGATCGCCTTATTGCACCGCAGGTGACGCTGTGGCCGGTGCCGGATAGCACGTCATCGCAGACGCTGAAATATTACCGCGTCCGCCAAATCCAAGACGCCGCCTATACCGGTGGGCAGACGGTCGAGATCCCATACCTTTGGTTGGAAGCGTTTGCCTACAATCTGGCTCTGCGCCTCGCCATCATCTGGAATGCCGCAAAGGTGCAATTGCTGAAGCCGCTGGCTGATGAGGCCTATTCCGTTGCTGCCGAGCAGAATGTGGAAACGGCGCAGCAGTACATAAGCCCTCAAATTCAGGGGTATTTTCGGTGACCGGTTTATTTTATGTTTACGAGCAGTAGAATAAGCGCGGGTGGACACAAGTTTGAATACGTTAGGACCGCATAATGGGGTATGCTTCTCAATTAGGCCGTGCATCAATAAGCTCTCGCAATCCGAGGGCGGCAGCTCAATGCGACCGGTGTGGTTTTATTTACAATCATCATCAACTGCAGTGGCAGTTTGACTATGCTGGCGCTGGCCTTATCAACAAGCGCATTCTGGTGTGCAACCCGTGCTTGGACACTCCTCAGGCTCAATTAAGGTCGATTATTCTTCCTGCCGATCCAGTGCCGATTGAGAACCCGCGTGTGCAGGACTATGCAGCGGCTGAAACCGACAATATCGCGATCAATGCGCCGACGGTGACTGACTTCTGGACTGGCATTCCTATCCCATCGACAACGGATATCGTCACGCAAAGCGGCCAAAACGTCACAACTCAAGTTGTAGGCAAGCCGACTGGCCTTGATCAGAACGCCGTCATGCCGCTGTTAAACCAGTCGCATTACCGTGTGGTGCTATCCCCGCTGTCTGTGTCCTCGCAGACCGGCACCAGCACGATCACGGTGACGTTTTCATCGGCACATGGCCTTAGCACCAACGACCAAATCGCAGTCGAAGGCCTGACAAACAACAATGCAGATGGCATTTATAGCGTCACGGTTACGACTGCCACGGCCTTTACATATCAGGTCAACAATGCTATACCCGCAGGTGGGTTGCTTCAGGGCACCACCTTGATGGTTACGGCCTTGGTTGGCTTGCCATACAACTACAACCAGATACCGCTGACTGGACCCACGACATGAGCAATACGACTGTCACGAGTCTTCCGGTTCTTACGACCCTTAGCGGATCATCTGAAATCATGGTTGTGCAAAATGGCGTTTCTTCAACCGCCACAGCGCAGCAGATTGCTAATCTAAATGCTAATGGCGGCACTGTAACGTCAATTACTGCTCAGTCACCTCTTTCAGGCGGTACAATTACGACGACCGGAACTATTGGTGTCACCGATTCAAGCATCACGAATCAATACCTTTCGACGATGCCAGCCAACACCATTAAGGGTAACAACACTTCTGGTGTGGCAGCGGCTAAAGACCTAACTGTTGCTCAAACAATGACATTGTTAGGTGCTGCCCCCCTTGCTTCACCTGCATTTACGGGTACACCTACTGCGCCAACGCCTTCATCGGGCGATAATAGTACTACGTTGGCTACTACGGCGTTTGTTAAAGCGCAATCTTATGGGACTGGCACGGTTACGTCGGTCACGGCTGGTAATGGTTTATCTGGAGGTACGATAACCACTACTGGCACAATTTCTTTGCCCACGACAGGTGTCTCTGCAGCAACATATGGTTCTACAACAGCTGTTCCTGTTATTGCAGTGGACACTTATGGCCGCATCACGTCGGCATCAAACACGACAATTACGCCATCTAACATTGGTGCGGCATCGGCCTCAACGACCATTACGGCTGGCACAGGGTTGTCTGGCGGCGGAGACCTTTCTGCAAATCGTACGTTGGCGTTGGCTTCAGTAAGTGGTTATGCCATTCTTTCCAACACGTCCAACGTATCCGCAGTCCCAACGGGTAATTCATTATCGTCTATTTTGGACGCTGTTATTGGATCCGCTCAGGGTTCATTAATTTTCCGTAGCGGTACTCAGTGGACGGCTTTATCACCGGGCGTTTCGGGGCAACTTTTAAAAACTGGCGGAGCCAGCGCGAACCCTTCTTGGGCAACGGTATCTGGCGCTGGTACGGTTACGAGCGTTGATGCTTCTGGCGGCTCTACCGGTCTTACGTTTAGTGGTGGGCCTATTACGGTTTTAGGTACGCTGACGTTAGGTGGCACGTTAGGTGTTGCAAATGGCGGCACAGCTCTTGGAACTACTCCAGCTAACGGCCAGCTTCTTATTGGCAATGGCACTGGATATGCGCTTGCGACGTTAACAGCCGGTTCAAACATCACCATTACGAATAGCGCGGGTGGTATTTCGATTGCATCTTCTGGCGTGTCAACTTTCTCAGCGGGAACTACTGGATTTACGCCATCAACGGCGACAAATGGCGCGGTAACGCTTGCTGGTACGCTTAATGTTGCAAATGGCGGCACTGGTTTGACGGTTACGCCTACCAATGGTCAAATTGATATCGGTAATAGCACTGGGTTCACCCGATCTACAATTACGGCTGGCACAGGCATTACGATTACCAATGGTGCTGGTTCGATTAGCATCGCCAATGCCGGTGTAACTTCATTTTCAGCTGGAACAACGGGATTTACACCATCTACGACCACCACGGGTGTAGTTACTCTTGCTGGTACGCTTGCAACGACAAATGGTGGCACTGGACTAACGTCATTTACGTCTGGCGGTGCGGTTTATGCTACGTCTACATCAGCCTTGACCACTGGCACACTACCCGTAACGTCAGGCGGCACTGGGCAATCCTCTTCATTGACGCAATACGGCGTTATTTACGGCGCATCAACTACTGCTCAGGGTATTACGGCAGCCGGTACAACTGGGCAAATCCTTATTGCCACGTCCGGTGGAGCACCATCTTGGTCATCTACAATTCCATCCACCGCTGGCGTCACATCAATTACATTTGGAACCACCGGTTTAACGCCTAACACTGGAACGACTGGCGCAGTCACTGTCGCTGGAACACTGGTTGCGGCTAACGGTGGTACGGGTCAGTCGTCTTATACCATCGGTGATTTGCTTTATGCGTCGTCATCAACAGTGTTGTCCAAATTAGCAGATGTCGCAACGGGTTCTGTATTAGTTTCAGGCGGTGTTGGTACTGCTCCAGCCTATTCAGCCACGCCTACGCTTACGTCATTAACTGCTGCATCTTATTTTGGTGGAACGGCAGCATCTTCGTCATTAACGCTTCAATCCACCACTGGTGCGGGTACGACTGATAGCATTCTCTTTAAGACAGGTAATAACGGAGCTGTAACGGCTCTTACAATTGCCTCGAATGGTAATGCTACGTTCTTGAGTACTTCCACGACAGCTATCGGTACATTGTCTCTCACGAATGCCTTGACAGTTGCAAGTGGTGGTACGGGCGCGGCTACATTTACGGCTAATGGCATCATTTATGGTAATGGAACAAGTGCGCTTGGCGTTACGGGCGTTGGAACTACGGGTCAAGTTCTTGTAGCTACAACGGGTAGTGCTCCTTCGTGGGGTGCAATTCCATCAACTGCTGCTGTTACATCAATTACGTTTGGTACAACGGGCTTAACGCCATCTTCGGCCACAACAGGCGCTGTTACGGTTGCAGGTACTCTTGTCGCAGCCAATGGCGGAACGGGTCAATCATTTTATACCGTTGGCGACTTATTGTACGCTTCCGCCTCTACGACATTATCCAAGTTGGCGGATGTTGCCACGGGTTCAGTTCTGGTGTCGGGCGGTGTTGGTGTTGCTCCTTCATGGTCTGCATCCCCAACATTAACCAATTTAACTACACCTTTGGTTATCGGTGGAACAACTGCTTCGTCCACATTAACGCTTGAATCCACGTCTGGTGTTGGTACGTCTGATAGCATTATTTTCAATACGGGTAGCCAAGTTACGGCTATGACGATTGGAACCGCGCAGAATATTACGATTGGAACGACTGCGGCTGTTGCTGGACAAACGCTTCGTCTTGGAAAAAACATAACCGGAGCAACAGCAGCCTACGGAATTGCTAATCTTGGAACTGTGCAATCTGATGTTACATCAACGGCAAATTATTATTTTACGCAATTGAATACATCTGCCGCAGCATTTACACTTGCAGGTCTATTCCATTATGCAGCCACTCAAAACACAATTGGTATTGGGTCACAAATTACAAACCAATATGGTTTTTCAGCAGCAGCAACTTTAACTGGTGCAACAAATAATTATGGCGTGTATAGCAACCTTCCATCCGTAACCACCGCCACAATCAGCAACGTAGCCGCTGACGGTACGACTGCAACTATCACGACATCTGCGGCGCATGGATACGGTACAGGCCAATCCGTCATTGTGGCGGCAACTACCAATACATCCCTGAATGGCACGTTTACCATTACGTCTGTGCCTTCAACCACGACATTTACCTATCTTGTTGCTGCTACGGTTACGTCTCAGGCAGATACAGGCAGCACATACGTTAATACTGGTAGGTATAATTTTTATTCGGCTGGCACTGCACCAAATTTTTTTCAAGGTTCTTTAGTAGCTAGTGGCGGAAATAATACAGGCGCCCCTGCTCCATCAACAACTAGTGCTTTTGGTTTTAGAGTTGGTGGCTCTTCAATTTATACAGACATTGTTTCTTCTGGAACAGTCAACGTTGCTCCTATAACTTCTTTTGTAGCTGGAACATACGCTGCGCGTAACACAGTTACATACACAACTGCCGCCAATGTTTACATCAATGCAGCGCCTACTGCTGGCACAAACGTCACCCTAACCAACGCATATGCTCTGTATGTGGCAGCGGGTGCTACATATTTAGGCGGCGCAGTAACATCTGCAACCAGCACGACATCGCCTCTTATTATTGGCGGCACGACCGCATCATCCACGCTGACGTTAGAATCCACGTCCGGCGCGGGTACGACTGACGCGATCTTATTTAAGACGGGCAGTCAAGCTGAAGCCATGCGTATCAATACCTCCGGCAACGTAGGCATTGGGACGAGTTCGCCGGGTACGGGAGCTATTGTAGACGTTCAATCAACGACTAAAGGCGTCCGTTTTCCAAATATGACCACTACTCAGAAAACAGCAATTACACCAGCTGCGGGTACGGTTGTTTTTGATACTACTCTTGCAAAACTATGCGTCTATACCGGCGCTGCTTGGCAAACCATAACTTCTGTTTAAGGAAATTGAAATGGCGACCACCTATACATGGGCATTTCCAACCCTTACCGCATATCCTCAGTCTGAAGGTCAGACAGACGTTGTTTACACCGTGCACTGGGTTCTAACTGGCACTGACGGCACCCACACGGGTTCTGTCTACGGCACGGTTGGCCTAACCTACGTCGCCGGTTCGGCGTACACGCCATACGCCAACTTGACTGAAGCTCAGGTGCAGAATTGGACGACAACTACCCTTGGCGCAGAACAAGTTGCTGCTTTAGAAACCAATATTGACGCACAGATCCAACAACAGATCACGCCTACTAGCGTCAATCTACCGCCGCCTTGGAGCGCATGATGAACCTAGACTGGCAACAAATCGTTAACCTCCTAATGACCGCAGGATTTGCGTCAGTCGGGTATTTTTACGCCCAAATTGTCAGCGACGTTAAAAGAGACCGTCAGATGATTAATGACATGCGAGTTGACCTTCCGACAAAATATGTCAGCAAGGACGATCTTATGTCGCATCTAAACCGGATTGAGAGTATGCTTACCAAAATTTTTGACCGTTTAGAACAGAAGGTGGATAAGCCATGAGCACGACAACAAACACTGGTCTTAACCAACCCGCATATAATAGTACATCTCCAACATGGGATCAGCCGTTAAATTTTAACGAGACAATTCTTGATGCTGTCCTTGGAAACACAACTTCTGTTGCTATGCCTACAGGTGCGTCTAGCACAACAACGCTTACAGGGCCATCTTCCTCATCTTCTTTAGGCCAAACGCAAGCCATGCGTATTGTTCTGACGGGCGCGTTATCTGCTAATCAAATTCTTCAATTTCCTTCCGGCGTTGCAGGGAAATGGGTTATTTATAACACTACATCTGGTTCATTTTCAGTGACAGTATCATCAGCCGGTGGCGGTACTGCTGTTTCAGCCCCACAGGGTTTTAATGTTTCTGTTTATTCAGATGGTACAAATATTCGGTATACAGATGATGGCGTACTTAGCAGTAATGTTAGCAACGCAACAGCAACTGCAACCGGTGCGACTACGGCCAGAACAATAGCGAACTATTTTGCTGATGTTTTAAACGTTTTAGATTTTGGTGCCGACCCTACTGGCGCAACGTCATCTGTGACGGCATTTCAAAATGCTATTAACGCAAAAAGCACAAGTCAAATTCAAGTAATTTATGTCCCCAGTGGGACATATCTTGGAGATATGACAACTCTGTCTTATGGGACAGGAATGGTTGTGTGGCAAGAACAAGGTAACGTAACCTATTCAACGGCTGCTCCATCTGGTGAATTTTGTGTAAGAAACAACACGACTGTTTCTGGTGATAACACCAGAGCTTGGAGCTATGGTTTTAACGGTCTTCAATATGATTATAAAACAGGCACCAATAGACCTGTTTTGCGTATTTCAAGAACCAACAATGCCGCAACAACGCCTACTGGCAATTATGGCACCGTTTCAATTCAAAATAGCGTAAACAATACATCTGGACAATTATCAAACAATGCTATTGAAAATTGTTTGGTAATGGAACTTGACGTGTATACCAATGCCACAAGTGCAGCTTCACCTGCATTTGGTATAATTCAAGGAACAATGTTCAAATACAATATAAGTTATGGAAGTTTTATTGCTTCTAACTTTGTAGCTAGAGATCAAACTACTCGCGGAAGTTCTAATTCTCTTGGTTCTTTAGTTGCAATGGAATTGGATGTTGTTGCTAGTGGACCAGATACATCAAGCAGAATTGGTTTAGATATTGTTGGAAGAGGATATAATTCATCATCAGATGGTTCTACATCTATGTATGCTGGGTGCAGAGTTCGCCCTGCAAATTCTGGCGTTGTTACCAATGAACCAATGGCAATAACGTATGGATATAAAACTGAAGTTAATTCTCTTGGTTCAATAACTAATCATTTTTTTGCTGACGGGCCTTGCAGTACTAACGGTTATCATTTTTTAGCAGTGTCAGATGGTACTGTTCAAGGTAAAGCAAAAATTGGAAGTCAAAGAAATACAAATGGGCAAACAATTGCACAGCTTGAATTTGCAGGATGGAATACATCAAACGTATTAACAAGTTATACAGGTCTGTATACTACAATTAGTGATTCAACTGCTGGAAGCGAAGACGGAACATTAACAATAAAATCTTTTGTTTCTGGAGTAAACACTTCTGAAGCTGCATTTCATAATGGTGTAGTTGTAGGTTCTGCTACAGGCAACGCTCTTGGAACTGGCAAAATAAACGTGTCTGGAGGTGTCTACCTTAATGGTACTGCCTATACCAACCCTGACTACGTTTTTGAAAAAGCCTACACAGGTCAAATTGTTAAATTTGCCGATAAATTAGGCGCTGACACTTACGTCTCAAGAACAATTGAAGAAACCGAACAATACACTAAAGACAATCTTGCGTTGCCCGGTTTTGGGCAAGATCACGGATTGGATTATCTTAATGGCGCTGAAATGTTGCTGGCAAGACTTGAAGAAGCGTATCTTTATATCTTTCAATTAAATGAAAGAATTAAAATTTTAGAAAAGAGTTAATTATGAACATTGATTTTGAAATAACTCAAAACGGATACACGCTTCGGGATGCTTTAGTGCTTTCTGATGACAACACATTAACCGATGCTGAAATCGAAACTATGAAGCAAGCTCGGTTTGATAATTGGTACGCTATTATGATAACGTGGTCGTAACATGATATTCACTTGGACGTTTCCCCAGTTCATCGTTAACCCAACGACCGACGGTTTGACCAACATGGTTACGGCGGTAAATTGGGTTTGCACTGGCACGGATGGCACAATCTCGTCATCTGCATCTGGTACAGCAAAACTAGGTACACCTAACCCAGCAGAATTTGTCCCGTATGCTGACATCACATATGCAATGGCTTATGCATGGGTATCGGATTGCATTAGTATGCCAGCCGTAGAAACTGGGCTTGCTGCACAAATAACACAGTTATCTCAGCCTGTATCACAACCGCAATTGCCACCTTTCTAAGAGGATAAAATGGAAAACCTTGAACTTGATCTTAAATTAACTGTCGCTCATGTTAATGCAATTTTAAAGCATCTGGCTAACGGCGTTTACGCTGAAGTTGCGGATGTTATTGCAGCACTTCATGGGCAAGCTAAGCCACAAGTAGAATTAGCAGCGTCTACTGCCGCAACAGAAGCTCCAGCCGAAACTCCAGCAGAGTAAATATTATGGCATTTGGTATAGACGACGCAATTGGTGCGGGACTTCAAATCATCAATAAGTTTATACCTGATCCGAATCAAAGGGCGGACGCAGAGGCATCTTTGCGTTCGTCTTTACAGGGCTGGGACGAACAACAAAATCAGGTGAATGCAAATGAAGCACAATCGTCTTCTATTTTTGTTAGTGGCTGGCGGCCTGCTATTGGGTGGGTTGGCGC
>Ga0208876_1000606_pt1 | contig 10078 bp, 7 predicted proteins | sample CryBogCBH03Jun09_FD_184614 | JGI IMG/M metagenome (GOLD analysis project Ga0208876, IMG submission 184614) | Freshwater microbial communities from Crystal Bog, Wisconsin, USA - CBH03Jun09 (SPAdes) | ecosystem: Environmental > Aquatic > Freshwater > Lake | place: Crystal Bog, Wisconsin, USA... | reverse complement strand
GCCTTAAGCAACGCCTGTAGCTTGGCAAGCCCCAATTGGCGGGCTAAGGCAATATTGCGCGCGGGGATTTGTTCCGCTTGCGGGTAATGGCTTAGGGCCGCTGCCAAGTGGTCTTCGCGCAGCAAATGCAACATGGGGTAGGGTGAGCGGTTAGTGAAGTTGGCAGGGTCGTCCTCGCTTGCCCCTGCAAAACAATAATCGGGGTGAAAGCTGGCCAGTTGATATATGCCCTGGTAGCCTTGCACCTGCAATAGCTGTTCTGCCAGTGCCAAAAAGTCCAGATAATCGTCAAAATGGCTTAGGTTTTGGCTGAAAATAATCAGCGTGGTGGCAATGGCAGGGTTGGCATCCAACAATAAACATTCGCTGATCAGTTGTTGCAGGCTATTTTCCCAGTCATGGGAGCGGTCAATGCTGAAGCGGATATGGTTGTGTTCCAGTTCCCGTTGCGCGAACGGGCAGAAATTATGGCCGATGACCACGGTTTTGAGCCAAGTTTGTGTGTTGGCAATGAGGTGTTGCTCAGTTGGTTGGGTCATGATGACAGACAAAGCACGGCACTTATCCGTTAAGGTTAAGGCGTATTGTAACGGCTTGCATCCAGAAGGTTAAGGGGATAATGGTTTAAATGATGCGGTACGGGAACATGTGCCTTGGTGATTAAGGCCAAAATCAGGCGGGTTATGGGGTGGGGATCGTAAATGGGTGGCGCTTATGGTGGGGCGGTGTATTCAGCGGCAACACCCGTTTGAACGGGTGTTGCCGCTTAATTGCAGAAGCGAAGGCTTAGCTTAGCGGGTACGGCGACGTTCTGACATCATCAGCATGATGCTGGACATTAAGCCCAAGCTCAGTGCCGCCAAGTTGGCATCAATTTCCGGTGCAGATTGGATGCCGCCACCGTTATTGCCTGGGCCCACTATAGGGCCGGGAGGCGGTACGTTGACACCTACATTGGTGAGTACAATGTTTTGGTCATTGTAGTTGTAATCGGACGTGCTGCTGTAAGCGTAGGTATACAAGGGTACGTTTGGGTTAGAGTAAGTGCCATTGGCGTTGCCATTAGTGCTGGCCTCGTCTTCAAAACCGACAAAAACACCGCTGACAGGGATTTTTGCGCCTAAATCAACCGATCCCGTCCAATTGCCATTGGGGTGTTCGTTACCAATCCGACCCACTTGGCTCGGGTCGAAGGCTTGTGAGTAGACATGCTGGTTGCCATCAACGTTTTGGCTGGGGTCGGATGACATTTCATACAGCAAGCTATTTCTGTTATCAGTGCTGCTGGTAAAGTTAGTGGGCTGACCATTGCTGTCGAGTTGCTGGGCGCTGACATAATAGTTACCCCAAGGGTGTTCGGGGGTTGGTGGGCTATCAACTCTTGCTGAACCCCATATAGCATCAACCAAGGTCAATTGGTCGCCTGCTTTGACATTCCAGCTGACTTCCGAGCCAATGCTGGTAGTATCGTTGTTGAACACCCAGCTTTGGCCTGCCGTGTCTTGCTGAAGCACACCATTGACTTCCAAGCCTAGCATTTCAGAATAAGCCGCATCGGTGCCGGCAAAATAGCCATCCACTGTGCCGGTGTTGGTGGCGGTGAATGTGTAGCTGTCGGTATTAATGCTGCCGACATCTTGGTACAAGCCTGTTGGTCCGGCCAAGGCATTGCCTTGATGGGCTAACATAAGGGCTGATACAACAAAAAGGTACTTAAACGGTTTCATGTGTAGCTGACCTCCAATGTAATAATTTTAATTTGCAGAAGTTTTTCAGCTAGTGGATAAAAGCTTATATCCTGATTGTGTTCTGATTAAACCAAGTGTGATGATATGGATTAAGCGCAGCTGATAACTCACAATTATATGTAATTCGCTGTTGCTTGTCAAAATAATGTATTGTTTTTTATGGTCCCAAGCTAATTCCAAAAACAATGCGATAGAGGTGGATGAGGTTGTGGTGTAGCCTACAAAAATTCGCCGTAGCTGGCTTCAATTGGCTAAAATGGCAGCTTTTTAAGCAAAGGTTGGCGGGGCATGAAAAAAATACTTTTATTATGGTTAGGGTTGTGCCAAGCCGTGCTGGCGGCACCGGTGCTGTCGGTGACAGAAGCGGCGGCGGGGGTGTTTGTCCATTTGGGTGTTCAAGAATTGCCCGATACCCATAATCATGGGGCGATTGCCAATATTGGTTTTATTGTCGGTGACCGTTGCGTGGCGGTGATTGACACCGGTGGTAACCCGGAGCAGGGGGTGGCCTTAAAAAGAGCTGTCCAGCATGTCACCAACAAACCAGTGTGTTATGTGGTCAATACCCATGTGCATCCTGACCATATCTACGGCAATGGTGCTTTTAAAGGTGAGGGGGTGCAGTTTGTCGGCCACAAGAACCTAGCGCGGGCTATGGCGGCGCGCGGGGTGTTTTATTTGGCTAAGGCAGAAGCTGTGCTGGGGGCGAAGGTGTCCGCCAGCGATTTGGTGTCACCGGATATTGAAGTGACCCGCGTCACCAAACTGGATTTGGGCGGGCGGGTGTTGGAAGTGCGGGCGCACCGCACGGCACACACCGATAGCGATGTGTCGGTTTATGATGCCCAAACCAATACGCTGTGGTTATCCGATCTATTGTTTTTGCAGCATATTCCCGTCATTGACGGTAGCCTGAAAGGTTGGTTGGCGGAGTTGGAGGTGTTGGAAAAACAAACCTATACAACCGTCATTCCAGGCCACGGCCCGCTGGTCAACGACTGGCCCAAGGCCATGCAGCCGGAAAAAAGCTATTTGCAGGCGTTGCTGGCCGATATTAGGGCGGCGATCAAGCGCGGCGATTATTTGGAATCGGCGCTTAATACCGTGGGCATTGCTGGCAAAGGCGAGTGGCTATTGTCCGATGAGTTCCACCGCAAGAATGTCACCACCGCCTTTGCTGAGCTGGAGTGGGAAGAGTAGGGCAATTTAGCCCATTATCCGGCGTTACCCTATCGGTTGTAGGAGAGCGGGCCATGCCCGTTACAGCCCCGCCCCTACGCTGCGTTATTGCCGCCTGCCATTAATAAATGACTTTCTGTTCTTTCAATAACGTATAAATATCATCAAAGCCCACTTCGTCAGTATTAAATGACAAGTCACCCGCGCCGCCAATACACAGGCAAATCAGCCCTGCTTGTTTAATGGCGCTGACCAGTCCTGCATCAGCGGATTCCAGCACGGTGGGCGCGTGACCGTAGTCAAACAGCTTCCGTTCCAATTGATAAGCCATAGCGAGGCTATTTTCCCCCGTCAATGCCACCGCAATGGCTTTTTGGCAAAAGCGTGCGGCACGTTCTTCGGCGCTCACCGGGGCTGCTTGTCCGTCATCGCCCGCACCAATGATCATGCCCGCCCCCACCGTGCCGTTGCTCAGCCGGTCAATGACAATGAATGAACCGGTGCCGTGGCTGGCCTTATAAGGGTCAAACACCACCGGCGCATTGACAGAAACGGTGCAGCAGCCAATTTCATTCAGTTGCAACGTGTTGGCATCATGATGCGCCATGGTGTTCACGTCGATACGGTGATGGATCAGCGGCACGGAGCCGGACACGCTGCGGGTGGCGAGCTTAAAAATATACTGGCGGCCCGGTGCCAGTGGCTGTTCGGTCATCCAAACGATATGGGCCTTGAATTGGTCGGCAATAATCGGTTCCAAAGCCTGTTGGCCAACAATCAAGTCACCACGGCTAATGTCGATTTCATCTTCCAGTGTCAGGGTGACTGCCATAGGGGCGAAGGCTTCATCCAAATTGCCGTCATAGGTGACAATGGATTTTATTTTACTGGATTTGCCTGAAGGCAGGGCCGTGATCAGGTCGCCTTTGTGGAAAACACCAGCGGCAATCGTGCCACAAAAACCACGGAAATCGAGGTTGGGGCGGTTGACGTATTGCACCGGAAAGCGGGCGTTGCTAAAGTTACGGTCGTTGGCAATGGTCACTGTGTTTAACGCTTCCATTAACGGCCCGCCGGTAAACCAAGGCATTTTTTCACTGGCATTGACCACGTTATCGCCATCCAATGCAGACATAGGAATGAACAGGATGTCGGTCAAATCAAGGTGTTCAACAAAAGCCAGATAGTCTGCCTTGATTTTATTGAAGGTGTCCTCACTGTAACCGACCAAGTCCATTTTGTTGACGGCGACAATAATATGCTTGATGCCCAGTAACGCAGCAATAAAACTATGCCGTTTGGTTTGGGTTTGCACCCCGTAACGGGCATCAATCAAAATGATTGCCAAGTCGCACGTGGACGCGCCGGTGGCCATATTGCGGGTGTATTGTTCATGGCCTGGGGTGTCGGCTATGATGAATTTGCGAGTGGAGGTGGAAAAATAACGGTACGCCACATCAATGGTGATGCCCTGCTCGCGCTCCGCTTGCAAGCCATCGACCAATAATGCCAAGTCAATTTTGCCCGCGCCAGTAGTGCCCGATTTGACACTGTCGGCTTGCACGGCAGCCAGTTGGTCTTCGTAAATCATTTTGGAATCGTGCAGCAAACGCCCGATTAAGGTGCTTTTGCCATCATCGACATTGCCGCAGGTCAAAAACCTGAGCATTTCTTTGCGTTCATGTTGCGCCAAATAGGCGTTGATATCAGTGCTGATAAGATCGGATTGGTGGGACATGGTCTCTCTCTGAATGCGGTGGTTGGCTGGTTTTAATCAGGTTAAAAATACCCTTCGCGTTTTTTCTGCTCCATGGAGCCCGCTTGGTCATGGTCAATCAACCGGCCTTGACGTTCGGAGGTGGTGGTCAACAGCATTTCCTGAATAATTTCCGGCAACGTGGTCGCGGTCGATTCCACCGCGCCGGTCAACGGATAACAGCCTAAGGTACGGAAGCGTACCATTTTCATTTCAATTTTATCATCCGGGCCAATGGGCATACGCTCGTCATCGACCATGATCAACATGCCGTCCTTGTCCACCACGGGGCGTTCTTTGGCAAAATACAGCGGCACAATAGGGATGCTTTCCAGATGGATATATTGCCAGATGTCCAGCTCTGTCCAATTCGACAAAGGAAAAACGCGGATGCTTTCGCCCTTGTCAATTTTTCCATTGTAAATGTTCCATAATTCAGGGCGTTGGTTTTTAGGGTCCCAACGGTGGTTTTTATCACGGAATGAATAGACCCGTTCTTTCGCACGCGATTTTTCTTCGTCGCGGCGGGCGCCGCCAAAGGCGGCATCAAACTGGTGCCTGTCCAAGGCTTGCTTAAGGCCATCGGTTTTCATCACATCCGTGTGTTTTTTGCTGCCGTGGCTGAACGGGCCAATGCCTTGCGCCACCCCATCCTCATTGATATGGACAATCAAATCCCAGCCCAAGTCTTTGATATGTTGGTCACGGAAGGCGATCATTTCCTTGAATTTCCAAGTGGTGTCAATATGCATCAAGGGAAACGGCGGCTTGCCCGGAAAAAAGGCTTTTTTAGTCAGGTGCAGCATGACCGCAGAATCTTTACCGATGGAATACAGCATCACAGGACGTTCAAATTCAGCAGCGACTTCACGGATAATGTGAATGCTTTCAGCTTCAAGCTGTTTTAGGTGAGTCAATTTATAGTCTGTCATTAAAAAAGTCCGCCGGGATGATGGGGTCGTTTATCCGAAGAGAGGGAAATAGTGGTTATTCTATCTTACATTCAGCTCATAAGTGCAATCCTAGGTTTGGCAGCTTCTTGCAATGGATCAGCAAAACGCCCCGAAGGAGGGGGTTTAAACTTGCTTATTGAAGCCATTGGTGTTTCGTCCATGCCCTGTTCCCATCAGGCCTAAGGATGTGCAAGGCACGCATGGGTTGCAAGCAAGAAATCTTAAGGCCATTAGCCTGTATTCCTCATGCCTGCGGCAATAGCATTAATGGTACGCAACAATACTCGCAACGAGCTGTCCTCGCCGGTATTTTCATGAGATTCTGACCTAAGCCTGCGTAACAGGACAACCTGTATGTAATTAAGCGGGCCTAAATAACTGTTACGGCTGCGCAATGATGTGGCTAGCATCGGATTGTCCGCCAATAATTCATCGGCATTGACAATATCTAAGATCCAACCCACACAGCGCTGATATTCAACTGAAATCATGTTGTGAACCTGTTTGCCCGTGTCTCTGTTGACACATAAGTTGGCATATTGCCGGGCTATTTCCATATCTGTTTTACTTAAAGCCATTTGCACATTATTGAGCAGGTTGCGAAAAAATGGCCATTCATGATACATGTTTTGTAATGTTTTCAGCCTTTCCGGTTTTCCGGCACACCAAGCAAAAACACTGGTGCCGATTCCATACCAAGCAGGAAAGGTTTGCCTCGACTGGGCCCAAGAAAATACCCAGGCGATGGCCCGCACCGACCCCTTTGAGCGGTCTGCCTTTTTACGGTGAGAAGGACGCGACCCCAAGTTGAGGCGGCCTAATTCACTGACGGGTGTCGCTTCATAAAAATAATCAAGGAAACCTTCATTCCGTTCCGTCAAGTCACGAAAACTGTTTTCTCCAATCCTTGCCAACTCAGTCATTACTGAGTGATATTGTTGATGGTCATGGCTTGGTTGCTGGATCAGGCTAGTACTGGCTTTTATTAAACCAGTGATGCCCATGGTCAGTTCATAAACCGCTGTTTCCATATTGTTGTACCGGTAAAACAATATCTCCCCTTGCTCAGTAAACTTTATTTGGCCGCGGACGGTATCAGGCGGCTGGGCCAGAATTGCCTCATGGGTCGGGCCGCCGCCGCGACCGACTGTTCCTCCACGGCCGTGGAACAATCTGCTTGTTATGCCGTGTTCATCACATATTGCAATGATCTGCTGCTGTGCCTGATAAAGGTTCCAGGCCGAAGCCAGTATGCCGCCATCCTTACATGAATCTGAGTAACCCAGCATAATTTCTTGGCGTAAAGCAGATGCCCTGAGTAATTCCTTGTAGACCGGAACGTCAAACAAGGTATTAAGGACAATGGCGATACGCTTGAGATCATCAATGGTTTCAAACAGCGGGCTTATACCGATAGAGCAATACCAGTGCCCTCCGATACGTCCCGCTAAACCTGATTGGGTCGCTAATAGCAGAACCTCCATAATATGGCTGGCAGCGTGGGTCATAGAAATGACATAGCGACCAAAACAAGCTTCTCCCAATTCAGTGCGCATTTGCGCGATAGCCCGAAAAATATCCAGTGTTTCTCTAGTGCTTTCAGAAAGCCTGTTTTTGTCATAGTGCAGTCCGTTGGGAGCGGCAATTGCCTCGCTGAGAATATTAAGTCTGCCCGTTTCGTCCAATTGCTGATAATCAATGCCTAGTGATACGTTCAAGATTTCCTCGACTGCTTGGCTGTGCCTTCCGGATTCTTGCCTTACATCCAATTGCATCAGATGAAAACCAAAGACATCCGCGAGCAGCATGATATCTTTCAAAAGCAAATCTGCAATTTCTTCATCACCATGACTGCATAACGAGTTTTTAATCACCTTGAGATCGGCTATAAATGCTGAACAATTATAAATATAGCCAGTCGATAAACTGCTGCCGTTTGCAATCGATAGCTCTATCTGATTAAGGGACTGTTCAATACGATATTTCATAAGCGTGAGCTTATGCCGATACGGCTCTTGCAGATAGGGCCTTTCTATAGTTTGTGCAACAGCCCCTAAAATAGCCCTATCGGTTTCTAGGCTTAGCAAAAAATCGTCGGTTGGTTGGCATAAGCGATATGAAAATGACAGTTGATCACGTAAAGCATCCAATCGAGTGGCGTACTCCTGAAGTATGGTGCGCGACTGCATACGCAAAGCCAATACAGTGGTTTCTGGCTTGACATTAGGATTTCCATCCCTATCGCCACCAATCCATGAACCGAAACACAAGAATTTTGGCACTTGGATTTGTGCCGCCGATGCGCCAAAAACATCTTGCAATGCCTGCTCAAAATTCCGATAAACCTTAATGGTTGCAGAAAACAAAGAGCTTGGAAAATATGATAATCCTGTTTCGATCTCATCTGCGACACCTAGGCTATGGGTACGAATTTCATCAGTTTTCCACAACAAATGAATTTGGCTTTGTAATGTGTTTTGAACCTCTTTACGGTAATAACCTTTAAGCCGTGTATTATCAAGTTTTTCGTAAGTGATAAAAATATCGCGCAACCTTCCCTTGATAGTCCGTCTCTTTGATTCTGTAGGATGTGCGGTTAGAACCGGGAGGTACAACAGTTCATTAAATAAGGTTTGTATTTGTTCGACGCTAACCCCGGATTGCTTGAGTGTCAATAGGGTGTCGTGGAATGAACCTTGCCAGTAATGTCCACCACTTTCAGCAAGCTGCCTTCTTAATTTTAAGGCATAAGATTCTTCAGCGATATTGACAAGGCTAAAGTACAGATTGAAAGCCCGCACCACCTTGTCTATAACTTCTGACGGCAATTTTTCGATGGCTTCCAGCAAGTCTTGTGATTCTGATTTTGATTCTGGTTTGAGGCTTAACTTATGAAAATCGTTCTGCAATTGTTCGACTATGGAAGTGATCTCTTGACCAGCAACCGTTTTGAGTTTTTTATCAAATAGTGATAAAAGCAGACGCTTGCTACGGGTGTAATGCTTCAGATGAACTTGGACTTCGCCCCTCCACGAACAATGGAATTATGCGGCGTTAGCCAGGGGCTGACACACCGCCAATTCCACATTATTTAGCCGTCTTTCCTTCCTCGCCATCCGTGCTGCGGCTAACTTTTCCTTTCGCTCGGCAAAAATGACCACATCCTCGCCATTCAGTTTGTCCAGTGGCGTGACATAGCCAATACTGCTATGCAAACGCTGCTCATTGTATTTGACTACATAAGCCGCGATGACTTTTTTCGCCTCTTCTGGTGTATTTAATGACTGCTCACGCACACATTCATTCTTTAAGCTTTTATGGAAACGCTCTATTTTCCCGTTACTTTGCGGATAATAGGGCGATGTCCGCACATGGCTCATCGACGATAAGCGAATGAATGCCTTAAAGTCTTTGGCAATAAACTGTGGGCCGTTATCACTAATGACGCGGGGCGTGGCGTGTGGGAAACGCTCCTTGGCCCGCTGCAAAATCATTTCAATCTCTTCTTCCTTCATGGATTCGCGTAGCTCCCAATTGACGATATAGCGGCTAAAACCATCTAATACACTGCAAAAATAATAAAAGGTGCCTGCCACGTTGATATAGCTGACATCGATATGCCAGTGGGCGTGTGGGAAAAGTGGCTGCTCAAACCCCGTGCCTTTTTTCGACAGTTTCGCCTGCCAACTATCCAGCACACCCGCCGCTTTGAGTACTCGATATACCGAGCTGGCACTGGCCGCCGCCACATTCGCATCCAGCATCAGATAGCTCAATCGCCGATATCCTTCTAAGGGATTGCTATGATGAAACGCCACAATCGCCTGCTTTTCAGCCTCTAAAAGCCAATGATGACAGGGCATTAAACCATTATGTCGGTTTCCTATTCCATAACGCTTTAACCAAGTGCCATAGGTGCTTTTAGCCAGCCCCAGCCAACCTAAAAAGTGCTTTCTGTCTACCTCGGCCCGAACCGACCAATGCTGGATGAAATCCAGCACCTCATCGCGCACAACTTGCCCGGTCCACGCCGGGCCTACACATAACCAACGCTTTTTTTTACCTTGGTATGCTCCTCTAAAAGCTCGGCGATCACTTCATTTTTTAGTACGATTTTAGCTTCGCTTTTGGCCAGTCTATCTTCCAATACCCTGATTTTAGAAACTTCTTTTCTATGGCTATGTTTTTCATCCGAGCTGACACTTGGCTTAAACAATGCCTCTCGCCAAGTATAAAAGAGTGAGGGTGACAAACCTTTCGCCTCACAAATATCCGCCACCGATTTACCTTCAACTAAATTTTCTTTCAGAATCGACAGCTTATCTTCTAACGACCATGACTTGTTTTTCTTTGACATAATTACTCCGACTTCTCTTAAGTTTATAAGAGAGCCAAGTCCAAGTCACGCTGAACCAATACATCTAGCACAGATGCTGTCATGC
>Ga0208876_1000605_pt1 | contig 10082 bp, 10 predicted proteins | sample CryBogCBH03Jun09_FD_184614 | JGI IMG/M metagenome (GOLD analysis project Ga0208876, IMG submission 184614) | Freshwater microbial communities from Crystal Bog, Wisconsin, USA - CBH03Jun09 (SPAdes) | ecosystem: Environmental > Aquatic > Freshwater > Lake | place: Crystal Bog, Wisconsin, USA... | reverse complement strand
ATTTGCTTATTTGAGACCGTGCGCGCAAGGCGTGGTTAAGAGCCCGCTGATAAATTTCATTAGTTAGAAAAAGAAATTGTGAGTCTACTTGAGATTGTTCAAAACTATCTGTAGCACTTGCAAACCCAGCAATAAGACGAGTGGCGATATATCGAGCGCCCCCAGATGAGGTATTACCCGTCGAATGGGTGTAAGTAGTGGATCAACTAAAAGAGATACAAGATATTGGATTTGAGAACCTGCGCTGATCCAAGAGAGGATCACGCTAGCGAAGACTAGCCCAACGAGACCAGAAAGGATTAAGTCCAAGAGGTCGATGAGAGCAAAAAGCAGCCAAGACAGAAGCGAGGGTGCGAAGCCGGCGATCAAAGACAGGACAATTGTTTTTCCTAAAACAAGTAGGTAGGCGGCAACAAAGCTAGCAGTATCAAATCTACCTAAGCTTGGGATGGCCCGACGAAACGGAAGAACAATCCAGTTGGTAATGGGGAGCAGGTAAGAGCCAATAGCTTTGTTTTGACCAGATCCAAGGTTAAATGCCAGCCACTGCATATAGCAGCGTAAAAGACAGGCTCCAGCAACGATGCTGACAAATACTTGAAGTAGTAGGTTTGTAATTTGTATTAACATTCGCTCATTGTAGGCAATGTCTCTTGTGGGTCAAAAACGGGCATCAGAAAACATCAATCTAACCCAAAATCGTTTTATCAGATTTAATTGCCTGCAAGACCGTAGTGGCAATTTCTTCGATGGATTTGCTGGTAGTGACAACCCATGGAATGGATTCTTTCTTCATCATTGAAGTGGCTTCATTGATTTCATAACGGCAATTTTCAAGCTTGGCGTAATTGCTTCCCGGGCGGCGCTCATTACGAATTTGCGACAACCTTTCCGCATCAATCATCAGACCAAATATTTTGCTGCGATAGGGAACAAGATCTTTAGGAAGATGGCCTCGCTCAAAGTCTTCAGGGATGAGGGGATAGTTTGCTGCCTTCAATCCATATTGCATTGCCAAATAAAGACTCGTAGGCGTTTTACCCACCCTAGAAATCCCAACCAGGATGACATCCGCTTCTGCCAGGTTTTTATTGGACTGACCATCATCATGGGCTAGGGAGTAGTTAATCGCTTCAATCCGGTCTCTGTACGCATCGGTGTCGGCATTGTGGTGCAGGCGGTTCATGGCGTGGGTGGATTTGATGCCCAGTGCGTTTTCAAGGGGCGCCACAAAGGTCTGGAACATATCCAAAACCAAGCCGTTTGCTTTGCCGACGATGGCATTGAGTTCCGGATTCACCAAAGTGGTGAAAACAATCGGTGGAACCCCATATTTAGAGGCGGCTTGGTTGATGTTGCTGACGGCATCGCGGGCCTTATCAACGCTATCCACAAAAGGGACGCGAATGTGCTTAAAAGTGGCCTCAAATTGGGCCAAAATCGACTGGCTGAAGTTCTCGGCGGTAATGCCGGTGCCATCAGAAACAATAAAAACAATACGGGTTTGGGTAGTCATGAGAATGGCCTAAAAGTCGAGGTCAGCACTACAATAGAAAGTTAATGAAGTATGCCCCATTTTGAGTGGCCGCTAGACCAGTTTCCTTATCTTTAGAGAGTATTTTATGTCCAACCAACAGCAACAAAATAGTAGTGTGGCAAATGCCTACGTTTTACCTTTTGAGCAGCTTCGGATGACGGATGTTGAGTCCGTTGGCGGTAAGAATGCTTCCCTTGGTGAAATGATTTCTCAGTTGTCCTCTACGGGCGTTCGTGTTCCAACTGGTTTTGCAACCACCGCATTGGCTTTCCGAGATTTCTTGGAACATAACAATCTGACTGAGCGCATTCGAAAGCGTCTAGAAAACCTCAATATCGATGATGTTCGCGCTCTTGCCCAAGCGGGTGCTGAGATTCGAGAATGGATTGAGACTGCACCATTTCAAGCACGTTTGGATGAAGAAATCCGCACAGCGTTCAAAACCTTGGATGATTCTGGAAAAGGTTCATTTGCAGTGCGCTCATCTGCTACTGCTGAAGATTTGCCTGATGCCTCTTTTGCTGGTCAGCAAGAGACTTTCCTGAATGTTGAGGGCATTGATGATGTCCTGAAAAAGATTCGCGAAGTATTCGCCTCGCTATATAACGATCGCGCTATTTCTTATCGGGTTCATAAAGGCTTTGCTCATGCTGAAGTAGCCTTATCTGCCGGTATTCAGCGGATGGTACGCTCGGATTTGGGTGCAGCCGGCGTGATGTTTACATTGGATACAGAGTCTGGCTTTGAAGATGTGGTCTTTATTACCTCAAGCTATGGCTTAGGCGAGACTGTCGTTCAAGGTGCAGTCAACCCAGACGAGTTCTATGTTTTCAAGACTACTTTGGCGCAAGATAAGAAAGCGATTATTCGTCGCTCTTTAGGCTCTAAATTAATTCAGATGCAATTTGCTCCAGCAGGTTCTGCTGAGAAAGTGCAAACCGTTGATGTCACCCCAGAAAAACGCAACCGCTTTTCGTTGGAAGATGCTGATATTACTGAGTTGGCTAAATATGCAGTCATCATCGAAAAACACTATGGCCGTCCAATGGATATTGAGTGGGGTAAAGACGGTCAAGATGGCCGCATTTATATCCTGCAAGCTCGTCCAGAGACAGTCAAGAGTCAAGCTGCTGGCCAGGTAGAGATGCGCTACAAGCTCAAGGGTAGCTCTAAGGTATTGGCTAAAGGTCGTGCCATTGGTCAAAAGATTGGCGCAGGTCCCGTCCGTATTATTCGGGACCCAAGCGAAATGGATCGCGTTCAGCCCGGTGACGTATTGGTTGCTGATATGACAGACCCGAACTGGGAGCCGGTAATGAAACGCGCTGCTGCAATTATTACCAATCGCGGTGGTCGTACTTGTCACGCTGCGATTATTGCTCGTGAGCTGGGTGTTCCTGCAGTAGTCGGTTGTGGCGATGCCACTGAGCATTTGCAAGACGGCATGATGGTGACAGTTTCTTGTGCAGAGGGTGATGAAGGCCATATCTATGATGGCTTGATCGAAACCGAAGTCACTGAAATTTCCCGTGGGGTACTGCCTGATATTCCAGTCAAGATCACTATGAACATTGGCAACCCACAGTTGGCATTTGACTTCTGTCAGATTCCGAATGCAGGTGTTGGTTTAGCGCGCCTCGAGTTCATCATCAATAACTATATTGGTGTGCATCCACGCGCGGTATTGGAGTACCCAAATATTGATCCTGACCTCAAGCGTGCAGTGGAGAGTGTTGCTCGTGGTTATGCAAGTCCACGCCAGTTCTACGAAGATAAATTGGTTGAGGGTGTAGCAACGATTGCGGCAGCCTTCTATCCGAAGCCGGTGATTGTGCGTTTGTCTGACTTTAAGTCAAACGAGTACAAGAAACTCATTGGTGGATCACGCTACGAACCTGATGAAGAAAACCCAATGTTGGGCTTCCGCGGTGCATCACGTTATGTTTCTGCAGACTTTGGCGAGGCTTTCGCTATGGAATGTGCGGCAATGAAACGCGTTCGTGAAGACATGGGTCTTGATAACGTAGAGATCATGGTCCCGTTCGTACGCACAATCAAGCAAGCTGAGCGCGTCATTGACATGATGGAGAAGCTCGGTCTCAAACGTGGTGTTAATGGCTTGCGCCTCATCATGATGTGCGAGATTCCGTCGAATGCGATTTTGGCTGACCAATTCCTCGAGCACTTTGATGGTTTCTCCATTGGCTCTAACGATATGACTCAGTTAACCCTAGGTCTAGATCGTGATTCTGGAATGGAATTGTTGGCGATCGACTTTGACGAACGCGATCCTGCAGTGGAATTTATGATTGCGCGCTCTATCGATGCTTGCCGCAAGCAAAACAAGTATGTCGGTATTTGCGGTCAGGGCCCTTCAGATCACCCAGACTTTGCTCGCTGGTTAGTCGAGAAGGGAATTACTTCAATCTCATTGAATCCAGATAGCGTTATTGCAACCTGGGAAATGTTGGGCAAGAAGTAGGGAGCAGACGCAAGTTTCAGCAGTAAATTGATGAAGTAAAAAGGCCCAGTACACACTGGGCCTTTTTGTATCCACAAAAGATTGGTTGTAAATCTAAGGTTTTATTTTTTTAATAAGCTTTTTTGTTGGTGCACTAGATTTGGTAGCAACACGAGCCCCAACTTTTTTTGCAATGATCTTTGGCGGCTGATGGTTGATGGGAACAGCACCCATTTTTTTAGCAGGTGTAGAGATGGCACTGGCTTTATGAGCACCACTCCAGCTTGGCTCTGCAATTGAGTTGAAAGCCTCTCGCAGCTTCTCGCCCCAGTGTTGATGAATCATCTTATAGTAGGGATTAGATTCATCCACGGTAACCAACTTAGTTGGCTTTAAAGAATTCTTCTCGTACACCAATAGGTCCAATGGTAGACCAACAGAAATATTACTATTGAGTGTTGAGTCCATGGAGATTAAGGCGCATTTGGTCGCGAGATTGAGTGGGGTGGAATGATTTAAGACGCGATCCAAGATCGGTTTGCCATATTTAGATTCACCAATTTGGAAGTAACAGGTCTCTGGAGTTGCCTCAATGAAGTTGCCGGCAGAATAAATATTAAAAAGACGCGGGCGCTCACCTTTGATTTGACCGCCAAATATCAGATTGCAATTGAAATCAATACCAGCTTTTTCAAGTGATTTATGTTGGCGCTCATAGACCTGCTTGACTGCATCGCCCACCACTACGGCAGCATCATGTGAGTTTTTAACAGTCCAAAGATTTTCTTCGTTAAGTAACTGACCTTGGAGCAGGATTTCTTTAACGGCTTGGGTGATCGCAAGATTCCCAGCGCTCATGAGGGTAAAAAAGCGATCATTGTTCTTTTGAAACAATGTCATTTTTCTGAAAGTGCCGATTTGATCAACGCCAGCATTGGTGCGGGAGTCAGATAAAAAAACTAGACCATCTTTTAGACAAAGTCCAACGCAATACGTCATCCCACAACCCCTTTAATGAATTCCTTGGAATTATCTCTTAACTTGAGTGAGCTTAAGTTAATTGCTGGATCGAGATACTGGCACTGAGTTCTTCGCCTCCGCCTCCAGAGCGAACCCCTTTGACTGGGGCAGCAGAGTAGTAATCCCGACCAATCGCTAAGCGAATATGGCGAGAATCTACCAAGCAAGCGTGAGTGATATCAATGCTAGTCCATAAGCCTTTGTCGATATCACTGCAAAAATCGATCCAGGCATGGCTTGCAAGGTTAGGGGACTCTTCTGCAAAGAAATAACCGCTAACATAGCGCGCCGGAATTCCGGAGGCGCGGCAGAGTCCCAGCATGACGTGCGCATGATCCTGGCAAACACCCGATTGCATGGCAAAGGATTGGGCTGCCGTCGTTGCAAAATTCGTTTGTCCAGGGACATAAGTAATCGCTTCTTGAACCGCAGCTGCTAGCTTAAGCACCGCATCAACAGAATGCTGCTTCGGTAATTTGCCCTCAAAGTAAGAGAGCATTTCCTCAGAGGGTTCGGTGAGATTGGTTTGTTGCAGTAGATAGTACGGGGAGACAGCTTTTGAGTCATCAATATATTCAAAAGCGCCTTGAGTTCTTACTTCCCCTTCAGCCTCGCAGAGTCCCAGCATGACGTGCGCATGATCCTGGCAAACACCCGATTGCATGGCAAAGGATTGGGCTGCCGTCGTTGCAAAATTCGTTTGTCCAGGGACATAAGTAATCGCTTCTTGAACCGCCGCTGCTAGTTTAAGTACCGCATCAACAGAATGCTGCTTCGGTAATTTGCCCTCAAAGTAAGAGAGCATTTCTTCCGAGGGCTCGGTGAGATTGGTTTGTTGCAGTAGATAGTACGGGGAGACAGCTTTTGAGTCATCAATATATTCAAAAGCACCCTGAGTTCTCACTTCCCCCTCAGCCTCAATCATCATTGAAGTGTAGGGAGTCTCTTGAACAAAGACGCTGCAGGTATTGCCAAAAGCATCCTGAGAAACAGTAGATTTAATCGGTGTGCTAACCTTCCATTTTTCAATCTGCTGACCCGCTACTTGTGGTGGGGTCAAGCGTAATTCTTGAATTGAATAATGCACTGGGGTTTCATAACGATATTCGGTGCGATGACGGATCTTGAGATGCATATACTCTTTGTTGGTACTTAGGCCACTGCCAATGGAATGAGATAGGCATTACTGAACTCATCTGCGATGTGATTGATGCGCTCTAAAAATTGCTCAATGAACTCTTCTAAACCCTGAGAAAAGACCTCATCGATATCTGAGTAATCTAGACTTGCCTTGAGTTTTCCAAGCAAGCGCTCAATTTCTTTCGATTGCTGATTCTTCATCTCAGATATGAGTGGGATTAACTCGTTGACGCAGCACACTAATGAGCGAGGCATTTGCTTGTTAAAGATCAGTAATTGGGCAACTTGCTTTGGTGTGACCTGATCTGAATAAATTTGACGGTAGATTTCAAAAGCAGACACGGAGCGAAGTAGAGCGGCCCAGTGGTAGAAATCAAAGAAATCTACGCCCGCTTCATCATCAGATTTATTTTCAGCACGTAGCGCTTTGAGTGATGCTTGGTCTTCGTATTTTGTTTCTAAGATGCGGGCAGTGTTATCAGCGCGCTCTAAGAGGGTGCCAACACTCATGAAGTAGAAGGCTTCATTCTTCAGCATGGTCCCATGCATTACACCTCTAAATAGGTGGCAACGATGCTTGACCCATTCTAGTAGGCGACTTGGATCGGCCTGATTTCTGGCTTCCAGAATGCGTTGCAACTCCAACCAAGTAGTATTTTGTGTTTCCCAAACTTCAGAAGTAATCTTGCCGCGAATGACGCGAGCATTCTCACGCGCCGCAAAGAGACAGGAGACGATGCTCGAGGGATTGCTGGTTTCATAGATCATGAAATCCAAGACATTCTCTCGATTGACAACATCGTATTGACTCATGAAAGCTTCTTCGAGCTTGGAGATGGTGAGAAGCTTTCTCCAGCTTTGCTCTAAGAACTCTTCGGGTTGCGGCAATAGGGAGGTCTGATGATTCACATCGAGCATGCGAGCGGTGTTCTCTGCACGCTCGGTATAACGAGCCATCCAATACAAACAATCAGCGGTACGACTCAGCATATTCTTTTCTCCGCCTTATTCTTCTAGAACCCAGGTATCTTTAGTGCCGCCACCTTGGGAGGAGTTCACGACTAAAGAACCTTCTTTAAGGGCCACGCGGGTTAATCCGCCGGGAACCATCTTGATGGTTTTTCCAGACAATACGAATGGTCTTAAATCGATATGTCTTGGGGCAATGCCGGATTCCACAAAGGTAGGGCAGGTGGAGAGCGCTAGCGTGGGCTGAGCAATATATTTATCAGGGTTAGCAATCAAATGACCGCGAAACGCTTCAATCTCCGCTTTTGTCGAAGCTGGTCCAACCAACATGCCGTAGCCACCAGCACCATGAGTCAGTTTAACAACCAGCTTTTCAAGGTTGGCAAGTGTGTATGCCAGGTCATCTGGTTTACGACATTGGAAAGTCGGCACATTATTAAGAATAGGTTTCTCACCAAGGTAAAACTCGATCATCTCTGGAACATAAGGGTAGATCGATTTGTCATCGGCTATTCCAGTACCAATCGCATTCGCTAGGGTCACATTACCGGCGCGATGTGCGGAGAGAAGTCCGGCAATACCAAGAGTCGAATCTGAGCGAAACGCAAGTGGATCCAGGAAGTCATCATCGACGCGGCGATAAATGACATCAACACGTTCTGGACCTTGAGTTGTACGCATAAAGACTTGTTCATTCTTCACGAACAAATCTTTACCTTCTACTAGCTCAACACCCATTTGTTGTGCGAGGTAGCTGTGTTCAAAGTAGGCCGAGTTGTACATGCCTGGCGTGAGCACCACGACATTTGGTTTTTTGACATCATCTGGTTTGACGGACTTGAGGCACTCCAGCAATAAGTCGGGATAGTGTTCAACCGGTGCGACACGGTATTTCTGAAACAGATCCGGGAAGAGACGCATCATCATCTTGCGGTCTTCCACCATATAAGAGACACCAGAAGGAACGCGTAAGTTATCTTCAAGAACGTAGAACTCGCCTTCACCGGCGCGAACAATATCGATCCCTGCGATCTGTGCGTAGATATCACGTGGCACACTGACATTGCGCATCTCGGGACGGTATTGCGCATTGTTAAAAATTTGCTCAGCAGGGACAATGCCTGCTTTGATAATGTTTTCGTCGTGGTACACGTCGTAGATAAAGCAGTTGAGCGCTTTTACACGTTGACGTAAGCCAGCCTCAAGCTGTTCCCATTCTTTTGCAGCAAAGATTCTGGGGACTTGGTCAAACGGAATGGTTCTCTCGGACCCCAGATCGTCTCCGTAGACAGCGAAGGTAATGCCAACCCGACGAAAGATCAGGTCAGCCTCAGCTCGCTTGAGACCCATCAGGGTGTCACTTTGCTGTTTTAGCCAGTTATGGAAAACTTGGTAGTGGGGTCGCGCTTTGCCTGTGGCATCGAGCATTTCATCAAAAGGCGATTTCATAGTTACAAACTAATGCCTTTGGATGGATTGATTTTAATAGTTTGAAGCAGCTTGGTGCTGATATGCACTTTTATAGTGCATAAATGTTCGGATTTGACCCTATTAGCGCTAGGGATAGTCTACACCGCTTTTTAGGCGTTCAAGTCGCCCCTGGCAATGCGACCTTTTTGAACTTCCCATTCCCGCTCTTTGGTGGCAGCCCGCTTGTCATGTTGCTTCTTGCCACGTGCCAAGCCAATCTCACATTTAACGTTGCCTTTGGAGAAATGCAGGTTTAAGGGGACGAGGGTGTAGCCCTTTTGCTCTACTTTACCGATGAGCTTGCGTATTTCGATGGCGTTGAGCAGGAGCTTGCGGGTGCGGGTGCTATCTGGAACGATGTGGGTAGAGGCTGAGAGCAGGGGGGTGATATGACATCCGATTAAAAACAGCTCCGCCTTGCGAATGACAACATACGCTTCCTTGACGTGCACGCGGCCTGCCCGAATGGCTTTGACTTCCCAGCCTTCTAGAACCAGCCCTGCCTCGAAGCGTTCCTCGACAAAATAATCGAAGAAGGCTTTTTTGTTATCGACGATACTCATATTTATTTAGCTTCTCAAGATCGATTATGGCAGACGTCTACAAGACCGTTTTAATTGGGCAGTCAGCCGAGCGAATGTACGGTTTAGTAACCGATGTCGCTCGCTATCCCGAGTTCCTGCCTTGGTGTGGCGGTGTAGAGATTTTTGAGCAAACCGAAACCGTTTTAGAAGCCAAAATCAATATTAAGTTCAAGGGTATTACTCAGTACTTCCACACCCGTAATATCAACCATTGCCCAGAAACCATCGATATGGTGTTCGTGGATGGCCCTTTTAAGCATTTTTCTGGTCAGTGGAATTTCATTCCCTTGAAGGAAGATGCCTGTAAGGTCGAATTTAAGCTCCATTGGGAATTCAAGAGCAGCATTCTCGATAAGATCATCGGGCCTGTTTTTGGGCATATCGCAGGAACCTTTGTAGATTGCTTCGTCAAGCGGGCTGAAGATATCTATGGCCAGTAACTCTATTGAAATCTTCATCTGTGACGCTAGAAATGGCGAGCCTGTACTGCAGTCCTTTCAGCTCAAATTAGCAGATGGTCAGAGTGCTACTGTCGGGCAGGCACTGCTCCAAGTGGGCATTGCCACAAGTCCAGAAGACCCTGTTTTGGCTCGAAAGGGCTGTTTTGGGGTGTTTGGTAAGCGCAAAGACTGGGATAGCCCTATTTATGAGGGCGATAGGTTGGAGCTCTATTCCATGCTCTTAATTGACCCCAAGACGGTACGTCGCAAGAAGGCCAATCAAAACCAGGATGCCAAATTCCAGGCTGCCGCATCTAAAAGAAAGGCTAGGAGGCTATAATCTGTTTTTGTGACTAGGGGTTTTGCATGCGACTCATTCAAAAAGCACTCACTTTTGACGATGTGCTCCTCGTACCGGCTTATTCATCGGTACTCCCTCGAGATGCCAGTCTGGCAAGTAA
>Ga0208876_1000589_pt1 | contig 10260 bp, 9 predicted proteins | sample CryBogCBH03Jun09_FD_184614 | JGI IMG/M metagenome (GOLD analysis project Ga0208876, IMG submission 184614) | Freshwater microbial communities from Crystal Bog, Wisconsin, USA - CBH03Jun09 (SPAdes) | ecosystem: Environmental > Aquatic > Freshwater > Lake | place: Crystal Bog, Wisconsin, USA... | reverse complement strand
GTCCTCGCGATCTAACGGGCATTGTTGGAATTGCCAAGGCGTACATCACACGCGTTGGAGCTGGACCATTTCCTACAGAACTTGATGGCGACATGGCAGAACTTCTTGTAGACCGCGGTCACGAATATGGGACCAACACTGGTCGCAGACGCCGCGTTGGTTGGTTCGACGCAGTAATGGCTCGTCAAGCGGCACGTCTTAACTCTCTTACAGAAATCGCTCTAACCAAGATGGACGTTCTTGACACGTTGGATGAAATTAAAGTTTGCGTTGCCTACGAAGCTGACGGCGTTCGCTACGACTTCCCTCCGTATCACCAGTCGATTCTTCACAACGTAACTCCTATCTACGAAACATTGCCTGGCTGGAAGACGGACATCACGGCTTCAACTAAGTATTCCGACCTTCCGGTTAATGCGCAGAAGTATGTGAAGTTTCTTGAAGAAACCACTGGTGTGACCATCTCAGTTGTTGGGGTTGGCCCCGGCCGAGAGCAATTCGTTAAGCCGTCGTGAGTCGCTGCGTAGTCGTTGGCTCAGGCGCTCGCGAACACGCACTCGCGTGGGGACTTTCAAAATCTGCAGAAGTAATCGTTACCCCAGGTAACGCTGGTATTGCAGCTCACGGTATTACCTGTGTGAGCACACCCGCGACTGAACTCGATGCGGACCTCTTTGTCATTGGACCAGAGCAACCACTCGTTGAAGGGCTAGCAACGAAACTTCGCGCACAAGGGAAAGTTGTCATGGGCCCAGGAGAAGACGGTGCACTTCTTGAGGGCTCAAAAGCATTCATGAAAGATTTCTTAAAAGCTGCTTCAGTACCAACTGCTGGATATAGAACATTCAACAACGTTGAAGAAGCAATTTCATTTCTAAAAACAATGACTGTGCCGTACGTAATTAAAACTGATGGACTCGCCGCAGGAAAAGGTGTCCTTGTAACAGATGACTTTGAAGAAGCATGTCGTGACATTAAAGACAAGCTCAGTGGTGAAGCTTTTGGCGACGCAGGAACCACGGTGATTATCGAAGAAGGACTTGACGGCGAAGAATGCTCTCTGATTGTTTTATGTGATGGAACGAATGTTCTTCCATTAGTGCCGGCTCAAGACTTCAAACGTGTTGGTGACAACAATGAAGGAGCCAATACTGGTGGCATGGGTGCCTACGCTCCAATGGTTGCAATGAACGATGAACTCGTTGCAACGGTTATGGAAAAAATTATTGCGCCGACAGTTGTTGAACTCAAGAAACGCGGTATTGATTTTCGTGGAGTTCTTTACGCCGGGGTTATGCTCACATCAAAAGGTCCGAAGTTGCTCGAGTACAACGTTCGCTTTGGTGATCCTGAGACTGAAGTACTGGTGCCTCTCTACGGTGACCGCATTTTTGAATTGCTTCAACGCACCGGCGAAGGGAACCTGTCCGGAGTACTTGAAAAGTCATCTGGCAATGCCGTAACGGTTGTTCTGGCGGCCGAGGGTTATCCCCAAAACCCAAGAAAAGGTGACGTTATTGCGGGTCTCGGTCCCAATGGCCAGCTTGAATCGCCAATTGATGGAGTTACGGTTTTTCACGCCGGAACCACCAAAAACGAGTCCGGTGAGTTTGTCACCGCTGGTGGAAGAGTGTTTGCAGTAACCGGTGTAGGACCTTCAATGAAAGAAGCAAGAAGTCGTGCTTACGAGGCCGCATCGCTCATAACCTTTAAGGGGAAAGTCATGCGAAGTGACATTGCCCTTGCCGTGGTCTAAAGGAGACAAATGATTCCAAGGTATTCACCCAAGGATGTTGCGGCACTGTTCAGTGACGAGAATCGCTTTGACACAATGCTCGAGGTTGAGTTACTCGCCGCAGAAGGGCTCGCCGAACACGGCGTGCTTCCAAAAGACGATGTTGCAAAACTTCGTCCTCGTCGTCCAGTCATTGATGCAGCATTTGTTGCTGAAGTTGACGAACGAGAACTAATTACTAACCACGACACCGCAGCCTTTGTTGATCTCGTGCAAGCAAAAATTGGAATGCCTGAAGGTGCATGGATTCACTACGGACTTACTTCTTCAGATGTAGTTGATACTGCACTTTGTCACACGATTACGCGTGCCATGGACATCGTGATTGAAGAAGCGACTGCACTGCGTGACGCGCTTACACGTCGTGCAAAAGAAACAGTCGACATGCCAATCACTGGTCGCACACACGGCATGCACGCTGAACCAACAACGTATGGTGCAAAGTTTGCTCTGTTTGCATTGCAAGTACAACGTGACATCGAACGTGCGAAGAATGCGCGTGCATCAATTGCAGTCGGGAAACTTTCTGGAGCAGTTGGAACGTATTCAAATATTGATCCAAAAGTTGAAGCGTATGTATGTGAGAAGCTTGGGCTTACTCCGGTTCCTGCAACGCAAGTCATTGCACGCGACCGACACGCTGAAGTTCTCTACGCATGCGCGGCACTTGGAACATCAATGGAGCAGTTTGCTCTCGAGGTTCGTCACCTGGCTCGCACCGAAGTTGGAGAAGCCGCCGAACCATTTGGTAAGGGTCAAAAGGGCTCTTCAGCCATGCCCCACAAACGTAATCCTGTGCTGTCAGAACGACTTTGCGGCCTTTCTCGAGTGCTCCGTGGGTACTTACAAGCTGGCCTGGAAGATGTGGCACTTTGGCATGAAAGAGACATCTCACACTCAAGTGTTGAACGCGTAATCATGCCTGATGCGTTGCAGCTCACGGTCTACATGCTTCGTAAAGCAACTGGACTTGCAGATGGACTTGTGCTCTATCCGGAGCGCGCTCTTGAAAACTTGAACGTCAATTCACTAGGACTCGTATTCTCACAGTCTGTACTGCTTGCGTTAGTTGATTCAGGAATGTCTCGTGATGATGCGTACAGAATTGTTCAGTCCGCCGCACGTGAAGCAGTTGAGTCTCGCAAAAACTTCCGTGAAGTTATTGAAGCGGATGCTGCGGTAACGCTTTCAAAGGATGTAGTCGCTAATGCATTTGACGCACAGCGACTACTGCAACACCGTGCACGATTTATTGATGCTCTGACGTGGGCCAAGTGAGCGAAGTAGCTCTTCGTCACATCTATTCGGGCAAAGTCCGAGATCTGTATGAAGTAGATGCGCAGCGCCTGCTGATGGTCGCGTCTAATCGTCTCAGTGCATTCGATGTTGTCATGAACGAAACAATTGAAAACAAGGGTCGTGTATTAACTGGCATCACTAATTACTGGTTACGTGAATTTTCTGAATTAGTTCCTATGGCACTTATTTCGTGCAACCCAGAAGAAATTGAAACGTCTGTTCCAGGTTTCATGAACAAAAAAGAGTGGCACGGGAGCACCATGCTTGTAAAGAAGGCAGAGATGCTTTCACTTGAATGCATTGTTCGCGGGAGACTTGCGGGACAGGCGTACGACGAATACATCCTTACTGGAATGGTTCACAACATGCCAGCGCCAAAGGGAATGTCGCTAACTGATCCTTTCCCAACTCCTATGTTCACCCCTTCAACGAAGGCCGACGAGGGGCACGACATCAACATTGACCTAGCAACAGCTGCATCAATTGTTGGGTCCGAGACCCTTTCTCAGGCTGAGTCAATGTGTCTTGATCTATTCAGTAGGGCTAGCAAGAAACTTGAAGCATCGGGGCTCACCCTTGCTGACACCAAGTTTGAACTTGGCTTCATCGATGGAAAACTTGTTGTATGTGATGAAGTGCTTACACCTGATTCATCAAGAATCTGGCCAAGCGACCAAGTCCGTTCGGGAGAGACACCCCCATCTTTTGACAAGCAACCCTTCAGAGACTGGTTGAGTCAGCAATCATGGGACAAAACACCACCTCCACCGACTGTCCCGCAGGAAATTCTTGACATCACTTCCAAAAGATATGTCAGTGCGTATGAAAAAGTGACTGGAAGATCGCTCTCCGACTGGTACGGTGCGTAGCAATGAAATACGCAATCATCGTCGACGTCACACTCCGCCAAGGAATCTCCGATCCTGAAGGCGCGACCATTGAACGCGCACTCCCAGCGCTGGGCTTTACCGGGGTAAGTGATGTTCGTGCTGGTAAATCATTTCGTCTCAATGTTGAAGCAGATAATGAAGCTGACGCTTTAGAAAAAGCAACTGCACTTGCGCAACGACTTCTCTCAAATCCAGTCATTGAAGATTCACGCGCGCGACTTAGCGCAGAAGGTTAAGCATGTCGCGCATTGGCGTTGTAGTTTTCCCAGGATCTAACTGTGAATACGACGCAGCATCTGCTGTAACGCAGCTTGGCGCTACTGCAGAATTCGTTTGGCATGGTCAAGACAATGTTGATGGCTTTGATGGCATCATTCTTCCCGGTGGTTTCGCACACGGTGACTATCTACGCCCAGGAGCTCTTGCACGATTCTCTCCAGTGATGAATGCGGTTGCATCCTTTGCTAACGCGGGTGGTGCCGTGCTTGGAATCTGTAACGGTTTTCAGGTGCTGACTGAAGCTGGACTTCTGCCAGGAGCGCTGCAAAAGAACCGTGGCCTCACATTTTTGTGTCATCCGACAACGCTGATTGTTGAATCAACAAAGTCTGTGTTGACACTCAACGCAACAAAGGGTCAAGAGCTCAGTATTCCCATTAATCACTTCTCTGGTTCGTACACCTGTGATGACAAGACGTACGACGAATTAGTTGCAAATGATCAGATCGTTCTTCGTTACAAAGAGAACCCGAATGGATCTCGCGACGACATTGCAGGAGTTTCAAACCTCAACGGAAATGTTGTTGGTCTTATGCCTCACCCTGAGCGTGCAATGTCTCTGCTGCTTGGAAGCGCTGATGGCCAAGTACTGCTATCAAGTTTTATAGGTAAAACGCTTAGCGTTCGCTAGTTCTTGGCGCGGCTGATGCCAGCGGCTTTAAGAACATCTGCACTTACTCCCATTTCGCGAAACGCTGCATAGCTGATGCCGTTGCGCTTGGCATAGGACTTAGCAATCTTGATGAAGTCCTTTTCGACTGATGCGAGGTCAACTCGAGCATTAAGTCGTTCTCTTTCGGCAACGAGGTCAAAACGCTTCTGCGTGAGCTCTAGTCGCTGCACGGCGCTAGCGCTGAGGATTTCTTTGTCGAGTCTGACAATCTGCATGCTTATTGATTCAGGGGTGCGCTTTCGTCCACGCTTTCCCTTGCCAGCGACTATTGCTTCCAAGTACCTATTAATCGCTCGTGATTCATTCCTTCCAACCGCCAGCTTCTCTTTGTGTTCATCGGTCATTATTCGCTTCGAAGTTGTTTTCTTCTGGGTAGGCATGGGGGGATCCTTTTGTAATAAGACACTTGCTTTTTCAACAACACAACTGTCGAGACAGAGGATGTTAGAGACATAAAACGATGAAATAAGCGCAATAAATCACTTCAAATTGAATTGAATCATGTTGCGGAAGTTTTTTGTTATCCAATTGAATGACATAAAGACTTATTTCTAAAGAATTAATTTCGTCTGTATTTATCAAGTTGTTATCGAAAATAATTGTCATGACGCATCTAATGACGAGTAGTTTGGAGTCGTGAGTAGCGCACCTGAGTCTTTGCACCGAGCACTGGGGCTAACCGACTCCGAGTTTGAAGACATCAAGTCTGTCCTCGGGCGTGAACCAAATCACCTTGAATTAGCTCTGTATGGCGTTATGTGGAGCGAGCACTGTTCGTATAAGTCATCACGCATTCATTTAAAGCGACTCCCTTCAAAAAGCGACCATGTTCTTGTTGGCCCTGGCGAAGGCGCTGGTGTCATTGATGCTGGTGACGGCATTGGAGTGGCGATTCGAATCGAGAGCCACAATCACCCATCGGCGATTGAGCCATATCAGGGTGCAGCAACTGGCGTTGGTGGCATTTTGCGTGACGTGTTCTCAATGGGCGCTCGTCCACTCGCAGTCATGGACCCACTCTTTTTTGGTGAACTCACCGACGCGCGACAGCGCTGGTTAGTAGAAGGTGTTGTTTCTGGAGTCTCGGGGTATGGCAACTCAGTAGGCGTTCCAAACATTGGCGGAGAGCTCACTTTCGATGATTGCTACGCATCGAACCCACTCGTCAATGTTCTCTGTGTGGGCGCACTGCCAAAGGACCGACTCGTACTTGGTATCGCGTCTGGCGTTGGTAATTACGCAGTACTGCTCGGATCATCAACTGGTCGTGACGGCATTGGCGGCGTATCAGTACTTGCATCCGCTGGGTTTCAAGGCGACGACGGCGCTGCATCGCTTGATGACGCCAAGCGTCCAAGTGTTCAAGTCGGCGACCCCTACGAAGAGAAGCGACTCATCGAAGCTTGTCTAGAGTTACTCGATCAAAAACTCGTTGTCGGTATTCAAGACTTGGGTGGAGCGGGACTCGTTTGCGCAACGAGTGAAACGGCCGCCAAGGGTGGCGTCGGGCTTGACGTAAACATCAATGCTGTTCCTCAGCGAGAAGCGGGAATGGTGTCATGGGAAATCATGACTTCTGAAAGTCAAGAGCGCATGCTCGCAATTGTGACCCCTGAAGACTGGCCCGCAGTTGAAGCACTCTGCAAGAAGTGGGAAGTCAGAGCGAACGTTGTTGCACATGTTGTTGAACCGTCGAAAGATAAGGACGGAAACCTTGTCGGAATGCTTCGCGTCCGTGACGGCTTTGACGGCGAAATTCTTGGTGAAGTTCCAGCGAAGTCACTCGCAGATCAAGCTCCTCTCTACAACCGACCAATGAGCCGACCTGTAAACCTGGACGCGATTCAAAAAGACGACCCGACGCTTGACGAACCAGTTGGATCGCCAAACGAAGACTTGCTCGATCTTCTAATTGACCCAGCTTGGGTGTATCGCCAGTACGACTCACAGCTCTTCTTGAACACTGTTGTGGGACCAGGACGAGACGCAGCACTTCTTCGTCTCGCTGGACCAGGGCTACCTTCATCAAACCGAGGCATTGCACTTTCGACTGATTCGAATCCTCGCTGGTGTGCACTCGACCCTCGCAAAGGAACACTGCTCACCGTTGCTGAAAGTGTTTCAAACCTCGCCTGCGTTGGAGCAACGGCAAAAGCTCTCGTGAACTGTCTTAACTTTGGTAACCCTGAGCACCCAGAAGTTATGTGGCAACTTTCTGAGTCCGTTGATGGCATGGCTGAAGCTTGTAACGCAATGGGCATCCCGGTCGTTGGTGGCAATGTTTCTCTCTACAACGAGAGCGGCGGCAACGACATTGATCCAACACCAGTCGTTGGACTTCTCGGCGTTGTTGACTCACTTGTGGCCCCTCCACCTGGATGGAACTGGAAGTCTGGTGACAGCGTGGTCCTCGTTGGAAAACGTGAAGCACACGACGGTCCTGCATTCCCACTTGGTGGGACACGTTGGGCCACACGACGTGGACGACGTGGAGGAGTTGTTCCATCTCTTGACGTCAACGCTTTTAATGCAACTATCAAGTTCGTGGCTGGTGAAATTGCCTGGATTTGCAAGGGTGAACAAAGTGATGTCACTGCGGTGCACGACGTGGGTAGTGGCGGCCTTAGTGCGGCACTGGCTGAAATTGTCGCAACGACTGGCTTAGGGCTAAACGCAGATGAACTCACTTCGCATGGCGAACTCTTTAGTGAGTTCCCAGGTCGTTTTGTAATGGCGACGAGTGATGTATCCCAGTTCGCTCAGCGTGCAAAAGATGCTGGCGTTGACATTGCAGTTCTTGGAACTGTTGGTGGCGACTCACTTCGCATTGGCTCATCAATCAACGTGAGTGTTCGAGAGATTGAAAGCCGTCGAAGCAACGCACTCACCAGTGCGCTTGCATCAGTTGACTAACGAGCTGCCTTTAACTCGTCGAGTACTTCATTAGGGACTCGAAGATCACCAGTTCTACCGAGACCTAATTTCACATCTTCTTTATAAGAGCCGTGATAATCAGATCCACCAGTGGGAATCATTCCTGCGTTTCGAGTTAGCTTCACCATTTGTCCACGAATCTTCTCGTTCACTCCGCCGTAGTAGGCCTCAGCTCCAGCGAATCCGCGATCGCGAAGTGAGTTAAGAACCTTAGGCATCGTGTCTTCAATTTCAGTTGGAGATAGTGAGCTCACATAGTTGACGAGTGGGTGCGCTACCGAGAACACGGTCCCAGAACCCTTCGCAGCATCGAGGAATGACTCAACAGACATGCTCTTTCGACTCACATGGGCCTTGCCACCTTCACCCAACCAGTCAATAAAAACCTTGTTCCAATTCTCAGGGTCCTTGGCGCCAACTATCTCAGGGTGGAGCTCAAACATTGCCTGCGCGAAGTGAGGGCGACCAATGTTGTCCGCATTGCCAACAAGATTGGTCAGATAGTCAAGGTCGATTTTCTCGAATCCATTTTCTCGTAAAAGATTCAACAGTGCTTCGTTGCGTTCATTTCGGTCGCGACGCATTTCGGCCAATTTTTGCTGAACGGGGTGTTCCTCGTCGAGTGGCAAGAAATAGGCGAGGACATGGATGTTTCGAGGTGATGAGGGGCCACCAGAGCGCTGTTTTGGGAACTCGCCATCGCGTAATGAAACCTCGGTGCCAGGTATGAGTTCAATGCCGAACTGGGCACATGAGGCGGCCATGCGCTCATGGCTAGCGGTGGTGTCGTGGTCGGTGAGTGAGATTGCCGAAATACCGATTTTGCTGGCGTTTTCTGCCAACTGTTCTGGAGTATCAGAACCGTCAGAAAACGTCGAGTGGGTATGGAGGTCAATCATTATCTAAGCGTACCGATGCCCTGAGTCATGTGCCAAGATTACACAGTGCTTTCGCAAATAAATACTCATAAGGTGGAAGCTCAATGAAAGAAGCGTGCGGAGTTGTAGGGATTATCGCCCCCGGACGAAACGTGGCACACCTTTGCTACGACGCTATGTACGCACTCCAGCACCGCGGTCAAGAATCTGCCGGAATGGCGACTTTTGATAACAAGCAAATTACTGTCGTAAAAGATAACGGACTCGTCAGTCACGTTTTTAGTGACACCACACTTCGCGCATTGAGTGGATCACACGTCATTGGACACACTCGATATTCAACATCAGGTTCTGCGAACTGGACTGCTGCGCAACCGGTGTACCGCAGTGCTGGGGCATCGGGCTTTGCACTTGGTCACAATGGCAACCTCACTAATACGGGTGAACTTGCTGAAGTTGCAGGTATTCAAGTAACCACAATGCTCTCAGACTCTGACCTCGTTGCAGAACTTCTGGCACGTGAAATCGAAAGTGGCGCAGCAATGGCGCACGCTCTGAGGTCTATTCTGTCTAAAGCGCAGGGCGCATTCTCAATGGTGATTCTTGAATCAGACACCATTTACGCAGTTCGAGACCCACACGGTTTTAGACCACTCTGCTTAGGTCGACTCGGAACAGAAGATGCACCCGAAGGTTGGATAGTTGCTTCAGAGTCACCAGCGCTTGACGTAATTGGTGCAGCGTTCGTTCGTGAAATCAAACCTGGTGAGATGGTGACTATTACCGAAGAAGGCGTTTCATTTGTGCAGTTGTTAGAACCAGCTGGCGAAAAAGAGATGCTGTGCATTTTTGAATTCGTTTACTTTGCTCGTCCTGATACCTACCTCATGGGTCACCAAGTGCACACGGCACGTCGTCGCATGGGGGAGCTACTCGCGAAACAGTCGCACGTTGATGCTGACATTGTTATGGGTGTTCCCGACTCGGGCATCCCTGCGGCAGAGGGATTCGCGAAAGCTTCAGGCATTCCATTTGGTTACGGCCTAGTGAAGAATCGCTACATCGGTCGCACATTTATCTCGCCAGATCAAAACAAGCGAGAAGCCAGCGTTCGTCGAAAGCTAAATCCACTTCGTGAAAACATCGAGGGTCAACGTCTTGTTGTTATTGATGATTCCATTGTTAGAGGAACTACTACGAAGGCCCTCGTCGCGATGTTGCGTGACGCCGGTGCCAAGGAAATTCACCTCCGCATTTCGTCACCACCATTCTCGTGGCCTTGCTACTACGGCATTGATACTCCAACGCGTGAAGATCTTCTGGCTGCGAACAACACCATTGAAGAAATGCGTGAATTCATTGGATGTGACTCACTTGAATTCATTTCACTTGAAAATCTTCGAGCTGCCATTCAACTAGACGGCGAATGCTGTGACGCGTGTCTGACTGGTAACTACTCGGCTCCAACGCCAGTCGCACTGGGCAAGGGAGCTCGCTGGTGAGTCGATTACT
>Ga0208876_1000585_pt1 | contig 10300 bp, 8 predicted proteins | sample CryBogCBH03Jun09_FD_184614 | JGI IMG/M metagenome (GOLD analysis project Ga0208876, IMG submission 184614) | Freshwater microbial communities from Crystal Bog, Wisconsin, USA - CBH03Jun09 (SPAdes) | ecosystem: Environmental > Aquatic > Freshwater > Lake | place: Crystal Bog, Wisconsin, USA... | reverse complement strand
CATTAAGATAGACCATATAGAGCCTGTTGTAGACCCCGAAAAGGGCTTCCAAGGCTATGACGAATTCATTAAACGACTGTTTGTAGAACTAGACGGCTATCAAGCCATCTGTATAACTTGTCATCAAATCAAAACCAACAATGAACGGCAAAGGCGACGCACCGAGAAACTGCTTTTCTAAGCAATTCAAGGACAACTATGAAACGATTAATTGGTCTAAAAAGATCTCCGTTAAGACGAGTGAGCAAGAAGCGGGCAAAAGAGAACAGACTGTACAGCAAGCTACGAAAGGAATACCTAGCCGACTATCCGACGTGCAGGGTGTGCGCTAAACGTCCCGCCACAGACATCCACCACATGAATAAAAGGTCTGGTGATAGGCTCAATGATGTGTCTATGTGGATTGGTACATGCCGCGTATGCCACACATGGATTCACAACTTCCCAGCAGATGCCAGAGACAAGGGCTTTCTCGTCTAATATTCGTAATAGCCCTAGCTCTCAGCATGGTGATAATTTCCGTAGGCACAAGCTGGCGTATAGCACACGGGCAAGTAATCAATTTTAACCTCCAACAGAAGAAATGAATAAAGTACTAATCATCATACACCTCGATAGAGCAGACATCTACTTAATGGATAATAGCGGTCGTATGCGCGAACCAACCCACTCTTTCAAGGGTAGTGACATTGCCGCATGCGTAGAAGCCTTAACCCACATCCTAAACAGGCTTCAGATACAGGTGGATTACATTGATTACACGTAATGTATGGAGGCTTAACCCCACTTAACGCTTCATATATGATACATTATGCTTGACAACCTAAGGGCTTTCCTATTCCCCTATGAGCATAAAGTCAATAGGGCTGCATATTGATGCCTGTTCGCTGGCGAGTGAACGACTTTTAGCCTCCTTACTACAGGGGGCTTTTTCATCAATGATGCAGGGCGAAGAACGAAGCTAATACTAGTAAAGCACCTGTCAAGAAGCCTAGCCACCATCTATTGGTTTCTGCTGTGGCCTCTAAAGCTGTTACACGCCCGTTGGTTTTCATAACCTGCTCACGTATCGCATAGAGAACATTCTGGCGGTTGTCTCCCTTCTCCTCAATGGCGTTAATACGGGTGAGTATTTCGCTCACCTTAGCGTCCATTGATTGAGGGTTGAATGTGTCCATAGCCTACTTAGCCAAGAGTTCCGCATATCTGTCAATACTGTGATTGTCCATTGGCGTACTAATCATATTCAAAGGACCATTAAGATGGGTGGCTACACAGACGTGTTCAAAGGTGACATGCCAGGTGGAGAGGGGTACCCAAGGAATGGGGTCAAACTTCGAGACATACCTCTTACTACCCCCAAGGGTCTTTTGAGCCTCCTGAGCCCACTCCTTATCCCCCAATTTGGGGCTTCCAAAGGTTGTCAGGTTCTGCGAACCTAAGTCTAGGGCTAAGAACGTGGCAAGAGCTGCGCCAAGGGAATGCCCCGTAATGGCCGTTTCTTTGCCTTTTAAACGACTTTGCCAGCCTGAAGTACCATTCCTATCCACAAGGCTCTCATAAAGCTCTAAAAAGCCTTTATGCACCCTTCCTGAGCCATTAGAGCTGGGTACGAGTTCAATCTCCGCATCCGTATACCACTCAGACCATGTATCTGTGCCTCGAAATGAGACAATTTGAGCCCCATCAGGGTCGTTTACTATCAGGCCGAATGGCCTAATGCCGTCTTTATCCTGCCCATAAAGCACGTCAGACAGGGTATAACCTGCGGGAAACCCCATGTTGGAGTCGTCTATACGGACTAGGTTGAGCGTGTGATAGGCCAGCTTACAGAGCTTAGCCTTGGTAAGGTCAGTCGTCATCTCTCTGACAAATTTCCTTGTTCCACCACCAGCACAATATGCAGAATACGACAAAGCAGAAGGCTAATACGGCGACAAAGCCTGCAAATGCCATTAAGATCCATTGAAACCAGTTCATTTGGCGGGAACTACTGTCGGAGGATTAGACCCAGCTGTGAGGCTAGATGCTGAGAAAGACCATGTTGTACCCCAAAGAGGTATGGCTATATCAGCTTTAACGTTGATAATTGATAAGCCGTTAGGACTCGTGGCAACCCCCGCAGCACTCTCAGAATGGCTGTAGAACGGGGTGGACGTACTCTGGCTTATATCCGCGGCATTCAGATTCATAGCCCCAATTTGCTGAACAAACGTAGCAGCATTCTTGGTGGCTGTAGACTGACACCCACTACTTAGCAGGACTAACAGGAGGAAGGGAAGAAGTTTCATTAGTAGGATATTTCTGGAGATAGGCTGCTAGGACAGTGCCAGCTGCGGCAATAAACTCAGCGAAAGACACCGCCCAATCAAGCCAATTCATGGAAGCCACCTGTTGATGGGTGACTCCCTTAAACTGTTCCGCAAACGCATCTGCTAGAGCCATAACCACTAAGCAATAGCCCACAGAATGCCGTTGAATGTGCTGGTTCATTTGGCGTTGTTGGTCGTAACTGCTGGAGACAGATTCTGGGTGGTTTGCGGGGCAGAAACAGAGGAAGCCTTAGCCAACTCCGCAGCACGCTCTTGGGCAAAGATGGCGTTCATAATGCCTAAAGCCTGACCATAAGTATAAGTCGTTCCTTCATAGACCACTGTTGAGGCAGCCTGAGCTACTAGGTCGACAGAGAGGGTCTGAGGAACGCTCTGGACGTTGCTTACGAAAGCTCCGCCATTGGTAATGGTCGACTGATAGAACACGGTCACAGGACATGCTGTGAGCTGTTGGCTAGCGTTGTAGGTTAGATCACAGATTTGTACACGCCACGAGTATTCTGGGCTTTGTACGAGCTGTGCTTTGCCGACTAGAGGAAGCGCAAGAAGCGCAAGGAGTAGTAGTTTTTTCATAAGGATTATTCTAAAAGCCAATTTGTGCCATCTGAGTACACTTTACGTTTAACAGACCCACCGCCCGTAGGAGACGATCCTATTGACGTGCCAGCAGCTTGTGTTGCATCTGATACAAAGCACTCACCATAGGTGTAGGAGGACGCTGTAGGTAGGGTAGCGACTGTATAATGAGCCATTACAACCACACCGCCCACATAGGCATTACCCCCAATGCCCACGCCCCCAGCCACTTGCAATGCGCCTGATGTGGTAGAGCTTGAGGCCGTAGAGGAGTTTATCTTAACATTACCATCCAACCTTGTATTGCCTTGGTTAAGGAGTCCCCATGAGTTGGTTATGGTTTCGTTTGTGCCTACCGTTGGATTACCACCTATTCTAACTGTCGCAGCATCTGTTGTAGTAACTCCTGTGTTAGTTGCTGCTAAAGTAATTGGAGCAAAATAATAATTTGTTTGACTAGCCAATGTACCGCTAGCAGCAGTTCCGCTATCTGTTAATGTATATATCTTACTATCTAATAACATTCCAGCCCCAGAACTTAAATAAGGAGTAGTAAAATTTGAACCATTAGGATTTAATGTAGTTTGAATATTACCAAATTGAATAGTATCATAAATGTAATTGCTAATTCTTACTGAACCAGCAGAAGCCGAAGGCATATAAAACTTAGATTCAGTACCATAATTACTAATTGAAAATCCAAAGTTTCCACTACTTCCTGCTGGCCTAATTCTTAAATAACTGTTAGTAGAATTGGTTGCGTATAAATCTAAATAGTATGTGGATAAATAATTAAAATAAAACGAATTACTACCAGCAGGATTACCTAAATATAAGTTACCATCTATTCTGGTATTACCACCGTTCCATAAGCCGTAGTTGTTAGTAATCGTCTGATTAGTACCAGCCGTAACACCCCCAGCTATATAGACATTAGCTGCGTCTGTTGTTGTTACGCTAGTATTTATGGCTGCTAAGGTGGAAGCACCAAAGCTATGGAACACTTCACTAGTTGCCGTACCACTTGCTGCCGTACTACTATCTGTCACGGTTGTGCCGTTTTCTTGGCTTAAAGCTCCAGCAGTGCCCCATGCTGATTGAGAGAAGGCTGAAGGAGAAAGATTGAGTCCTAAGCCAGTGTTGGTGTCGACTATTGTACCCCCAAGAAAAAGATTACGAAAACGATATGAACTGCTACTATAACCTATATCGTAAGTATTGTCAGAAAGTGCAATAAGTTTGCCAGTAAATTGAAAGGATGTTCCGTCTCCAGAAAGTGTAATGGCTTTGCTATAACTACCAGCGTAAACAGATAATGTTGGACTATAAACAGCTCCACCCACATAAGCATTCCCAGCCACACCAATACCACCAGCCGTTACAATAGAACCAGTGGTGGTGCTAGTGGAGGCAGTATTATTACTTACGTTTACCACGCCAGAGCTATTAAGCGTTGTGAAGCTACCAGCGTTAGTGGTGACACTCGTAGGCGTTATGTTGCCTAGTCCTATGCTAATACTTGGAGTAGTAGTAGGGGTTGTTACTCCTGCCAGCACACCTGAGTTGCCTGTTACAGATAAATTAGTTACTGTACCACCTGTGCCAGTAGCATTAATTGTAACTGAACCAGTAGAGCTATTAACAGTAACACCTGTACCAGCGATTACGCTTGTAACACCAGCATTACTTAAAGTTGTCGTACCGCCAAGTGCTACTGTACCGCCACCAGATAAACCTGTGCCAGCAGAGACTGTGATGGAGTTGTTGGCTAATTGAGAATTGCTGATTGTTCCAGAAAGGACAGACGTTGGTATGGTTGTGCTAGCCGACATTGGACTCGTGCCATTTCCATAAACATAACCAGTTAGTCCAGTTGTTCCTGTACCACCGTATAAAGCTCCCACTGCATTACCATTCCATGTGCCGTTGGTATAAGACCCAGCCCATGACAACGTGTTCGTTGACCAGCTTGCGTTAGACGGAGCTACGTTGTGATAATCCCAAGTACCAGCAGCCGAACCATTACTTAATAATACTAAATAGATATATGCACCTGATTGTGTCGTGCATACAGTAGTCCCAGAATTATTCTGTACAGTAATTGTTCCTGACGACTGATTGTTATTAAATGAAAATAATGTTCCGTTAGGAAGGGTGGTAGCATCAGGTAATTTAATTGTCTGACCACCAGAACCTGTAATTACAATATTAGGTGCAGATGCAGCCGTTAATGTTAATGTAGTGCCACTTGCTGCTTGATTAGTAAATCCTGAATAAAAGTTATTTGCAGAAACATTACTATTACTATCACGAAGCACTACGCTATTAGCACCAGATGATGTTGTCACACCTGTACCGCCAGATGCTACGTTGAGCGTCCCAGACACTTGGGAAGCCAGATTGATGGGGGACAAAGATCCGCCGAGGGTTAAGCTACCAGACGTGGTAACAGTACCAGATAGGCTTATTCCCTGCACAGTGCCCGTTCCTGACACGCTGGTGACAGTTCCTGCGTTAAGGGTAGGTCTGTTAGTCAAATCATAATAGTTGCCCGTAGTAGCCACTGTAGCTAGCCCTGTGACGCTGCCAGCTGGAATGGTTGTAGAAGCCGAGACATTCCCCGTATTATCATTGCCATAGAGATAACCCGTAAGCCCCGTTGTCTTTATGTTTGTTGTGCTTAATAAGCCGTTAGTAGTTACGTTTACGGCATTAGTAGTGCCAAGAAGTGTAGGGCTTGTAATGGTAGGCTGATAGTTGTATGCTGGAACTCCAGAACCCGACTGTCCCGTAACCCCGTAAATACCAGCTATGGAGACAACAGGTCCTGTTAGAGAGCCTACTGTTAAAGCATTCGTGGTAACGGAGCTTGGCGTAATATCCCCTAAGTTAAGCGTAATGACAGGCGTTGTAGAGCTATTGGTTGTAACAGCCCCTATACCATTCTGCCCTATTGCAGATACGTTAGTTACTGTGCCATTAGTTGTACTCGTAGCGTTAATCACGGGATAGCTTCCATTGCCCGTAATAGAGATGTTGTTGCCAGATATAAGCCCTAGCACACCCACATTGTTAAGGGTTATATTCCCCGCCGTAGACGTACCTACAAGACCATTTCCAGCCGTAAGCGTAATAACACCTAGGTTGCTTACAGTCACTTGTCCTGTGTTATTGTTCACCCCAATGCCAGGTCCTGCGTTGATGGACAAGACCCCAGAAATAGATTGCGGCAACAAGACTGTAGCCTGTGTAAAGTCCCATGTCGTAGCTGGCTTAGCTAAATAGTAGTTAATACCATAGGTGTTAAACGTACCCGTATTCATACCACCCGAACCTGGGGATGGTTGGACAGTGACGTTCTGATTTTGGGCATAAACCCCAACAGCCGTTAATAGAAATAGGAATAGACGTTTCATAAAGTTATAAGCCTACAGTTACAATAAAATCAAAGAATCCTGTACCAGAGTTTATCGTTGATCCTGTGCAATTGCGGAAGAATAGAATGATTTCATTAGCCACATTTGCGCTATTATCAAAAGCTGCTTCAAACACAAAGCCAACAGGAGTACCACCAGTTGAGTTGGGATAAGGCACTGCGTAAATATTACCAGATGCACCTGTTACACCACCAGACGTATAAGAATCTGTTAATGGGCTATATACGTAAAGTTGTAATACTCCGCCTGCTGGAATGCTGGACGTAATGTTATACTTACAAGTCATTCTGTTTAAGTAAGGAGCATAGCTTGAGAACGACGAACGACTAGAGCTTGTAGATACAGAATAAGCTGCGGCTGGTTGTCCTGCTGCTGGGTAGACATTCCAATTACCACCACCATTAAGGAATATAATTCTATTAGAGTTACCAATAATAGACATACTACTCCAAGGCAGATTGCCCAAGTCTCCTTGTATGCAATACCTAGCCGTACATCCAGCAAACCTACCTGTCATAAACGAAGCTGATCCGTAATTATGAGTATTAATACCACCAAACCAAAGAGATGCATCTATGTCCCAATCATTTAAGAATGAGCTAGTGGCATTAGTGGACGCATTATAAAACCCATATGAGTTTGTAGCTCCGTTAATATCAACGGCTTTAAACTGAACCTTGTTTCCATTCCAACCTTCGTTGTTTAAATTATCCCAATAACAAGCTGCTATGTTATTTGCATATCCACCAGATACCCAAGGATTGGTTGATATGTTATCGTTGGTGTAGAAATTAGAATAGATTTCATTACCTTGTATTGTAGCCCCGCTACCATCGTCCGTTACAAACAACCCATATTGGCAATCAGGAATGAAATGAACATTAATGTAATTATCCAATACTGTATGACCGCTAAGAGCCTTTAGCTTAATAGCATACTTACAGTTCTTAATCATAAAGCCCGTAGCTTTCATTACGTTACAACCAAGAAGCGTAAGTCCAGCCCCTGTTGTAAAACCCACGATTGTCGGAATGTCTGTTGCGGTGTTATTGGTGTTATACTGATAGACAATACAATCACCTGTATAGCTTCCGTATGGGTAGAATGTAGCACCGCCTACCACCTTAAACATTTGGCTATTAGTAAGCGTTAATGAACTTCCAAGATAGTATGTGCCAGTAAGGACTACGAACTGATTAGGCGCACTAGTACCATTGGCTAAGCTCACGGCTGATAAAGCTGCTGCCACCGCTGGTTGATCGTCAGACGCCCCAGTCTTTGCCGTACCAAACCATTCTGGGTAGATGTACGGAGTGTTGCCGCCAATCGACAAACTGCCATTAACTGTAAACACTTTCTTTAACGGAGCTGTTACACTGCCAGTAAGCGTAAGCGTCTGTCCTGAGTTAATCGTGATTAAACCATCAATCGCAACAGGACAACTAATCGTCAAACTGCTGGAAATGGTGTAACTGCCTTGTGGAAAGTATAACGTAGTACCTGCCGTCTGTGCTGCACTAGCTGCGGCACTAATGGTGCTATACGTATTAACATTAATAGCCGTACTTAAGAAAGCTGCTCCTGATGTACCGTACAACAGAGCTTGTCCTTGGCTACCAGATGGAAAACTTGCTGTGTTAGTAATTGTTACACCGCCTGTAGAGCCAGAAAGACTAATGCCTGTACCTGCTGTTAAACTAGTAACTCCTGCGTTGGTTAGCGTTGTACTTCCACCCAAGCTGACAGATCCACCACCAGACAATCCTGTGCCTGCTGTGACGGTGATTGAGCTATTACTAAGCTGACTGTTTGCTATAGAACCTAATGTACCACCAAGGGTTATAGTGCCAGAAGTGGTGATAGGTCCGCCAGAAAGGGTAATGCCGTTTACAGAGCCTGATGTACCAACACTGGTTACTGTACCAGCTCCTAAATTAGTACGTGCTGCGCTAGCTGATGTTGCCCCAGTTCCGCCGTTTGTAATAGCAACAACGCCTGTTACGTTAGCAGCATTACCTGATATATTACCACTAACCTGACTACCAGGAAGGCTTAAAGCACTAAGTGTTGTAAGGGTACTATTACTTGTAGCTGTTATGTTTGCTGCGTTACCAGATATGTTACCGCTTACTTGCGATCCTGGTAGGCTCAAAGCACTTAATGTAGTTAACGTACTGTTGCTAGTAGCCGTGATGTTACCAGCAGTACCTGTAATTGATCCACTTGGTATAACGTAGTCTGTGCCTGCCGTAGCCGCCGTAATGGTACCAGAGCCATTGCCCTTAGCTATTCCGTTAACAGTGCCGATTCCATTGCCAGCATAGGCCGAAGCTAGGCTGATAGTACCAGATGTTGTTATAGGGCCACCAGACAGTCCTGTACCCGTTGCTACGCTTGTAACAGTGCCTGTGCCACCAGCCGTGGAATTGATAGTAACTGCACCTGTACCACCAGAAGGGCTTATGGTAATATTGCTACCTGCAACGATTGATGTTACACCCGTATTGCTTACAACCACTGAGCCTGTAGTAGGACTAACGCTTATTCCGCTACCTGATCCAGAAACGGATGTTACTGGAGCTGATGGAAAGCTGATAGCCGTACTTGAGGCCGAAGTAATCTGTCCTTGGGCATTAACGGCTATTGTGGGTACATGGGTGCTATCACCATAGCTGGCTGCCGAAACGCCCGTATTGGCAATAGAAAGGGTTCCTGTCGTCGTTATAGGACCTCCTGTAAGACCTGTGCCGCTTCCTACATTAGTCACTGTTCCTGTACCCCCACCAGATGCTGAGATGGTTACTGTACCCAACCCAGACGTAGGGCTAACAGTGATATTACTTCCAGCTAATATCTGATCTACTCCGCCGCCAGCCATACCAGTCGTTGCCGCAGGGTTGGACAGAGCCCCGCCAGCAACAACGTTTTGTTGGTTATACGTTAGATCAAAGTTGGAAGTGGAAGGCATTTATTATCCCACTCTAACCCAAATTAAGTTCTGACCAGATGCCTGATAAAGGGGGACAACGTAGATGCCAGGGTTATTTACATTGTTGTTTGTATTAACACGCAGCTTCCAAAATTGAAGTCCGTCTCCTGCGCCAGGATAGGTGATAGACGTAGATATAATAAGCGGTAGGTAGTTATTGGTAATATTAACTACGCTTAAGCTATTAAGAGATGTTGTGGTACCCGTGTTGGATGGCGTACCAGTTTCTGTTGTAATCCAAGGAATGCATGGAATTTGAGGACCGCCAGAAATGTTAGGAAAAGGACTATATTGGTTGTTAGCAATCTCCTGAGCTATCGTGGTAAGCCTGTCATCATCCTGCTCAATCATCAAAGGGGTTAGGAGACCTGTGGAGCTGAATGTAGTAGTCTGTGTAAGCGGAATGTTACGCTGAATGGTAATCAAATCACCAGCCGTAGGGATGTGGCTTCCTGTGCCCGTAAACCCCGTCCATGTAAGCGTACCAGTTTGTAGCTGATTCATGGCATTATACCCACCACCACTAATGGTGTAGTCTACGTTGTAGCCTAAGGTAACAGCCCCATTGTTTACGATGAGGTCAGGAATGCCATTGGTATAGTTAAACGGAAAGCCTATAGGGATAGGGGTGGCTGTATTGACGTAAGCCGTTGTTTGGGTAGCTGTTTGACTTGTTACGCTCATCGTTAGTCTGGTTTAGATTGTTTTTCTTCTTTGTCCATCTTGAAGGGCGAAATACCAATTTCAACCAACTCCTCGATAGCCTTGTTCACGGTGTCGATTGGACCCATGTTAAATTTGATACCATAGCCTTTGATGGATTCTCCCGCCTCCCTAGCATGTTCTACGGCTTCTTCTAGGGTGTTTCCCCAGCCTACCACAGCTCCTATCTCTATCATGTCCTCATGCTGGGTTACTACAAAGCGTTTACCATCAATGACTACGCAATTATAGAGCTTTATCTG
>Ga0208876_1000527_pt1 | contig 11010 bp, 9 predicted proteins | sample CryBogCBH03Jun09_FD_184614 | JGI IMG/M metagenome (GOLD analysis project Ga0208876, IMG submission 184614) | Freshwater microbial communities from Crystal Bog, Wisconsin, USA - CBH03Jun09 (SPAdes) | ecosystem: Environmental > Aquatic > Freshwater > Lake | place: Crystal Bog, Wisconsin, USA... | reverse complement strand
CATATAATTTCAATCCGTCGCTGGGCGAAATCACGCTCTACGCCTTCAATCTGTGCGGCCTTCGCAACACGTCGCTGTTGCAAGAGCACATGGAATCGGCGCGTATGGCTGCCAACATGGTTGCCGCGTCGTTCTCCAACCGTGGCGTAAACTTGTGGCAGGTTGACCTTGTTACAACGCCACTGATTCAGGGTGTATCAACATACAGCGTTGACCCAAGCACGGTGATGATCCTTGATGGTTATGTAACAACCGGATCAGGAACCACGGCTATTGACCGCATCATCATGCCGGTAAGCCGCACTGAATACGCCAGCTATCCGAATAAGACCCAGCAAGGTTGGCCTACAACTTTTTGGTTCGACCGCCTCCTGGCACCCACCGTGACGCTGTGGCCTGTCCCAGACGGCAATGAGGTGTCGTTCAGCTATTACCGGCTGCGACAGATCCAAGACGCTAACTTTACGTCTGGTCAGACGGTTGATGTGCCTTACTTGTGGATGGAAGCGTTTGCCTATGCCTTGGCATTCCGTCTTGCCTTGATCTGGTCGCCCGACAAAGTCCCGATGCTGAAGCCGATTGCTGACGAAGCGTATAATATCGCTGCCGAACAGAACGTGGAAAACGCAGCGACATACATCAGTCCGCAAATCCAAGGCTATTACAGATGAATATTTTTTATGTTTATGAGCACTGGAGAACGGACACCAACCAATGTTTTTACGTAGGTAAGGGGAAAAATAAACGCGCATATAATTTAAGCAATAGAAACCCAAAACACAAATCTATCGTAAAAAGTGTTTTGCGCAATGGATTTGCCGTAGAAATAAAAATTGTTGCGAGTGGTTTAAGCGAAGATGATGCGTTTATTTTAGAAGTATCCCGCATAAATTTTTGGAAAAATGACGGAGCAAATCTAGCCAACATGACCAATGGCGGCGAAGGAACGTCTGGATGCATTGCACCAAACAGAAAAAAAGTTTTATGCTTAAACGATAATATTTTATTTAATTCTCTAACTGATGCTGCTACATATTATAAAATAAACATTTCCGAGATATCAGCAGTATGCAAAGGAAAAAAAGTTAGCGCAAAAAAATACTTTTTTGTTTTTTCAAATTCACTTATGGAAGAAAAAATTCGGCACGACGCTATGTCGGGCATCAAAAATACTTTTATATTGCGACGTAAAAAAGTTGACATTCCTAAATCATTTGGATCAGCAGCATCTGGATTAGACAGCAAGGGTAGAAAATCTTCTGGCCCGCAAAAAATATCTAAACCCGTCATTTGCTTAGACAACAATGAGGTGTTCGCCTCAGCAAGCGAAGCTGCTAGGCAATTCAAAATAAGTAAATCGGCAATTATTGAATTGTGCTTAGGAAAGAATGGGCGCAAAACCGTAGGCGGTCTTCAATTTAAGTATGCTGGGGTATAAATGGCGTGGGCCTCAAAACTCGGTCGAGCCAGAATATCGAAGCGCAACCCCAGAGCGGCGGCTGCATGCGACCGATGTGGTTTTATATACAACCACGTAAACCTCAAGTGGCAGTTTGATTGGCGCGGTTCCACGCTGCAAAACCTGCGTTTTCTGGTTTGCAACCGCTGCTATGACACTCCGCAAGAGCAATTACGCGCCATTGTTGTGCCGGCAGACCCTACGCCCATCATCAATGCGCGTGTTGAACCTTATTCGGTGGATGAAACCGACTACAGGACGGCATCCGCGCCGACTGTGTATGATCCTATCACCGGCATACCCATCCCGCCTGCGGTAAACATCGTCACCCAGGACGGCAACAACACGACAACGCAGGTGATCGGCAACCCGAATGGCCTTGAGCAGGGCGCGGTGATGCCCCTTGTCGGCACGGTGACATATGGGGCCAAGATACCTGCCCTTTCGGTTATTTCGAATGGCACGACCACGGTTTCCGTCACATGCAGTTCAGCACATGGCCTGTCGAACAATAGCCAAGTATCCATCGAAGGTCTTTCGATCAATAATGCCGATGGATTCTATTCAGTAACCGTAACTTCAGCTACAGCCTTCACTTACTCGACCTATTCTGCTATTCCATCTGGGTCGCTTCTGACTAACACGACGAATATTATTACCGCCTTGGTCGGATTGCCGTATAACTACGCCCAGATACCTCAAACGGGACCGTAAAATGGCTAACATCACCATTCCAAACCTCCCGTCAGCCATTGCACTGACCGGCAGTGAGCAGGTTGAGGTTGTCCAATCGAATACGTCTGTCCGCACGACGACGCAGGCCATTGCCAATCTCGCCACGGTCAACGTCAGCGCCATCACTTCGCTCACCATCAATAGCCCGCTCTATGCCAGTGGCAGCAACCCGATCATAAGCACGGGCAGCATTGGCCTGAGCAGCAATGGCGTCACCAACAACTACCTCGGCACCATGCCGACGCTGACGCTGAAGGGCAACAACACCGGTTCGACAGCAGCGCCGACTGACCTGTCTGTTGCGAGCGTGATGACGATGCTTGGCGCTGCGCCTCTGGCGTCTCCTACGTTCACTGGCACGCCAAGAGCGCCGACGCCGGCCACGTCCGATAACTCGACGCAGATTGCCACCACGGCCTTTGTGAAGGCGCAGACGACCGCTTCTGGCACCGTTACCAGCATCACAGCAGGCACCGGCCTGTCTGGCGGGACGATCACGGCTGCCGGCACGATTGCCCTGGCAAACACCACCGTCACGGCTTCTTCGTATGGTTCGGCGTCATCTGTCCCGACGTTCACTGTCAACGCGCAGGGCCAACTCACGGCGGCTTCCAACACCGCCATTGCCATTGCTTCGTCTGCCGTATCTGGCTTGGTGGCATCGGCCACCATTGACGCGACCAACGCCACCAACATCACGACAGGAACATTGCCTTCAGGGCGTCTCACAGGCTCATACACGGGCATTACTGGCGTCGGCACACTGACTGCCGGGACGTGGAATGCAGCCACTGTCAACCCTGGATATGGCGGCACGGGCCTTACGGCTGCACCCTCCAACGGTCAGCTTCTGATTGGCAATGGCTCCGGTTATGCACTCAACACTTTGACTGCCGGCAGCAACATATCCATCACTAACTCTGCCGGGACGATCACCATTGCGGCAGCAGGTGGTGGCACCGTAACTAGCGTCAACGTCAGCAGCGGGACGACTGGCTTAACTGCCACGGGTGGTCCGATCACCACTGCCGGAACCATCACCCTCGGCGGCACGCTTGCTGTGGGAGCGGGCGGGACTGGGTTGTCGGCTGCGCCTACTAACGGGCAACTTCTGATCGGGAATGGTTCTGGTTATACGCTCAATGCTCTGACTGCTGGCAGCAACATATCCATCACCAACACCGCCGGGACGATCACCATTGCGGCAGCAGGTGGTGGCACCGTAACTAGCGTCAATGGTAGTGGCGGGACGACCGGTCTATCGCTTACTGGCGGGCCGATCACGGGTGCGGGGACGCTGACGCTTGGCGGAACGCTTGCCGTGGCATCGGGTGGCACTGGCCTGTCGGCGTTCACTGCCGGGAATCTGGTTTACGCCTCTGGCACCACGACCTTGGGCAGTCTTGCCCTTGGCACCAATCTTTCGATCACGTCCGGGACGCTGAACGCTTCAGGTGGCGGCGGCTCTGGGACGGTAAGCGCCGGGACTGCCGGTCAGCTTGCTTACTATGCGTCTACCGGGTCAACTGTTTCCGGCCTTGTCGTTGGTTCTGGTTTGTCGCTGAGTGCGGGGACGATCAGTGCAAGCGGCACGTCAGGCGTGGCGACCTTCCAGACGTCACTGACGGGCCTAACGCCGTCCACCGCCACGACTGGTGCGGTCACCCTCGCCGGAACGCTTGGCGGTGCTTCTGGTGGCACTGGCGTAAACAATGGCACAAACACGATCACCATCGCCGGCAACGTCACGACCGTAGGCGCATTCCCGCTGACCGTGACCACGACCGGGACGACATCGGTAACTATGCCGACCACTGGCACCCTGACGGCGCTGGGGAACGCCACAACCGGTTCTGGTTCTATTGTCCTGGCGACCAGCCCGGTGCTGGTTACGCCAACGCTTGGTGCTGCTACGGCAACCAGCGTCAATGGCCTGACGATCAGTAGCACGACGGGCGTTCTTTCAATCACGAATTTAAAAACGCTCGCGGCCAGTAACAGCTTAACTTTTGCTGGCACTGATGGATCGACATTTAATGTTGGCGCTGGTGGCACTCTTGGTTCGTTGGCGTTTTTGTCAGCGGCACCAGCCAGCACCCTTACTGGAAGCACTCTGGCGTCTGGCGTAACAGTTTCATCGCTCACAAGCGTTGGCACTATCGGCACTGGGAGTTGGCAAGGTTCTTTGATCGCGCCAACATATGGCGGAACGGGCGTTAACAACGGGTCCAACACGTTGACGCTTGGCGGGTCGGTTACACACGTCGGCGCTTTTGCAACGACACTTACCGTAAGTGGCGCTACTAGCCTCACGCTGCCCACCAGCGGCACCCTGGCGACCACCGCAAACACCGTTGCATCGCTTGGCGGCACGACTGGGACCATTGCACTCGGAACTGGTTTGTCCATCACTACCGGCACCTTAAATGTTGCGAACGGTGCGACCGGAACCGTGACCAGCGTGGCTGTCAGCGGTGGCACGACCGGCTTGACGACCACTGGTGGACCGGTTACGGGTGCTGGGACGATTACCCTCGCCGGCACGCTTGGCGCTGCCTACGGCGGCACGGGTGTGGCTAACGCCAGTAGCAGCACCTTGACGCTTGCCGGTCCTGTTACCTATGCCGGCGCATTCCCGCGCACTGTAACCGTTACCGGCACAACGAACGTGACCATGCCGGTTAGCGGCACGATCATCAACACCGTGACTAATATGGCGGCTAACCCGGTGACGGGGACGCCATCCAGCACGACATTCTTGCGCGGTGACGGCACCTGGGCTGGTGCGCCTAGCACTGCGATTTTCACGACGTTTACGTCAAGCGGGACTTGGACGCCGAACGCTAATTCGACCTACGCACGTATTTACGCGATTGGCGGCGGTGGCGGCGGTGGGAACGGTCGTAAGTCTGCCGCCTCTACTGCTGGTGCTGGCGGCGGTGGTGGTGGCGGTGGTGGCTATCAAGATAACGTAATTTTGATTTCACAATGGACGGGTCCGTTCACTGTCACCGTTGGCGCGGGCGGAACTGCTGGTGTTGCTGGTGGAATTTCGATTTTTTATTGCACAACCGCTGGCGGTAATGCGATTGTTACTGCCGGTGGCGGTGGTAACGGGTTCTCTCCCACGGCTAACACGACTGGTGCCGGCGGTGGCGCTGGTGGCGGCACAGGCTCTTATATCGGCGGCGTAAATGCTCCTACGGCAACCGCTGGTGGAACGCCCTCAATCGCTGGAAGTGCTTTCAGCGGGCAAGCCGGCGGATTCAATACTACAATGACGGCGGTTCCTAATTTGTATGCTGGTGGCGGCGGTGGTGGAAACCCAGCATCAAGCGCAGGCCCTGTGGCCGGAACGACGCCTAGTGTTGCTGCTTATGGGGCAGCAGGCGGTGGGGCAGGCAGCGGTGTGACTACCAGTGCTGCCGGGAATGGTTCGTCTGGCGGCGGATCAAACTTTAGCCAATCTATTGTCGGCGGTGCGGGCGGCTCGTCAGGTGGTGCTGGTAGTGCTGGTCCAAGTCAAACGGCTTTGATGGGATCGGGTGGCGCTTCTGGCGGTGGCGGTGGTGCTTCCAGCCTTGCTTCTTCCGGCGGTAACGGCGGTGCTGGCGGCTTCCCTGGTGGCGGTGGTGGTGGCGGTGGTGCTACGCAAACCGGGGCTACCGCAGGAACCGGCGGCACTGGCGGCGCTGGCGTTATCTATATTATGGAGTGGTAAATGGCTGAGACGTATGCAGTTGTTAATGCTGATGGCGTGGTCGTAAACTTGATTCTTTGGGATGGTCAATCGTCTTGGACGCCGCCTGCTGGATGCACAGTAATCATTGCCAACGGGCTTAATATTGGCGATACAGTCCCTGCCGCACCGGCACAAAACACTTAACCGGAGAATAATATGTCCGCCCTCATTACTATTGAACACACCGTCGAAGAACTGAACTCCATCCTGATGGCGCTTGCCGAACGCCCGTTCAAGGAAGTCGCCAATCTGATCGTCAAGATCAAGAGCATGGCGGAAGCGCAGATGGGCGTGACGCCGGAAGCGCCGCAAGCGACCGTCACCGCCGATGCACCTGCTACACCGGCATCCGAAACCCCTGCCGCCTAAGAGGCCAAAATGGACGTGCAAACCACCATTAACCTAGTCGGGGGAGCCATCTTGGCTGTCATTGGATGGTTTGCACGTCAACTCTATCAATCCGTCAAAGACCTACAAGCAGATATTAGAAAAATCGAAGTATCATTGCCAACAAGTTACGTGGCAAAAACAGACTTCAATGATACAATGCGGGAAATCCGCAATATGTTCGAAAAGATTTTCGACAAACTGGATAACAAGGCCGATAAATGAGCGGTTCAAATTCCCTTCCATTTTTGTCGGATAATGGGACTGTTGATTTACTGTATTACAACAACAACGCCACGGGCGCGTCGGTTGTTGCTACAGGGTCTACGACCGCCCGGACGTTGGGGGCGAGGGTTGCCGATGTGGCGAATGTTAAGGATTTTGGTGCTGTTGGGGATGGTGTAACTGATGATACGGCTGCTTTTACTGCTGCTAACGCAACAGGGCAGCTAGTATTTGCTCCTGCTGGAACATATGTCGTCACTTCAACTGCTCTTGGTTACACAAATCTTTACGGAGAAGGAAAGTTTAGTTACGGCGGAGGGCTTCTTCCAATCGGGGACGTTTATTCAAGCGTCACGCTGAATGTTCCTTCACAGTTTGCAGACATCAATGTTGCTTTAGCCTATCTGAACAAAAGGTACATCGATAACGGTGTTACCGTAACGATCAAGATTGCTGACGGAACTTATACTTACGGCACGTCTGGTTCCCCTATTTCCATTACCCCTTCCCACCCACAGGGAAATCAGATTCAGATTATTGGCAATACGACTACTCCTGCAAACGTAGTTCTTCAGTTTTACCAAGCCAATAACACCCCAGCCTTTTGGATTAAAAACAATTATGCCCTTGGCTTTATTGACGGGGTAACAATAAATGCTCTCGACGGATGGCAAAGTAATTATACTTGGAACGCTGGAATTAGTCCTTATGGATTCGGTATTTGGGCTTACATGGGAGGAACTGTTACCGTTGGCGTAAATGTCTATATTAACAAGTTCTACTACGGTATGCGTTCAGAACTTGACGGGCATATCTATTGCCAGAACAACGGATCTACTGGCCCATACATTGCTTACGCTGGGGATTGTGGGATTCATGCATTTAATGGTGGAGTTGTTGAAGCAAGGTACGCACATTGTTCTTATTGCGGCGATAGTTCTCAAAATCTTGGTTATGGATTTCTAGCAGAAATGGGTTCGCTTATTTGTAACAACGGGTTTGCTGTCTACAATTATGTTGCTGGAGTTGGTGCATTAACAGGAGGCTCTTTGTGGGCATTTAATGTTAATTCTAGTCATAATAACCAATACGGATATTGGGCGGCAAACGGAGGTAGGATTGAAGCAAGTCAGTCAACTGGATCATACAATGGAACTACTGCGTCCCATGCAAACTATTCCGCTTTTACGGGAGGCGTAATTAACGCATACCAAGCCAGCAGCGATCACTCAACTGGCGATGGTTATCTGACCAAAGTTAACTCTGTTATTAACTGCAATTCTGCGATTTCTATCTATAATACTGGTTATAGTTATCACTCGCTTCAACTTTCAACGATTGTTGGCCCTGTTGGATATTATACAGGGAATGGAACTAATACCCCAACCGCTGACGCAACTTCCTTGGTTAACGTAAGCTAATAACTCCCATGTCCCTCACCAAAGCCACATCTAACGCCATCCAAGAATTGTCGGCTGAAATTTCAACATTAAAAGCTAAGGTATCCTCATGACAACGCCCCGCAACCTCTCGATCCTGACCGAAGCAAATTTTCCTTAATTCCCCTTTCGGGGTATGGTAAACAAACTCATCATGACCACTTCTCCGGCCACAACACCTCTGACCTACAACGGCTACGTCACCCAGGTGGCGACGATGGCCATTGTGAACACGACGACGTCGAGCGGTGTTGTTGTTGGTGTCGATGCTGCATTTAACGCCATTATCCCGCAGATGCTGAACTATGCCGAACTGCGCATTCAGCGTGATTTAGACCTATTCCCAGCCATTTCGAGCAATACTAGCTACGCTTTGACTGCCTTTAATAATCTGTTGACCTTGAGCATCAACGATTTCGTCACCTTGCAGACTATTTCGGTTGTTTCCGGTGGCGCAACTTATCCCTTGTTGCCCGTTTCCAAGCAATTCCTGCAAAACGTCTACGGTGACAGCACGTCGGCGGCGATGCCGGCATACTTCGCGCCATACGGCGGCGACGCAGCCACATATGGCAACACGTCCCAGATTTACATCGTAGGCCCATACCCAGACCAAGCGTATCCGGTGACGCTGACTGGCTTGGTCCGCATGCAGACCCTTGCCGTCAACGCAACGACGGCCCTGGCGAACACCGGAACGACGTTTATCAGCACGTATCTGCCGGATATGCTGCTCCAGGCGTCTATGATTTATATCAGCCAGTTCCAGCGCAACTTTGGCCCAGCTTCGAACGATCCGCAAATGGGTCCGACATACGAGGCGCAATACCAAACCCTTCTGAAGGGCGCTCAGGGCGAAGAATACCGCAAGAAATTCGAGGCTGCTGCTTGGTCATCTAGTTCTATTTCGCCTGTCGCAACGCCGACCAGGGGGTAAATCGTGGCGACATTTTATGTATATGAGCATTGGAGAACAGATATTAACGCGTGTTTCTATGTAGGGAAAGGCATGGCTGGTCGTGCTTATAATATGAAAAAGCGTAACAATCATCATATTAATATACAAAATAAAGTCAAATTAAATGGAGGAAAAGTTTTAGTAAAAATATTATTTTCTGGATTAACGGAAGATATGGCATATGACATTGAAAAAGAAACTATATCCGTATGGAATGATTTAGGATTCCCATTGGCTAATAAAGCTATTGGAGGTGGGAAAAACTCTGGATGGAAATTATCAAAAGAAAGAAAATCCGCGATTGGAGCATCAAAAAAAGGAAATACATATAGGCTTGGAGCCAGTTTATCCCAAGAAACAAAAGCTAAGATAAGTGATTCACATAAAGGTAAACAACTTAGCAATAAACATAAAAAATCTATATCAGCATCGTTAAGTGGAGATAAAAATCCATTTTTTGGCAAAAAGCACACTGAACTAACGCGTGCGAAAATTGCGGCCGCCAACAAGAGTCGCGTTTGGACGAACGAAAGTAAGGAGAAAATAAGCTTATCATTAAAGGCTCGCCCTGAGTCTAACGCAGCAGCCGCAAACGCTGTGCGAGGGAAGAAAAAATCCGCTGAAGTTCGTGCCAGAATGTCAGAAGGAGCAAAACGTCGCTGGGATACATGGAGACAAACAAATGCCTCATGCATCACTTAAACTTATTCCTGGCGTAGATATCAACAAAACACCCGCACTAAATGAAGCGGCCATTTCTTCATGTAATTTGATTCGTTTTGTCCCAGACAGAGCGGGCTTAGGTCTTGCGCAAAAGTTAGGAGGCTGGAACAAATTTTTTCCAACCGCCATGCAGACCATCACCCGCGCCTTATGGGCATGGGAAGACACCAACGCTAATCAGCATTTGGCTGTCGGCAATGAGGCCACAGCATCCTCCTATCAGGCCCAGCTTGCCGTCATCACCAACGGCAACTTGGTCGATATCACGCCGCGCACGATCACGACGAACCCCGCTGTCAACTTCTCCACCGTGACCGGCAGCAATGTCGTCACCATCGTTGACGCCGGCATAACCACGACAAGCTACGATTCGGTGTTTATTTCGACACAGATCAGTGTCGGCGGCTTAGTCCTGTTCGGGTTTTACCCCGTGACGGTTGTTAGCGGGACGACATACACCATCAACGCCGTTGACTTATTCGGCAACCCCCTGGCAGCCACATCGACTGTGACTTCGGGCGGTGCCACGCCGCAATTCACCACGGTATCCGGGACCGGTCTTACGACCGTCACCTTAGCAAATCACGGGTATTCTGTAGGAAGTAGTTTCGCAGTAAATATCCCCGTCAGCGTTGGCGGCATTGTATTTTACAGCGACTATTCAATACTTAGCGTCCCAACAGCAAATACATTTACAATACAGGCAAGTAATACTGCGACGTCATCCGCTTCTGCATTTATGAATGGCGGTAACGCCAACTTTGTATATTACATTGGCTTTGGGACTGTCCCTGCCGGGACTGGATACGGCATTGGCGGATATGGTTCTGGCGGATATGGAACGGGTGCCGGCATCGTCCCGACTACGGGTGTGCCTGTCTACACAAATGATTGGACCCTGGACAACTGGGGCGAAATCCTTGTCGCATGCCCGGTGCCAGAGTTTGATGTGGACTTCAACAGCCTGACGCTGAGTGGCACAGGGACGGTCGTGACGGCCACATTCTCTGGCACCTACGTCATACCCGTCGGCAACACGGTAACGCTCTCTGGTGCCTCTCCTAGCGCCTACAATGGCACATACGTGGTGACTGCGTCTGGTCCTGGGACGATCTCCTTCGCCGGCACAGCAACCGGCGCACAAACGTCAGCGGCGCTTATCCAATCCATCGACCCAGCATCCGGCCCAATCTTCCAATATGACCCGACGTCAGGGCAGCCGATTGCCACGGTTATCCCCCAGGCACCGCCTGTCAATGACGGCATGTTCGTGGCTATGCCGCAGCGCCAGATCATTGCCTGGGGTTCCACCTTCACCGGCATTGCCGATCCCCTCTTGATC
>Ga0208876_1000499_pt1 | contig 11358 bp, 28 predicted proteins | sample CryBogCBH03Jun09_FD_184614 | JGI IMG/M metagenome (GOLD analysis project Ga0208876, IMG submission 184614) | Freshwater microbial communities from Crystal Bog, Wisconsin, USA - CBH03Jun09 (SPAdes) | ecosystem: Environmental > Aquatic > Freshwater > Lake | place: Crystal Bog, Wisconsin, USA... | reverse complement strand
TAATCTAATCCTAAACTATCACAATAACTAGTAGCCTCTAATAGAGTATTCGTAACAAGTATTGGCATTCCCCCAGTTTCATAATCATTATCAATATCAGCATATACCTCAAATTGATTATATCCATTAGGTGAACATGAGTAATCTATTTCATATATTCGTAAGGTTTCCATGAGTGGATTCTATCAAAAAAATATCAGTCTGTCAATTAAATAAAATTGACAAATCCATAGAATTTGTCAAGTATCGTAAAGGTGAATTTGATCACATCGTAAAGGTGATATATATCACAGCCATGCCAGCTATTGGGGCATTTAGCCCCAATAGTTTATTTACCAATATTGTGAAATTGTATTCATAGTGATATGTAGACTGCAATCGCAATCTCCACCATTCATATTTTCCATGAAGTCAAAATGCCCAAAATTATCTTCATAGATAGTTGTAACTAGTTCATCAATTGTATGTGGTTTGAAATTAGTATCAGGCATTTACTCTACTCCAAGTCTGAATAAATAAATCAAATGGAATTGGTTGCTCGTCTACTATGACAGTTTGATTAGTGAAATCAATGATAGTGGATTGATAACTTTCTTCCCCGCCAAATTCATCAGCATAAATTCCATAACCAGTTTCTGAATCATGGTCTTCCTGTAATGCGTTGAATAGAATACGAGTAGCATAACCATAATCTGTCCAGCGTGGCTTTGCTTTGTTTAGTGCATAGGCAAGGTCTTGAAGTTTTGTATCACCGCCCCAATGTGAATACAATGTGACGAAACTGCTCTCGCCTTGCTTGACAATAAAATTAGTACGGCTTCCCATTATTCATGACTCCTAAACAGTCCAATAATCATTAATGAAATTAGTGTTAATGGTATTACTATGAAGTTGATTGTGTCTCCCATAGTGGGTATCCTATCAGATAAGGGGTGGGAAGTCAAGACTCCCCACCCAGTTGTTTATTTGATTAGAGATACTGAGCGATAGACTTCATAGTTGAGGCATTAACTGTTTCCTCATCTGTCATACGCAAGATGTTGAGGGCATTTGTAATTTCCTCTACGATTTCATTATAGCGATAATCAGCCATTTGTGTGAAATTACGCTTTGGTTCAACGGGGAACTCATCAGCATTTACTGTTAAGTCAAAATCAACATTAAGGGTCTTATTCCACTCACGATAATTTGTGCGTAGGTTTTGAGCCTTTGAGATGTGGGTAACTGCGAACTTAGCAATTTCCTTTTTCCAAGCCTCTAGTTGCTTTTGGAACTTTGCTTCGTTGCTTGCTTCGTTTTCTTTATCTTTCTTGACAGTAGCCAACTTTGTTTCCAAAGCCTTGATTACCTTTGGTGTTGCTACCTTAACTGTTAGTGCTCTAGCCATTTATTATTGTCCTTTGTTTGTTGGGTTGAGGTTGTAGTATAGCATAGGGGACTGACATTATCAAGTCCCCCGATTTTAACGGCGTGTCGTCTTTAGTGGTCTATGAGTTCTGGCATACTGAACCTCAAACTTTGGAAGATCCCCAGCCACATATTCAGTTTGTTTTACATCAAGCAACTTGCCTTGAAAGGCAACTGCCATTTTAGTTAGTTTGATTTCATCAGCAGAAGTTAATTCAACTTGTAAATCATTTAAGACATTGTATTCCACGCCATACTGGATACATTTTCCAATACCATAGCCCATCTGAGCATTGTTCGGGACTTCAAGAGTAATTACCATTATAGGTTTCTCCAACTTCCGTCAGTAATACAACCAACACATACATGCCAGCCACCTTCTACCATTATGAAAGAAGGTTCGGGTGTTTCACAAATAGCACACTCAGACATTATCGCTCCTCTACATCATCAATAGAGAAATCATAGTTATACAATTCACCTGAGAGTTCATCATATACCAATGACTCTAAATCATAGTCCTCTGTAATATCTACTAGAAGATTTCCGCTAACTGAAATTGTGGCGGTGTAAGAGATTTCTTTAGTTATAGATACACCTAGAGCAGTTGCGATTTCCTTGAGTGTATCTTGGTCATCTGAATCCTCAAAGCGTGAGGAGATAATACTATCAACCTTGAATACCTTATTGTTAAAGATATTAAGTTCACTGACAAGATTATTATACTTGCGGTGAGTGTTAGCAATATCAGAAATCTTTTGTATAAATTTTCCACCATCAAATTCATATGAGATTGTTTGGTCGGGATTTGTAATAGGGACTAGGGTTGGGTCTGTAAGTGTAAAAGTATTATCCATTTTATTTTCCTTTGGTTGGGCGGGTATAGAAGGTATTGTAGCATCTACCACTGACATTAGTGATAGAGCAAAATGGCATTTAGGACATACTTCGCTATGATGAAATCCAAAACATTTAATAGTCATTTCTACATGACTATCACAATTTGTGCATACATAGTCCCATTTGAACCAGGTTTCTTTTATATCATTCATTAGTTTACCTTTCATTTAATCGTAGTATAACATATACCACTGACAGCGATCCAAACGGGACTTGAACCCGCAACCTCCACCGTGACAGGGTGGCGATCTAACCGATTGATCTATTGGATCTTGAATTGGCAATTCTATCATAAAAAAATGTGTAAATCAAATCCAAATCCCGATAAATCCCAGAGATTTAAATCACATTCGTAACACGGTGTGTTGACTTGACAGCCATGCCGATCTTTCCAGCTTTGTCAAGTTGAAAAAAAATAGTGGGGGCTTTTCAGCCCCCACCTTTTAATTATTTAGCAAGTGCCAAAACTTGCTTAACAATTTTATTCTTATCAGCAGTTACAACTGGGTCAAAACCACTAGCACCAGCCATAAGTGAATCGCCAGCCTTGCGAGCAGTGCGATAATAATCAAGGCGTTCTGTCAGAGCATTTACAACACCCCACGCAGTTCCTTTAATGTTAGCGTTAGTAGGAGAGTTATGATACAACTCATCAAGTAGAACAACCTTGTTCTCCCACTTTTTAATTGAACCCTTTTTATCAGACTCAGGCTTTGGATACATCTTATTGATAATTTCAGAAAACTTTGCGTTGGTAACTTCAATTTCAAAAAGTTCCTTCGCTTGCTTTTCAAACTCGTCCATGTATCCAAGAGTTAATCCAAGAGTTTCACGGGCTTGAGCAATTTTACCATCAACTGTCTGAGTATGACGAATCTTGAAAGATTGCTTTGCCTTACGCATAGCAAGGTTCAGAGTATTCTGACACATAACACGGACGGGAGTGATAGCAGACTGAACAGCAACAGAACCATCATGTGAGGTATAGACAATTAGGTACAACTTTGTTTCGTCATTAGCACCATTAGGGTCTAGAATCATTGTGCGTGGAATAGACATTGTACCGAATACAACACGACCATTCTTTAGAGAACCAGCAGATTCCCAAAACACATCTGAATTACCATCATGTAGGTTATCAGCGAATGAAAATAATTCTTCATTCTGAACAGCCTTGTATCGTGAACCTACAATAGAGAGAACATCTTTCTGTCCTTCCGTGTAAGGGTTATCACGGGTAACGAGAAAGTTCTCGCCAATTTGATTATAGTTATCACCGAGCAAGTCAGCAACAGGCTCAAGTGCAACATTCCAATTAGAGAGTTTAGCACCCTCAAGCATTTTAGCAGTTGTTACTTCGTCCTCTTTAGAGAATGTAGCATTAGCAAAACTATGCCAAGCGGGATTAGAGCGTAGAGATACAGCAAGTGAAACTTCACCAGATTCTACTTCTGACTGGTGAACCTTAGACATAACATTTGTCATGATTTTCCTTTCGTTAATGTAGACCTAGTCTATCATAAGCGACTGACATCTGTCCACTTCATAAACTAAAGTTAAAATACATTTGTCCAATTTGTCCGATTCAGCTCCAGGTGATTAAAATCACATTCGTAACTCGGCGTGTCGCCTTGACACGCCATGCCGATTTTTATCTAATTGTCAAGTCTATTTTTATATTTTTCTTTGCGTGTATATTTCTTTTTATTACGCAGAGGCGTAGCAGCATTGCTACGCCTTAACTCTTGAATTCTCTTTACTTTATCCATGATCTTATTCCTCATAGTCTTCTGTGCACCAAGCATCCAAGTGATGATTTTCAATAATTGCATAAGCAGGTGCACTTGTTGCACCGCCCCGATAAGTTACCCCTTCAGGTAATTCAATTAATCTATTTTGATCCATTTCCCAATATGCATCAATTGCATCTATGCAAGGTTGCACCATTGACAACGGAACGGGCGGGTAGTGATTACTCTGCAAGTGAATTGCGATAGCATTCTCTAGAGATATGTCTGACATAGTTGATAGTTCATTAGCGAAATTGCTTCCCATTTATGCACCCACTTTCAATAATGCGTAAGTATTTCCTTCATTAATTTCATCTAAAATAGGTTGAATTGCAGGTGCAACTAAAGCCTTTAACATGCCTTCAAGCATTGCCACTTGATTCTCATAAGATAAAGATAGCAGACCTTGTGCTACTGGATGATTTTCATCTAATTCAGTAGTAAAAGTTAAGTTGTGATTGATTGATACTGTCATTTTTTGTCCTTTGTTAGTTGGGTTAATAATTGTATTATAGTAGGGGGCACTGACATTACCTAGTAACTACACGCCTATTTTCACGATAGAATACCTTAGTGTGCATTTTACCACTAGGCTCTGATAAATTTACAGTTGAGTATTCATTAGCCGTTCCCCAGTCTATGAAACTATTATAAGAATTTACAGCGTCAATAGCATTATCTAATTGAAGTGTGAAGTGGGCGGGCTGACTATCATAGGCACAGGTTATTTTATACATTATTCGCTCCAGTCTAGGGTGAGGCACTTGCATTGTTGAATTGTTATTGTATCACCTTGCACTGACACTGTTGCAAGAGTATCGCATTCATCACATATGAACACGCCTTCTAGATTTTCCATTATATTACCCATTTATTACTCACCATCTACTTTCACATAAACTGTTGTATAAAAATCAGGCTTAGGAAATCCTGTACCGTTCCATTGTGGGCGTACTTTGCAAGCATAAGCAAACACGCCTTCATCTAATCCGCAAACATCTTTTCGCAAATCTGCGAATTGAATTATGCCCTCACGGGAATTACGATATGAACGGTGGAATTTGCCTTCTAAGGCTTCTGAGATTAGCATTATTTGCTACCTTCTTTCTTTTTGTTAATAACGGAATTGTATCAGATTAGACTGACATTATCAAATCCAAAATTGGTATAAATCGGACATTTTGAAATAAATCTTTGTGATTAAGGTCACATCTGACTGGTCAAAGGTAAATTATGACCATTCTTAATGGCGTGTCGCCTTGACACGCCATGCCGATCTTTTGCATTTTGTCAAGTCTATTTTTTAAATTGTTGTGTGATATATGCCACAAGGCCCACAGTAATTACTATGGACCATTGCACCAATATTTTGTGTATCACTTTTTAGTTGCACTGAAACGAATATCCGCTTTACCAAACACACATAACCCGCATGATACGCAAGCAGAACCATTAGTTGAAATTAGCGGGATAGACTTATTATTTTCAGGACACTTAGCCCCTACCTTACCCGTTAATTCTTTCATCTTAGATTCTGTAGCCTTGAAGGTTGTACCTAGATATGCTAGGCGTACATTATGATTAGTTTTAAGCCCCGCACCAATTTCAGCGTTATCATCATCAGTTGAATAGTACAATGAAAGATTCTTCACATCTTTCAAAATAATTGCAGATTCTTCAACACGGGTATATACCCAGAATTGAACAGCAGGGCGGGATTCTATAGCAGTTTTCCATGCATAAGTATAGATATCATTAAAGAAATCACCATCCCAATGAATGCGAAATAACTTAGGAGCATTCTTTTTATCACTATCAATAATAAATTCATCAATCATTACAGTTAGCAATGACACCATAGTATCAAAATCAGCGTCTTTCAACAAATCCCAATTGTGTAATAGATTAGCCTTAACACCCTTGAACAATTTTTCAAGCTTTCCCGCATAGCATACACTTTCACAGATACTAGTAGCCCCAGGGCATGAGTACGCCTTACCAGCGGGAAGGCCGAAAGTATTAGCAATAGTTGCAGTCTTTCCATTAGGAGAAACAGCATTAGCAACTTTTCTATCATTAGAGCGTTTAAGTTTCATAGGCGTTATTATAACAGATTCAACTGACATTACAGCACCGCCATATCTGAAATCATCTTAGCGTTATCCTCTGCTTCATTACAGTCATGACAGATAGGCTCACCCGTGTAAGGTGCGTCAAAGATAGAAATATCGCCACAGTAAGAATCACAGAACTGGCAGAAGGTCTTGATAGTAGGCATTTTTGCCCCTTTCGTTTTGTTGATAATGGAATTATAGCATAGGGGACTGACACTATCAAGTTAATTTAACATTATTTCGTGTGATTAATTTCACACGATCTTAACGGCGTGTCGTATTGACAAAGTTATCCACAGCGGGCATGGCAATTTTGGGATCTTGTCAAGCGGGACACGCCGTGTCCCGCTAACAATTTATTTTATTTATTTAATTATTTAGATTTTTAAAACATTCTTCCCAAAATCTATCAGAGTCAAATCTTTCATTATCAGCAGAAAACATTTCAGTAAAATCATTTACCAAATCTTCAAACACTTCAAGCTTCATTTCAGAACCATAAGAGTTTAAAATTTCTGCTGTTGTTACATAGTCTTTTCTTGTCATCATTTTTATTTACTATTCCTTTTCTTGTTAGTGAATTGGGCGGGAACAAACGTCAAGGAGAAGTTCAAAATCCCGCCCAAAGTTATTTATTTACTTAGATGTCTTTACCATTGCATAACGCTTTTGATTATTAGCAAGTGTAAGACCTACACGGGTCAAAGTCTTATTAATTGGTGCGAATGAATTGATACGACCAGTAACACCAGTCTTGCTAGTTGTGAACAAATCTCCGACTTGATAAGTGTATCCGTTGAGTGACATTAGTTTTCCTTTTCTTGTTTTCTTGTTGGGTTAGTGTGAGCAGTTTTGACGAGTCATACTCAGGACTCAACTAGTAGATAAACTACTAGCGGTGAGTTGTGAGCCTTTTTATAACTTGCTCAGGTTAATTTAGCAATTTGCTAAATACTAGTAGGGTCAGGGCTTTTGCTTGCCCGTCTATTTATTTAGAAAGTAACAGTTGTGAAGCGTTCCTCGCCGTCCACATCAAGTAGCAACACGGCACGATTGCCTTCATTACTTACGATTTCTTTAATTGTACCAGTCACGCCACTCTTTTGAGTTGTGAACAAGTCGCCTACTGAATAAACCTTGTTATTGATTGTCATTATTTTTTATCCTTTTCTTTTGTTGTTAGTTGTATTATAGCACTATGGACTGACATTGTGCTAATGCTTTTTATGTGTGAAAAAATTATAGTGAACAGTATAACCTTTAATGTTATGAGCACGATAAGATTTAGCGTTAGAAATTGACGGGACTAGGGCAAGAATAATTGCTAATGTAATTACTTTAGTTTTCATTACCATTGTTCCTTATCTAAAATCTGCTTGCCCATAGCATAGCATAATGGAATTGCCGTTGTAAAGATACCCACCAAAATTAGGCGGGTTATGATTGTTAGAATAATCATTTATTTAACCACCTTAGAAAGAAACTTAGAATAAGAATCTGTAAAGATTGTAAAATCCGCTTCGCTATCTGTTAGCCAAACTGAAATAATTTCTTTTTCATCATCTAGTTCACGGACTTCATTTACGAGAAAGTTTTCGCCATTGTGAATAAATAGGCAACCCTTATAGAGTTTATTAATTAGTGATTTTGACATTTTAATTTCCTTTTCTTTTTGTTCAATAATTTATTATAGCATAGGGCACTGACATTAGAGGCAGTGGATACACTCACACTTAGGGGCATTACCACCCAAGAGGATTTTTAATAAGGCTATACGCTGAGGCGTAGATAAGCCATAAGATGAGGTACATCCCCCATTGTTAAAATCGTGAATAATACGATTTTCTAAGGTAGCAGGTATATTTAAGGCTAAGCCTATATTTGTTAGTGTAGTCATTTTGACCACCTTTCTTTATTTTCTAATACTGGAAGTATAACACATAAAATCGCTACTGTCCAGTATACTCGCTAGTAGTATCACTATGTGGAGCGTGGGCAATGTGATAAAGATTACACGCCGTAAACGGCGTGTCGTATTGACAAGGTATTTTAACTTAATGTCTTAAATGTCCGAATTGTCCAATTTTTGGCATGGCAAAATCGGCGGGATGTCAAGTCAACACGCCGATTTATTTATTAAATCTAAAATCTTTTTATCTAAGTTTATACAACAGTGACAGCCACAACTAGACATCCATGAATGAATGTCTAGCAGTTTATCTAATTCTTTTTTATTCATCATCCTCTTCATCATCCTCTTCATCTTGTTCTAGTTCTGATTCATAGTCTGATAACCCTACACGATAGGCAATAGGGTCACACTCACAGAGTGCTCTGCTAGTGTCATACTCATAGCCTGCAATCATCACAGTTCCGTAAACATCATCCAACATCATCTTGTATGACTCTTCAATTTCATAGTCTGTCATCTTAGCCATTTATTTATTTCCAATCTTTAAAAATATCGTTTACAATTTCAAGTTGTTCATCTGTTAGGTGATCCAATTGGATAGCACCTGCAAAGTTTAGCGGGTCATTCATTAGAGCACCTCTAGTTCATCAAAGTCATCAACCTCTAGGAACAAATCTGAGTCATCTGTATCTAGTTCATCTTCTAGCACATCAAAGACATCTGATACAGTAGCCCACTTATCATACTGTCTATCTTGAGTGTATGTGTATTTCATTTCAATTCTCTTTTCTTTTTGTTTCTTTATCTTGTTATGTTGTTATTGTAGCCTATTGCACTGACATTGTACAGCGACACGCCGTGTTAATCTAGAATAAATCCAGCACGGCGGGAGAGGTACTTGACCTGCTCTGCCTTAGGCAATACTGCCCAATTATTTACCATAGTGGCAATTTCACTAGCAGACATTGGCTTAGTGATACCGAAATCCTTTTGGATTTCGTTATAAATCTCGTTAGTGTAGTTCATTTTAGAACCACCTTTCTTTTAAGTGTTAAGTATCTCTCAACTGCTTATAGTGTAACTATAACACGGGGGTCTGACATTATCCAATTATAAATCGCCACAAATCGGACATTATTTATAACAGTTTTGTTATCTATGTCACATCAAATCATGACATACCATAACAAATCGGACATTGCGGGCGGACTATAATTTTTTGATTTTTGATTTCAGATCGTGTATCGTACAAGGATTTGACCCAATAACAAACGAAGAAAATTAAAAATGTTCTGTTTTGTTAAAAGATATGATATGATACAGATATGGGGTCACAAAAAGGTAGCTATTATAAAGGTAATACAAAAACTCACAAGCTCTGTCCAAAATGTAAAATTAAAAAGAAAAGGTCAGAATTTAAAAATAGAGCATATTGCAGAGCATGTATTAATAAGGGAGCATTTGCCTGGTATGAAGGAAATACTGATACTCATAAAAGATGCCCATGTTGTGGAATAGTAAAAGAAAGATCAGAATTTTATAAATGGAAGTCACGCAAAGATGGACTTACAGCATATTGTAAACCATGTTTTTTAGAAAAAAATAAAAACTGGCAAGATGATAATCCTGAAAAAATAAAAATTTCTAACAGAAAGACACATTTAAAAGCTGCTTATGGACTCTCATTAGAAGATCGTGAAAACATGCTTAAAAATCAAGATTATAAGTGTGATATATGTCATAAAGAGATAAAAACTTACTCTGCAGTAGATCATGATCATAAAACAGGTAAAATTAGAAGCCTTTTATGCAGAAAGTGTAATCTTGGCTTGGGTGCTGCAAAAGACAATACAGAAATTTTAAAAAATATGATAAATTATTTGGAGAATTATGAAAACTTGTAAATTTTGCGGGGAAACAAAAGAAGAATCCTTATTCAATACTGGAAGAAATAAATGTAAAGAGTGTCATAAAAAATATTGTAAAGATCGTAGAGAAAATAATGAAGAATTACGCTTAAAAGAAAATGAAGATATGATTTGGAGGCGTAGATTACGTGATTATGGAGTTTCAAAAGATCTATTTTGGAAAATTTTTGAAAAACAAGGCGGGAAGTGTGCTATTTGTTTAATAGATATTGACTATAAATGTCATGTAGACCACAATCACACTACAAATAAAGCTCGTGGTTTACTCTGCAATGGTTGCAATATAGCCCTAGGGCAATTTAATGATAATATTAAATTTTTAAAAAATGCAATTAGATATCTAAATTTAAATCAGTGATTTTATAATCTAAGTAGAAGTCATTTTTAATTCTACGAGTTAAAATTACATATAAAGCTTGGCGGGATATAGGAAGACTATCCCAGGGTAAATAATCTAAGTAAGTAACAGCAATTTGAGCATCTTCAACATTGATAGCATGCTTTCCATTAAGAGGACTAGCACTTATTTTATCAAATACCTTATTTACAAGGCTAATATCTCTTAAAATTTTGTCGGGGGTCCAAGATTCTTCTTCTCTATCAGTAAATGCAGGATAAATATGACATGGAGATATAGAAAATGAACCTTTAGTCCATTTTACATTAGGAAATATTGATTTAATATAGGATTCTTCATCAGCATAGTATTCTATGAGTCTCAAAACAGCAGGATTGTTACTTTTTACAGCTTTATTCCATCTAGTATCAGCAATTCTTTGCTTTCCAGTACGATTTCTTGATTGTGAGAAGACGGGAAGGCGGGATGTGAGATCTGATGCTGCTATATATTTACCAACAAAGTCTTTTCTCTCTATCTGATACTCTATTTCAGCCATAAAGTCTCTTTTAGGACGTTTTTTCTGCAGGATAGATAACTCTTCATCAGAGAATGATTCTAGAAGGTGTGTTTGCTTATAATGGGCTTCTAAGCCATATTTAAGATGCTCTAAACCCTTGGCGGGAATCATAAAATAATACTTATCAGTATAAACATGAGCAATATTACTATCATCCTCTATCTTGTAAAGAATAGAGTTACATAGATCACTGAGTGGATTCATCATCATTTTCAAATATAAAGGAAGGGGCGGGAGCAAGGACTTGTCCTTCTGCATGAAGCCTTATTAGAGAGTCAGTATCTCCTCCTAGCTTATCTGCAATCATGATAAGGGCATCATAATTACGCTGGGACTGGATAAAGATAGCACCTAGCAATTCTCTAACATTCTCTGCTATCTCTAGCATAG
>Ga0208876_1000497_pt1 | contig 11401 bp, 10 predicted proteins | sample CryBogCBH03Jun09_FD_184614 | JGI IMG/M metagenome (GOLD analysis project Ga0208876, IMG submission 184614) | Freshwater microbial communities from Crystal Bog, Wisconsin, USA - CBH03Jun09 (SPAdes) | ecosystem: Environmental > Aquatic > Freshwater > Lake | place: Crystal Bog, Wisconsin, USA... | reverse complement strand
GAGAATCAAAATTATTTTGCTTCTGGATTGATGAGTTTGCAAGAGTTGCAAAACTTAAATTCTCACTTCGACGAGGACTCCTTGCCTGGTGTGCAGAATTATTGATGTCTCGTGCAAAGAGAAGCACCAGCAATGTGATGAGAACCGCCAGCCCAATAAAAATTGACTGAGTACGACGCTGAGCGCGAGAGCGGGCCACGAGTAAAGAACTTAGTCACTCAACGCGAACGAGTAAACCACTGGTAATTCACCGAGATCACTCGTCATCAAACTCGTAGTCACTGTCGCCTGACTGTTCGACAACCTCAAAGGCGGCAACCATTTCGTCGAGAGCCTTGGTATCGCCACCAATTCCCTTGGACTGAGCCAAGTTTTCAACTTGCTCAACACTCTTTCGCAGTGTTCCAAAGACTCGACCCGTGGTGACTGCTTTCAGCTTTTTCTGCATCTTTTCAAATGACTTGTAAATGTCGTTCAAGTTATTTACATAATGTGTCCACGCCTTACCAAAGGACGTGAGAAGTCGAAGTACTTCGTTTGCTTCTTGAGCCATGTTGAAGCTCGCACTCGCTTGGCGAACAACACCTAGGAATGCGTAGAGAGTAAGAGGTGAGCAGAGCAACACCTTCTTATTAATTGCGTCATCAATGAGGCTTGGACGCTCATTTTGAATAAAACCGAGAATCCCTTCGTTAGGGATAAACAGCAAAACGTAATCAATTGCGTTCTTGTTCGACTGCTCAACGTAGTCGCGGACTTCGAGTTCTTTGACGCGTTGTTCCACATTTTTTAAGAATGACTCTTTGTACATTTTCTGAGAGTTTTCGTCGCCTGCTTCGAAATATTTCAAGTAATTCTCAAGCGGGAACTTCGAGTCGAGATACAAAACCCGATCGGGTGGAAGGAAAAAGCTGTAGTCAGGCTTTCCTCCGCCTTCTAATTTTTCTTGACGCTCATAATTAATTCCGCGTTCAAATCCCGACTGCGTCAAAATGTCTTCGAGCATTCGCTCGCCCCAGTTACCTCGACCTTGCGAGCTAGATAAAACCTTGTTTAGCGCTTGAGTTTGAAACGCGAGTCCATTCACTGCACTGTCGACACTTCCGAAACGTTCAATGTTCATTTCACGCAAGTTCTTCAGTTCACCTTGTAATTCACTCACTTGTTTATCAATCGCTTCACGGTACGTCTTTAAGGTGTTGTCGATTTCTTCTGCACGTTTGCCAAGTTCGTCGCCACCAGATTTCGCAACCTGCGTCGCTGCAAGGTTGATGGATTCGTTTCGGTCCTCGCGAGCTCTCTCGGTGAGATCAGTGAGCGCTTCAGCGAATTGACTCTTCACCACTCGTTCAATGTCCGAAGCGGTGAGTGCAACACCTGTGGGGACTTCAGGCGTGCTTGTCTTCTTGGATGAAGTCTTGAAAAGCAGTGCGACTAAAAGGCCAATTACGAGACCCGCAACGCCAAAAATAATTCCGTTCATGACAAACCCCTTTGTTCTATTTGAACACCATAGGTAGGCGGTGTGACACCTTTAATAGAAAAGGTATTTCCTAGGAAATAATGCTGATGAGTTCTTCAGCAATTTGCACTGTATTGAGCGCAGCACCCTTACGAAGGTTGTCATTGCTGACAAAGAATGAAAGGCCATTCTTCACAGTTTCGGCCGGACGAATTCGTCCAACGTAACTTGGATCCTTGCCTGCTGCCAAACGTGGTGTCGGCATTTCATGAACAACCACACCTGGTGCATTAGAAAGAATTTCTGTAGCTTCTTGAGGAGAAATTGGTCGATCAAAACTTGCGGTGATTGATAGTGAGTGACCCGTAAAGACTGGAACACGTACGCAGGTCGCCGCAACGAGTAGACCTGGGATCTCAAGAATCTTGCGGCTCTCATCGCGAAGCTTCTTTTCTTCAACAGTTTCGAGGCGCTCGTCATCAATCAAGTCACCAGCCATAGGAATCACGTTGTGCGCAATAGTGTTCGGAAACTTGACCCCAGGGGTCATTTCAATTCCCGCACCATCAAACGTCAAAACTCGAATGTCACGTTGCACCGATGCTTCAACTTGGCCAGCAAGTTCATCCACACCGTCACGCCCTGCACCACTGACTGCTTGGTATGTAGAAACTGTCAGAGAGGTGAGCCCCGCAGCCAAGTGCAACGGCTTGAGCGCTGGCATCGCCGCCATAGTTGTGCAGTTCGGGTTCGCAACAATCCCCTTAGGGATGTTGTGAAGAGTGTGCGCATTAACTTCAGAAACTACGAGTGGCACATCAGGGTCACTACGCCACGCTGAAGAGTTGTCGACCACGATTGCACCAGCTGCAGCCATCAAAGGTGAAATTGCACGAGAGGCAGTTGCACCAGATGATGCGAGCACGATCTGAATGCCCGAGAAGTCTGCCGTTGCGGCATCTTCTACAACAATCTGCTCTCCGTTCCAGTCAAGGAATGTTCCTGCTGAACGTGATGAACCGAAGTAACGGATTTCGTCAACTGGGTAGTTACGCTCGCGAAGAATCGCTCGCATGACTGTTCCTACTTGACCTGTGGCTCCAATAATGGCGATTCGCATGGGGTAAGCCTAGTTCGCGTCTAAGCCAAATGCAGTGTGGAGGAAACGAACTGCGTCGCCAACCTTGTCAGCACGAAGAACACATGAAATACGAATTGAGCTCGTTGAAATCATTTCAATGTTGATTCCATTGTTGGAGAGCGTTTCAAACATCAAAGCCGTGACACCTGCGCTTGACTTCATCCCTGCGCCAACAATTGAAACACGTCCAATGTTGTTGTCAGTGGTAACTGACGCAGCACCAATCACGCCTTTAACTTTTTCGCAAACGGCTGTTGCGGCGTCAAGGTCAGTGAGAGCAACGGTGAACGAGATGTCGGTCAACCCATTGGCACCAGTGTTCTGGACAATCATGTCAACGTTGATGCCCTCGTTAGCGAGCTCACGGAACAACTTCGCAGCGATGCCCGGCTTGTCGGGAACACCGCCAACCGTGATTTTTGCCTCAGACGTGTCGTCGGTAATTGCGGTAACAACTGCTTCTTCCATAGTGGGGTCCTCCTCCACAATCCAGGTTCCTGGTTCCCAGGTAAAACTTGATCGAACATGTAATGGCACACCGTGACGGCGGGCAAACTCAACAGAGCGCAACATGAGTACTCGGCCACCAGTGGCTGCCATTTCCATCATCTCATCAAAAGAAATTTTGTCTAAGCGGTGCGCCTTTGGCACAACACGGGGGTCAGCGGTGTACACACCAGTTACGTCGGTGTAGATCTCACATACGTCTGCACCAAGTGCAGCAGCGAGTGCCACGGCAGTTACGTCTGAGCCACCACGACCAAGAGTTGTGATGTCGTGGTCGGTTGAAACACCTTGGAACCCAGCGACGACAGGAACTTTTCCAGCGTCAATAGCTTCACGAATACGTTCGGGTCGCATTTCGAGAATCTTGGCTCGGGTGTGATCAGTGTCCGTGATAATTCCTGCCTGCGAACCCGTAAACGAAGCCGACTGCACACCTTGGTCCGCGAGAGCCATAGAAACAAGGGCCATAGAAATACGTTCACCAGCCGTCAGGAGCATGTCAAGCTCACGAGGCGGGCGAGTTGGAGATACTTCGTCCGCCAATTTGATCAGATCATCAGTGAACTTGCCCATTGCCGAAACAACGACGACGACCTCATTGCCCGCAGCTCGAGTTTTGGCAACGTGGCTAGCTACAGCGCGAATACGTTCAGCATCGCCGACTGACGTTCCACCGTACTTTTGAACCACAAGAGCCATCACGCAATTCTAGTTGAGGGCTTCTCACCCCGAAAAGTCCTAGTAATGTCGCACCATGGCTACTACTAAACGTGAACGACAAAAAGCGGCTCGCCGCGAAAAGATGGAGCGACTCCAACGTGAGTCCAAAAGGCGCCAAACGATTCGCCGTTGGGTGATTATCTCGATAGTTGGCGCAATGGTTCTAGGAACTGGCGCAGCATTGTTCTCTGGTGGTTCAAGCACCACAACAACAACGACTATTCCAACCACCACAACCACACTTGGTGCAACGACGACGACAATGGCGCAAGGGGCAACAACGACCACTGGTGCGGTCACGACTTCGACAATTGCTGCAACCGTCTCAACGTTTGCTCCAATTCCCGCAGCGGACCGCTCGCCTGCCGGGAAGTCTGGATCTCAGCCAACCGTTACCGTTCCAACTAGCACCCCACCGACGCAATTGCTTTCAAGTGACCTCATTGCCGGAACTGGCGCAGCAGCAGAGGCTGGTGACACACTTCAGATGCAGTACGTACTCGCTACCTATTCAACTCACAAGGTTCAACAGTCTTCGTGGACTTCAGCTCCGTTTAGCTTCAAGCTTGGTGCTGGCAAAGTTATTAAGGGCTGGGACCTAGGAATCGTTGGTATGCGCGAAGGCGGACGACGTGAACTCATTATTCCTGCTTCACTTGGCTACGGTGCTCAATCACCTGGGGCTGGCATCGCAGCAAACGACACACTCGTGTTCGTAGTTGACCTCTTGAAGGTCACGAAGGGTTAAGCATGAGTGACAACATTCCAAACGCAGACGGATCAAGTCCACAGCGCCAGAAGTTTGACGCTGCCCCACCAATGATCATTGATCCAGCCAAGAACTACTCAGCAACAATGGTCACGTCGAAGGGAACACTGGAAATTGTTCTTGATGCAGCGGCTGCACCTAACACAGTGAACAGCTTTGTGTTCTTGTCACGTTGGCACTACTACGACGGAATTGTTTTTCACCGCGTGATTCCTGGATTCGTGCTGCAAGGTGGCGACCCGACTGGCACTGGTGCCGGTGGTCCTGGGTACCGCTTCAAGGATGAACTTCCAAAAGCTGGTCGTTACGAACTTGGATCACTCGCTATGGCCAACGCAGGACCTGACACGAATGGTTCACAATTCTTCGTGATCTCTGGACCTGATGGCATGCGCCTTCCTCCGCTCTACGCACTGTTTGGAAAAGTTGTTAAGGGCCTGGACGTAGTTGCGGCAATTGACGCCATCGGCACGGGCAGTGGACGTCCACAAGAGGACGTAATCATCGAGTCAGTGACTATTACTGAGTCATAAGAACTTGGCCCTTGTGGCCAAGGCCTGCATAACGAAGTTTCTCGACTGGCTCGACCCGGCTACTGGCAAGTAATCTTCTGAAATGACGTTCACAAAAATTGGAATTTTAGGTTCAGGCATTATGGGTAGCGGAATTGCAGAAGTATCTGCGGCCGCTGGAGCAACAGTGATTCTTAGGAGTCGTTCGCAAGAAACGGCTGACAAGATGCTGGCTGGACTCGAGAAGTCCCTTGCGAAGCAAGTCGAAAAAGGTAAGCGGAGTCAAGAAGACGCTGACCAGATTCGCGCTCGCGTTAGTGCAACCACAACTCTCTCAGACCTCACGGACTGCGACCTCATCATTGAGTCGGTAGTTGAAAACCTTGATGTTAAGAAGCAGATCTTCAAAGAGCTCGACGAAACAATCAACAAGGACGCAGTTCTGGCAACGAACACTTCAACACTTTCAGTTCTTGAACTCGCTGCACAGACCAACCGCGGTGAACTTGTTTGTGGAGTGCACTTCTTCAACCCAGCCAACACCATGTCACTTGTTGAAATTGTTCGAGCATCGTGCTCCAGCGATGAGACAATTAGTCGTGTAACTGAATTCGCTAAGGCCTGTGGCAAGGACCCAGTTGAAGTTAAGGACGTTGCGGGCTTCATTGTCAACGCGCTCCTCTTCCCATATCTAAACAACGCAATTCACCTTTTAGAAGATGGCGTGGCTACGCGTGAAGGAATCGACATTGCTATGAAGGGTGGATGTGGTTTCCCGATGGGACCGTTCGCACTTCTTGACCTCGTTGGTCTTGACACATCACTTTCAATCTTGGAAGCACTATACGCAGACTCTGGCGAAGAGAACTTCAAGCCTCGTCCAATGTTGCGCGAATTAGTAGCGGCAGGAAAACTTGGTCGAAAGACTGGCAGCGGTTTCTTCGACTACGGTCGATAGAGATCTCGGAGGTCACATGGCTGAGCGTTCTAAACCATGGGTAATACGCACGTACTCGGGACACTCAACAGCCGTTAAGTCAAACGAGCTCTACCGCGGAAACCTCGCAAAGGGCCAAACCGGTCTATCGATTGCCTTCGACCTACCAACCCAGACCGGCTACGACCCAGACAACTCTGCTGCTGCAGGTGAAGTTGGAAAAGTCGGTGTGCCTGTTGCGCACTTAGGCCACATGCGCCAACTCCTCGATCAAATTCCCGTCGGTGAAATCAATACCTCGATGACCATCAACGCAACTGCTGCTTGGTTGTGGGGCCTCTACTTGGCTCTCGCTGAAGAACAAGGTGTTGCATTCAACAAGTTGCAGGGAACAACGCAGAACGACATTGTGAAGGAATACCTCAGCCGAGGAACCTTTATTTACGCACCTGAACCATCGCGTCGACTGATTGTTGACATGATTGCCTTTGGCATCAACAACGTTCCAAAGTGGAATCCAATCAACATCTGCAGTTACCACCTCCAAGAGGCAGGCTGCACTCCTGTTCAAGAAGTTGCCTACGCGCTAGCCACCGCAATTGACATTCTTGACGCTGTTCGTGATTCTGGAAAAGTCACCCCTGAGCAGATGCCCCAGGTGGTTGGGCGAATTTCATTCTTTGTAAACGCTGGAGTGCGTTTCATCGAAGAAATTGCCAAGATGCGCACGTTCACCGCAATGTGGGACGAGATTTGTCGAACTCGCTACGGCGTTGAAGACCCAGCACTTCGTCGCTTTAGATACGGCGTGCAGGTGAACTCACTCGGCCTCACCGAGCAACAGCCAGAAAATAATGTCCAGCGAATTGTTATTGAAATGCTCGGAGTCTCTCTTTCAGCTGACGCACGGGCGCGCTCCATCCAGCTACCAGCGTGGAATGAAGCACTTGGTCTTCCCCGACCTTGGGACCAGCAGTGGAGTCTTCGCATGCAACAAGTTCTCGCCTACGAGAGCGACTTGCTCGAATACCCCGACATCTTCGCTGGTTCACACGTGATGGAAGCTAAAGTCCGCGAACTAACAGAAGCCGTGAAGAATGAACTCGATGACGTCATCAGTCTTGGTGGTGCATTCGCGGCTATCGAAGAACTAAAGAGTCGCCTAGTTGCGAGTCAAGCTGAGCGCGTTGCTCGCATTGAATCGGGTGAGCAAGTTGTTGTTGGTGTAAACAAGTTCACTGAAACAACTGAATCTCCACTGACAAGTGGTTCATCGCTTGAGGCAATCATGACCGTTGATCCAAAGGTCGAACGTGAAATGATTGAAGACGTCACAAAGTGGCGCGCTAACCGAGACGAAAACGCTGTTCGCTCAGCGTTACAAGAGCTAACTCGTGTTGCCAAGAGCTCGAAACCTGAAGACAACATCATGATTCCAACCATCGCACTCGCTAAGGCTGGTGGCACTACTGGTGAATGGGCAGGAGCCCTACGAGAGGTCTACGGTGAATACCGCGCCCCTACAGGGGTGCGTGGTGGCATTAGTAACCGTGGAGATGACTTTGCATTGCTCGTTGCACGCTCTAAGGCAGTGCAGGCAAAACGTGGAACACCGCCGAAGCTCCTTGTCGCGAAACCAGGACTAGATGGTCACTCCAATGGTGCTGAGCAGATTGCCGTTGCTGCACGAGACGCCGGATTCGAAGTTGTCTATCAAGGCATTCGACTCTCGCCGGAAGAAATTGTCGCCGCCGCAAGAGATGAAGACGTCGACATCGTTGGAATTTCTATTCTTTCTGGATCGCACATTGAGCTCGTATCGCGTGTGATCAGTGGGCTCAACGCTGCTGGCGTGGAAGCCAAAGTAATTGTCGGTGGAATTATTCCAAATGAAGATGGTGAAGCCCTAAAGAAGAAAGGCGTCACCGCGGTCTACACACCAAAGGACTTCTCACTCAGCGCAATTATGAGTGATCTTCTAAGCCTTGTAGAAGCATCTCTCTAATTACAGAGAGCGGCGTTTATTGGTAAGGGTCTGAGATCCAAACCACCGGCCTGAAAATCGCCACACCGGTGCAACGTCTGGGACACCCTCAGCTCGTTGAGCAAAGTGATTTTGTGCTGCGGCAACAACGGCTGCAACATCTTCTGGAGACAACTCTGGTCGTGGAGCGAGACCGTGGCTCACAGTGGAACGTTTCCGTGCTTGCGCTTTGGCAAGTCTTCACGCTTGCCACGAAGTAGGTCGAGCGAGCGAGCGAGAATCATGCGAGTCTCAGCTGGGTCAATGACGTCATCAATAAATCCACGTGCTGCAGCAATGTACGGGTTTGCGTATCGCTCTTCGTAGTCATCAACTAGTTGCGCGCGCAGTTCATCAGTGTTCTCAGAATTCGCCAAGTCACGACGGTGAACAATTTCAACCGCACCAGCAGATCCCATCACAGCAAGTTCCGCGGTTGGCCAAGCAAACGCGAGGTCTGCACCAATTGACTTGGAGTTCATAACCACATAAGCGCCACCGTAGGCCTTACGAGTTACAACTGAGATACGAGGAACCGTTGCCTCACAGAATGCGTAGAGCAACTTTGCACCGTGGCGAATAATGCCTCCATATTCCTGGTCAACACCTGGCATGAATCCAGGAACGTCTACGAAAGAAATCAATGGAATGTTGAATGCGTCACAAGTTCGCACAAACCGTGCAGCTTTTTCACTTGAGTCAATGTCGAGCACACCAGCAAGAATCTGCGGCTGGTTTGAAACTAAACCAACAGTGTGTCCGTCAATGCGAGCGAAGCCGCACGTAATTTGAGGTGCAAAAGCGGCGCTGACTTCCATGTAGTCGCCGTCGTCAACAACCGAGGTGATGACTTTCTTCATGTCATAAGGCACGTTTGGTGAAGTCGGCAGAATGTCGCGAAGATCTTCGCAGAGTCGGTCCGCTGGGTCACCAGAAAGAATTCGCGGTGCCTCTTCCATGTTGTTTGATGGAAGGAATGAAAGCAAGTAACGAACTTCATCCAAGACACTTTGTTCGTCAGGGAATACGAAGTTGGCAACACCTGACTTGGTTGCGTGCGTCATCGCACCACCGAGTTCTTCAAGCGTCACTTCTTCACCAGTCACTGTCTTCACAACATCTGGTCCAGTAATGAACATGTGGCTAGTTTCTCGAACCATAAAGATGAAGTCTGTGAGTGCTGGTGAGTACACACCACCACCGGCGCAGGGACCGAGAATTACAGAAATCTGAGGAACTACGCCTGACGCCTTTACATTTCGGAAGAAGATTCCACCGTACGCATCAAGACCCGCCACACCTTCTTGAATTCGAGCACCAGCTCCGTCGTTGAGTCCAACAATTGGAAGACCCATCGAAATAGCGAGGTCCATAATCTTTTGAATTTTTTCACCGTGCGTCTCACCAAGTGCACCACCAAACACGGTGAAGTCTTGAGAGTAGACACAGACTTTTCGTCCATCAATTTTTCCAAAACCAGTAACAACCCCGTCAGTCAATGGTCGTGAATCTTCGAGACCCATGCCTGATGCATGGTGACGATTAAGCATGTCAAGTTCTTGGAACGTACCTTCATCGAGCAGATACTCAATACGATCACGAGCCGTCATCTTGCCCTTGGATCGGTGTCGCTCAATTGCTTTTTCGCCACCGGCTAGACGGGCTTCGGACTTCAGGGCTTCTAATTGGGCCAAGCGTTCAGACATTGAGTGTTCCATAGCAAGCAAGGCTATCTAACATCGAGCGCGCCATGACAATTCAGAGAATTAGAGGCCCTAGAGCCAAGAATTTGCATGGCAATTACTTATTACTGTGAAGTAGCAATTTTCTAAATCTGTGCAGAAAAGAACTAGTTGACTTCCACAAGTTCAATGAGAGTACCAAATGAGGTTTTCGGGTGAATAAATGCAACCGTCGTATTTCTCGATCCGGGACGAGGTTTCTCATCAATAACGCGACAACCAGACTCTTTTGCAGCGTTGAGTGCTTCAGCGCAGTCGTTGACGCGGTACGCAATGTGATGTAGCCCCTCACCATTCTTTGCGAGGTACTTAGCAACTGGTGAGTCTTCGCGAGTTGGTGTTAGCAACTGAATGTAAGACTCTGCAACATTTACGAGTGCTTCATAAACGCCGTCAGACGTAACGTCTTCACGGTGTTCGACTGTTGCACCGAAAACTTCTTCGTACCACTTAATTGCAGCTTCAATGTCATGCACGGCAATGGCAACGTGATCAATTTCAATAAATAGTGATTCCACAATTAGTCCTTGTCGTGTCGACGGAAAATAGTAAGACGGTCTTCTCCGACCTTGGCACGGAGTTCTGGATTCGAAATTCCAAGTCCTTCACGCTCAGCAACACAGAGGACACCAATTTTTCCTTCGTGACGGTTGTGGTGAACATCGTTTGCAGCTTCGCCAACTTCTTCAAGTGGATACACAGCAGAAAGCGGTGGCACAACTTTTCCATCCATGATTGTCTGATTCGCCGCCCACGCTTCACGGTAGTTAGAGAAGTGTGAACCCTTGATGGTCTTTAACTTCATCCATAAGTGACGATTGTCGTATTCAATCATGTAACCACTGGTTGCGGCACAGGTAACAATCGTTCCAGCACGCTTTGTTACAAAGACACTGGCCCCCATGGTTGAGCGACCCGGGTGCTCAAAAACAATGTCAGGGTCAGCTCCCACGAGTGCGCGAATATCTTTTCCTAGGCGGCGCCATTCAGATTCATCTTGCGTGTGCTCATCCTTCCAGAACTTGTAGCCCTTTTCAGCACGGTTAATCACGTGTTCACAACCAAGCTCTTTCATGGTCTGAACTTTGTTCTCGCTCGACACAACCGCAATTGGTGTTCCACCAGAGTTCAGAACATGCTGAACAGCGTATGAACCAATTCCACCAGAAGCTCCCCAGATGAGTACGTTCTCACCCTGAGTTACAGGAGCACCGTTACGTGAAACCAGCATGCGATATGAGGTTGAGTTGCACAGTGCATTCACTGCAGCTTCTTCCCAGGTTAAGTGTGTTGGCTTTGGCATCAGCTGGTTAGCTTTCACTGCTGAGATGTCTGCAAGACCACCGAAGTTTGTTTCGAAGCCCCAAATTCTCTGATTGCTCGCAAGCATTGAGTCGTCGTGTGAACTTGGGTCTTGGTCGTCGAGGTGGTTGCAGTGAACAGTTACTTCATCACCAATGTTCCAGTTTCTGACAGCAGAACCTTTTCTGATGATCACACCAGAAGCGTCTGATCCAACAACGTGGTAGTCAAGTGCGTGTCGCTTACCCCAAATTGATTCTTTTCCGAGTCGGTCAAGAAAACCAAA
>Ga0208876_1000488_pt1 | contig 11530 bp, 4 predicted proteins | sample CryBogCBH03Jun09_FD_184614 | JGI IMG/M metagenome (GOLD analysis project Ga0208876, IMG submission 184614) | Freshwater microbial communities from Crystal Bog, Wisconsin, USA - CBH03Jun09 (SPAdes) | ecosystem: Environmental > Aquatic > Freshwater > Lake | place: Crystal Bog, Wisconsin, USA... | reverse complement strand
GCTGTGTGCCGTGCGCATGTGCACCGTGTGCTAAACGTGTGCTGTGAGCATGAGCGACACCCCTGTCCTCTCTCTCAGACTGGCTTCCTCTGAAACCCTTGGTTCTGTCTCTCTCTCTCTGCCGCTTTCTCTCGCTCTCTGCTCCGAATCAACTTGGGAAGCAACTCGGTGCCTGCTCCGGAAACCGGCTCGGCGCCTCTCTCTCTGTCTCTCTGTCTCTCTCACTCCCTCTCTCTCTCTCTCTCTCTCTCTCTCTCTCTCTCTCTCTCTCTCTCTCTCTCTCTCTCTCTCTCTCTCTCTCTTCCTCCCTCATATCTGCTGTTTCTCAGTGTGTCTGTCTTTCTCCCCTGTCTTTCCCTCGTGCCGTGCTGTGTATCATGATAAATGTCGGTCCGGGTGGTCGGGGAGGCAGGCGAGTCCGAGCAAGGCAACCGCGCCCGCCGCTCAAGACTTAGAACAGCGGCTGCCAATGCCCGCTCAAGACTCAGCTCTGCTCCTGAAACCCCTAGCCCAGCGAATGCAGCTTTGATTGGTGGCACTGGGCCCAGAAAGCGAAGCTATGAAGAGATGGAGCAAGAGCTTGCCAGCACACAGAGGGAACTGAGCGTGACCAAGAGAAAGCTCCTGCGTGCAAAGCAACGGAACGTGGCAGTGAGGAAGGCGCTTAGCAGGGCCAAGACGGACAGGTTGACTCATACTTGGGGCATTCGCTCAGATGGGACTCTCGCCCGCCTCTACAACGTGACGCCGGTTCGGGCAGCCAAGAAGAAGGCTGTCGATGAACAGTGGATCAGGCAGAGTGGGGCACTCAAGCGACGCAAAGGGATTGGCGGTCTCGAGTACACATTGCCAGAGCTGATAGCCTCGCTCCGGGAGATTCAGGCAGAGGGGCTTGGATCTCGGACAACACTTGCGCAGAGGCGCTCTGCAGATGCACACGCCCGCGCAAATGAGGTGCAGGTGATGGTGCCTGACACTAGGGGCTGTAGGAGAGGGTTGAACAGGCCCATAGATCCGTTTCCACGACCCTGCGAACAAGTCATGAGGCAGTTTCAGCTGGCCGCATGCCTGGCTACGTTCAAGGCAGTTCCCGACATCGCCGCGAATGCGACCTCAATCACCTCCTCTGCTGACGGCAAGGCCTTTGGAGTGCACCATACGCTGGGTTGTGTCACAGACTTTCTCACGATGAAGGAAGTTGGGAAGGACGCGTTTGGCCAGGCCCATTTTGAGCCCACCAAGCTCTCGATGTGCATGCCGCTGCTGGAGACAGCCAACAAAATTGCCTCGGACGTGCTGGACAGAGAAGGGAAATTGCATACGCTGGTCTCACCGCTAGCTTTCGGAATCATGGCAACAGCGGCAAACATGGACGAGGTCACTGTATCTCAGGGTGCAAACACTGCGTTAGATGGAGCAGCAGACAACCGAGGTCAGGGAAACCTGAAGATTGCTATGGACGCTATGTGCTCTGACGGCTCAATACAGAACTGCGCAACAGTTAAACGGACCATGTGGGCCCACGCCCGCGAAAAGATACATGGCGTCGGTCTTTATGCACCAATAAAGAGGTTCTACAGAGCAAGGAGCGGTTCTTTCCGTGACCAGATCTTGCTGCTGCGCGCAAGACGCAGGCTGTTGAGAAAAGAGAGGGAACTGGCTGCGGGGCCGAGGTTGCGCCAACGGGAGGAAGCTGCACACGCGGCCAAAGAGGCTGCGATACGAGCAAAAGAGGCAGGTTTGGAAGCTGATCGCCTCGCCTCTGAAGCACGACAACCCGGCAAAACGGGGGGGGAACAGAGTCTCCTGCGACAGGCAGCTATGGATGCGCGGAGAAGAGCAGCAGAGGCGAGACTAGCTGCAAGAGAGGCGAAGCGTCGTGTAACGGAGCTAAAACGACGGAAAGCGCCGAGCAACGCTGCTCCTGCTGCCATTCCAGCGGCGGCGGCGGCGGCTGCCGACGGCGCTGCTCCTCCTGAGAACGCCGTCCCAGTTGCTCCCGTTCCTGTGGCGGCGGCGGCTGCTGCCGACGGCGCTGCTCCTCCTGATAACGCCGTTCCAGTTGCTCCCGTTCCTGCTGCGGCGGCGGCGGCTGCCGACGGCGCTGCTCCCGCTGATAACGCCGTTCCAGTTGCTCCCGTTCCTGCTGCTGCAGCTGCTGCTGACGACAATGCTGCTATTTCAGCGGGCCACGCTCCTCAGGCTGCTGATGCTGCTGCAAGGGAGCCTGCCGACAATCTTGACGACGATGACAGTGCATACCAACTTCCTGCTGCTCTCAGGCCCAGACAGGCTCCAATACGGCTTGATGTGAGTGGCTCGGTCCAAAAGTGCCCTGAAGCCATGGAGCGTCTGTTCAAAAGGACAATGTACGAGAAGCTGCTCCGCCGAGTTTTGAAGTTTGAGAGATTTCTCCGCTGGTTTATGCGATTGTGGTACAGCACTGCGCAGGGAGCACAGCTGATCAAGGTCCAAATACTTAATCTGAAGAAATGCAAGGGTTCTACTGCCAGTGGGGAGGATTCGACAGTCGTCACAGACCCTGGCCCGGGGTCGGTGCGACGGATGCCTGGGCATTCTGTGGCACTTAATCTGGAGTTGATGATGACGGGGTTAACCAACGATGAACAGAGATTGGTGTGGATGCGGATTGAGCAGCTGTTTGACTTCGAGATCAAGAAGAGCGATGACGGAATAGAGTTTGTTGTCTGGAAGAAACTGGAACGAGACCGTCGATTTGGTGACCGTGTCGAGCACGCTAAGGCGCTGAGGAGACGGGTGCGACTCAAGTGGTGTGACGACTGGGGCAGATCCATCTACGGCAACGAATGGCGACTGGCTGGAGCTGAGCTCGTTGAGTCCTGGGAAGCATGTAAGAGCTTGGGCGACAGTCTCGGTGTACCCTCTGACGAATGGATGCCGCCAGCCAAAGATGCTCCTGCCGATGCAGGCCAGCTTCCAATGCAGAATGATCCGCCAGCTAATCCACGTATACCGCATCACCAGGTTGGGAGTCAACTTATCCAAGTGAGACTGACCCAAGCAGGGAATTTCTGGCCGGCTCTCCGTCGAGCGGTGGGACTAGAAGACTGGGCAGATTGTGGTAAAATACAGCGTCAAGAGTATTGGTACTCGGCACATCGCAGCCTGGATTCAGAGCAGGGGTTCGCTCTCAAAAACGCTTTGCTCCTTGCCAACAAATTTCGATCTATGTTCTGGTCGAGAAGGCCAAGGAAGTGCCATCAGGGAGTTAGTATGGGCGCCAACCCTGCCCGCTTCTGGGGCTGCTACGACCAGCGCCTGCATGACGAGAGCGGCGAGCCTATTCGAGACGAGAACGGCGAGCCCATCATACAGGAATCAGGCGTCTCTGTGCAGTGCGTCTGCCATAGATCACATAATGGGTCGTCGAGGATGATGATTATGATGGACCGTGAGTTTACAGACAAAATTGTCAGCGTGACGACATTTCTGCATGACGAAAACGTCAAGGGCCATGTGATAAGCAACGCTAAGCACTTTGTCTTTCCTAACGAAGAAGTGGACAAGAGAACCACCATGTATTCTGATGCACGGAAGAAAGTGGACGAAAACGCAAGACAGTGGACACCGCCGACGAACTCCGAGGGAAAGCCTGAGGGGTTCCATTTTAACTGCTCTATGCAAGAAATAGCTGCATGTGTTGATCCTGCAAAGGGAATAGGCCCGCCAGCTACCTGCGCAGCGGTTCGATGGGCGACTCTGTGCAAATCGGCAGCCAGCATGGCAGGCAGGCTCTCAGACATATTGGCGTTCGGTGTTGGCAGAAAAGGCGGGGTCGGTAAAACCCCACAAGATGAGACTGACGCGCTGGCGTCCATCTTCTCGGAAAAAGGCTTTGTTTCAGATGAGCATCGAGGCTGGGTGCTGTCCAAGCAAGCGGGGCCTTTCTTCAAAATTCTTGTGGCCGCACAGTCGAAGACTCAAATGAGCATTGTGCGGTTTCTTTCAAAAGTAGTTGTGGACCCCCTGTTGGCGATTGCAAGCGAACCAAACGCGTGCTCCAGGCACATGATGGGCATGGGCTCCTACCCTCGGGCGCTGCTGCGAATCCTGTCTCGCGTCATATGGGCGAGCACCGGCACGCGAATGCGGCCAGCAGCAATCGGCCACCGAGTGGACCCTGCAGCAACAGAGTGGGCAAGCGGATCGTGGATCGGCAAGGGTGGCTCATTGAGGCTCCTGAATCCCAGATGTGGACCAGCTGTACAGCGCGAGTTGGCGTCTGTGTTTGACGAAGACTGGCATCCAGATATACAGCAAGGTATTGTGACGGCCGTGGAGGTGCTTGTGTCGCAGTTTCAGCGCATTGCCGCCATGCAAGGCCCTGCCTTACCAGATACAGCACGGGAGATCATTGCTGCGCTCTACCCCCACCTATTCGGCGATGACGACTCAAAAAGTCTGGTGAACGGGTCTCGCTGCACTATGGAGGAAACCTTTCCCGTCAAGCTGTCGCAGCTGAATCTCATGTTCAAGTTGAACATGCTCCAGGTGATTGCGGAGATAAAGGACGCAAATAGGCGTGAGCTTCAGAGTTTGGACAGCTTCGTGGGTGGTATGGAACAGACCGAGTGGACCCAAGAGACTGTGAACGGCGAACGCATCCTGACAGCGCGTGCCTGGGCGCTGGCCGATGCTGTGATTGTGAAAGTGATGGGGAGGGATGTTTTAGCGCACTTTGAAGCCAAGTTTAACCGGTCGAGCACGTTGGCCGGTCGAGATCCTCTTGACTTCTTTCCTGGATTTGCCTCACTGTGGGGTAGGCACCGCGAGCACGTGGACTCCTTTTCTGGCGTCGAGGAGCCGATTACGGAGGCAGAAGAGCGTGCCAAGGGCCGTGGCGATGCTGTGGTTGACGAGTCGGACGATGACGTCAGCTCTGTGAGGCCGCCGCCAGCTCACTACAATATTGTGGCCGCGCTGAATGCTCGCGATCCTGAAGGACGGCCCATCATGTTTGTGGATGCTAAGGACACGTTTGCAAAGCCGCTTTCGGCGTTTCCAGATGCGCATCGGGCCGCCCTGCGCGCGGCTACTCTATCGAACAGCTCGACACGGGTTGAGCGTCGATGGTCCAGAATGCAGCAAATCTTTTCATCCAGGAAAGGCTCCAACATGTTTTCGCTGTGCTTGATGTTTATGTGCCACAACGATCAAAGCATGGGTGTTGAGTTAGACAAGCTCGACCCCGAGTTGCTTGAAGCTGCGCTTGAGCTTGCAAGGCATGACGGATGGAAAAAGCTCTTTGAACTGGACGAGGTCACGCGCGATGTCATGAATGCTGATTACAAGAACCAACGAGCGGCAAAGTGTGGGGCAACGTTTTGGCGCAGGCGGAACCACGACGGAAGCTACAGAACAAAACGATGGTTGACCTACACTCCTAGGGAGAGGAAGGCGATGGACAAAAAGATCACGGGCCTCAAGTTGCGGCTGGGTCTTGAAGTTCCTGCGAGACATCGGCCTCAACGAAGAGGGCAAGGCGACGCGGGCAGACACCTTTCCTCAAGGACTGCAGCGCCACAGCCACAGGCCGATACAGGCGCATCGGCAACGGCAGACGCTAGTGCAAGCCCAGTGCCTGTCTTCCCGGTGTCTGGTCGTGATTCTCCTGTGAGTGAAGGGGCGGCGAGCTTTGACAGACCTGATCCTGATGATGATCTTCATCATGTCGCAGCCCGCAAAGACGAGCAGGCGGAGTCAGCAAACGTACTGTCAAAGCCGAGAGCTGATTCCGAGCAACCCGCCGTCCGCCGCAGCGCCCGTTTGGCTGATGCTGCGTCGGAGGGTGCGGCAGGGCAGTACAGTGAATACCGGTTTACTGAAGCTGAGGGTGAGGAAGGCGTTGAAGAGGCAATGCCTTCAGTTCCGGGCGCTGCTGCTGCAGTGGGCGAGGGACTGCCGCCGGCTGCGGCTGCGGAGGACATGGACATGGCTGCGCCCGGCACTGATGGCGCAGAGGCATCGGCTGCAGTGCCTTCAGTTCCTGGCGCTGCTCCTGCAGTGGGCGAGGGACTGCTGCCGGCTGCTGCTGCGGGGGACACGGAGATGGCTGCGCCCGGCACTCGTGGCGCCATGGAAAACGCAGAAGCCTTGTCAGCAGCAGACGCCGCAGAGGACAGTGGGTCTGGGTCGGACTCTGAGACAAGCCAGCATGAGATAGACCCGGAGTCGCCAGAGTCCGACTCAGAACCGTTCGCAAACGAGGTTGATTTGAGAAGACAAGATGTTTGGAAGGTGGAGTTTTGCGAGAATGTTTTCAATGAAGCGACCCCAAATCATCCTAGGCAAAGCACAAAGGTATGGTTGCCTTCCGATGTTTCATTCAGGACTCAACGTTCGGAACTGGTAGCAGATGTGACGCGCCGGCCGTCAGACAGAGTCAAGCTACTTCTTGAAAGGCACAACATTGCTATCTCTGCTGCCTCAATTAAGTTTACTGTAGAGAGGAGCAGCTCTAACCTTGGCTACATCCGCTTCGACGAGTGGGCTGGGCTCCAGCTTGTCAAGATCGAAACGATTAAAAAGCCGAGGGGACGTAGCGAGGACGCGTGGGCACGCACTTGTGCTTACAGAAGGCTCATGACGACGGAGGAGGCCCTCCAGACTTGTGACGAGGACAATGATAGCAGAGGCTACCTTGGAAGAACGAGCCTGCGCCTTATTCTACAGGCTGATAAGGAGAGGAGGATAGAAACCTACCATGAAGGAGAGTGCATCTTTTATGGAGACCTCCGTGGCCTTATTGGGGTCGTCCGCTGGCATCCCGCAGATGAAGCACCGAAGGCGGAGAACCACAAGGACTATCCGGAATCTAATCTGCTCCGTATGGGGGGTCGCGCTCATGAACAGAATTCGTAGTACACGAGGGTTCAAAAAGCGCCCGGTGAAGGCCGCAATGGCAAGCCGAGCACCTGTGAACAGGATGGTGCAAGCAGGAAGGTTTGACGTAGCATACTGTGTGGGCACAGTCACTATCGGGCGCAGGCGGAGCGGCGCTGCCTGCCAACGGGGCGGGCCGGCAGCAGCCCGGGGGCGCACCCTGCTACAGGCGCGGGACGGGGCGGCGCCGCCCTGCTCAACTCCGGGCGCGGACTGGGGCGGCCCGGCGCCGCCACCCTGCCGCTGGCGCGGGCCGAGCGACCGGAGCAACCCCGCTCTCCCACAGGCTCGCCAGTGTTGTGGGCAGCTGTGGCCTGCTCTGTGGCTATGCCGCCCCTGCCCGCCGCCTGCCGCCTGGCGCGGGCCAGGGCGGCCCCTGTTGGGTAATAAATACAGCGTGGCTGCTTGCTGGAAAGCTGCACTCCTGTGGCTTTCGAAGTGGGAAATTGATGTGAACGGGGTTGGAGCTTAGGCTGTCTACCGAAATAGTTCAGGTGCCCCGCATGGCCAACTCAAGAATCTTGAGTTGGCCATGCAAGAAAACCAAGTTGGAGATTATAGAGGCCAGCCTCCACAGTTATTTTAATTAGTTTTAAAGGCACTCAGATACAAGCAGATCGACTGAGATTGGCCAATACTAGGCCGAAAGTTTGAAAATGGACCCTCCCCTCATGCCGCTTTTCCCCCCTTTGCAGCAGCGCGAGGACCGCGCCTTGACCATGAGCCTTCGCAGCGGACCTTTGCAGGCGCTTGACCGCCGATGACCGGGGCTTCCGCTTCTTATACTCGTAATTCAGCAACAGCTGCAAGATCGCTCGGTTTGGCCTGGCGTCGCTTGAGGTCGCAGTGCTTCTTTAAAATGCCCTTGGACTGGAGTGTTTGAAAAATATTGGTCTTAGTATCCTCGCATAATTCTTGTTTGTGTCAACTAATTCTAGCAGCCACGTTATATCAGACGGCTCAGATGTGCTGGAACCGCCCTGTGTGTGGGCGTCCATCAAGAGGAACCCGAGAGCCTGAGAACTTTTCTTTTGTCCGCTCAGGTGGTGACGAACATATGCTTGGCTTCTTTGAACAACTTGCGGGTTATCTGAGTACAGACTGTGTGGAAAGGTGTTTGCATTCTCTTCCACTTCTGTGAGGTCGGATTTGGATGGACTCAAAAGGTCGGTTGAATTGGCTGTCGATTCAGATGCGAAATTTGTTGCATATACTGAAGCGAGATGGTTGTTTGCTATGATTTCGTACCATTTTCTATTCCGAAGCCGCCCCTTTCTCTGCCGCTGCTTGCTTCGCACGTCCTGATAGTACCTTGCGCACATACCGATCGCTGCATTGACGGACTCTGCAATATGTTTCTGCTTATATTCGCAATTTTGGGACGATGCCTCCAAAATGCGCAAAGCTTTTATTGGAACCCTTCCTCGCAATTCGTCGCGCTGAACCGATGTCGAATAAAGCTGTGAAACTTCCATGCGAAAATAGAAATACTCGTGAGTGCTGGTTGTTCTTTGCAATCAGGTAGGTGTATGCACTAGACAAACCAAGCTTATATGCCATGCTTTTTCAGGCCGACCCGACCCGGCCGCCGTTCGAAAACGGAATATTCCGTTCTGAACCGGAATATTCCGCAATGACCCGGAATATACCTTGCCATACTGGAATAATCCATTCTGGAATAAGCATTCGACGGGCCGGGAGAATATCCAATTCAAATTTCAAATTCTCGAGCAGCACTCACGACGAGCACATTCGAGCAGCGATTCCAGCCTCTTGTGGTGTTGGCCGCGTTGCCGCATTGGTATCATTCTGCTTTATATATCTAGATGGATAGATTCCATTTATATGCTGACATGTTTGTTTGATTTGTAGCAGTATCAATCTGATTTTGAAGAACAACCCATCAATTGCCATCGCACAATTCGACGTATTGGCTATTGTTCCCGGTACGTTGCCATAGTGCCCCTCCATTCCTTTACTCTCTTTTGTAAGAAATCCTACGAAAAATATTCTTTTTAAATCGATTTCAGCTCAATACCTGTTGAATTCTTTTCATTGTCATGCAGCCTTTTTTGAGATCATTGGATAGCAAATTTGATCGTGTGCAATGCGCAGATTCGCGTGTGTCTTTGCAGGAAAAGATGTCACTTTCCAGTCAAGTATCTGATGCTCAACAGCTTTTGCCGAGAAGTTACAATAGTTCTTCGCGTTGCCAGAAGCGCAAGGTTTGTCCCTGGTTTGATGCAGTTAGCTGTACTTTGTGCTTTGCCAGTGTGGTGCCTTTGTTTATGTTCTCTCAATCTCTTTTTGAGCAGTTAGAAAAAGATCTAGACGAATCAGGTGCTGAGTCGGAGACTTCACTTCCAGTTTCCTGCTGGGATCTACAAAAATTGGACGCCGACGGCCATTGCTGCAATGTAGTGCCAGATGCCAAAGTCTGCGACAGTGAGCACGTCGCCAAAGTGACAACCCCCCTCAAAAAATGGTTTTGTAGCATTCGTGAGTTGACGACCGAATCCAAGAACGACAACAATCACCCTAAGCATGCCTCGGGACCATCCCTTCGGGCTTACATCGAAGCCATCGGCGCCATCGCCCCGTCAACCACTGACGACTTGGACGGGAAATCATCAAGTGCTGGCGAACAGCGTTCACCTTCTCCTACGGATTCCATGAGGACGCTTGTCTACGACGCCTACGGTGAAAATGCATTTAGAGACGACTACGGTTCCCCGGATAGTTATATCGAAGCCATCGCCGTGCCAATCACCGACGACTTGGACGGGAGATCAACGTGCGCTCATGAACAGCGTCCACCTTCCCCGACGGATTCGGAGAAGACTCTTGTCTACGATGCTTACGAACATGGATATACCTCGCCAGCAGGCTCGCCATATCGGCATGTCAATCCCTGTGGCGACGCAGCCGATCCGTCCACGGCCACCGACGACTTGGACGGGAGATCAACGTGCGCTCATGAACAGCGTCCACCTTCTCCGACGGATTCGGTGAAGACTCTTGTCTACGATGCTTACGAACATGGATATACCTCGCCAGCAGGCTCACGATATCGGCATGTCAAACCCTGGCGACGCAGCCGATCCTTTTAACGCCATTGATAACTTCGACTTCAACCCCTCCTTTGCTTTGACTGGTCTTAAAAGGTTCTGTTGCAGGCAGCCAAGCATTCCCCGAGAGACACGAACCGATCCTTTCGAGCTTATAAAGCTGACGATTAGGAATAAACAACCCATATGAACCAACCAGGCTAAATCTAGCAAAACCGTGTGCCCATAGGATTAGCCGGTTGCACATATGTATCTCTCAACTAAGTTACCTCCCACGATGCCCCTTAGCCTTGCTTGCGCCGCCTCATCACAGCATCGCTTTGCCATCCTACCGAATGCACCCAGAAGGATCAGTGTCGCCTGGCAGCCTGCTCGTCGGCCTCGACGCCCTGCCCCAAGTGCCCCTTGAAAAAAAAAATCCAGGCACCGAGAGCCTCTCAATCAGCCCCGCTGGCCTTGCGGCGCCCAAGGCCTCTTAGGCTCTAAGGGCTTCTCGGGTGCTGTGCCATCTCGGCTGGTGAGGGTCTCTCTCTAGGGGCCCCTAGGGCCTTGCAGAGCCTTCTCTGTCATCAAGGGCCCTGAGCCTGAGGGCCGCGCAGGCGTCATGGTCTCTGGGTCCCGAGGGCTTCTAGGGCATCAAGCCTTGAAGTGCCATGCATGCGCCGAGGGCCTGAGGGCCTCTCAAGCCTCGAGTGCCTTTTGGCCAGAAAAGCTCTCTATCAACTCCGGGTCTATCAACTCCGAGGGCGGCGATGAGGGAGGCGGCGTCGGCGGTGGCTTGTCGGGTCCTGCACCAACGGCGGCGCCGGCGGCACCGGCGGCACCGCCGCCGCCGCCCGCAGCGAAAGGCTTTTGCAGCCGAAGACCTAGTGCCGCGCCGGCCGGCGCCGCGCCGCCAGCGGCCACCCCTTCGGCCGCGGGCGGCCAGCGGTCGCTCCAGCCTCCGCGGATCGGCTGCGCCGCTCCGGCGAGAGCCGCAGCGGCGAGGACGGCGGCGACGGCGACGGCGAGAGCCGCAGCGGCATCTGCGGTGGCAGCGGGTGGCTTGTCGGGTCCTGCAACAGCGGCGGCACCGGCGGTACCGGCGGCACCGCCGCCGCCGCCCGCCGCCGGCGGCCGGCGCCGCGCCACCCGCGGCCACCCCTGTGCGGCCCGCTCCGGCGAGAGCCGGACCTGCGAGAGCCGCAGCGGCGAGGACTGCGGCGACGGTGGCGGCGAGAGCCGCAGCGGCGAGGACGGCGGCGGCGACGGCGGCGATGAGGGAGGCGGCGTCTGCGGTGCTTGTCGGGTTCTGCACCCGGGCCAGCGGCGGCACCGGCGGCACCGCCCGCCGCGCCAGCCGCGCCGGTCGGCGCCGCGCCGCCGCGGCCACCCCTGTGCGGCCCGCTGCCCCGCCCGCGGCCGCTCCAGCCTCCGCGCGGAACGCAGCCGTCACCCAGGACGGCAAGTGGGCACCTGACGGCGACGGCGACGGCGAGAGCCGACGGCGGCGACGGCGACGGCGAGAGCCGCAGCGGCGAGGACGGCGGCGACGGCGA
>Ga0208876_1000478_pt1 | contig 11643 bp, 17 predicted proteins | sample CryBogCBH03Jun09_FD_184614 | JGI IMG/M metagenome (GOLD analysis project Ga0208876, IMG submission 184614) | Freshwater microbial communities from Crystal Bog, Wisconsin, USA - CBH03Jun09 (SPAdes) | ecosystem: Environmental > Aquatic > Freshwater > Lake | place: Crystal Bog, Wisconsin, USA... | reverse complement strand
TCGTGGGTTCGACCCCCGCACGTCCCACCAAAACAGCAGTGGGAGCTTGCTACAGACGCAAAGTCTGAAGTTAGGACAGGTGCTGACAGACCACCTGTAATTCCACAGTCTGTCAATTTCTTAACTTTAAAGGATGATTATGAATAAAAAAGGTAACATATTTGTGGCTACACCTATGTACGGTGGAGTTTGTACAGGGTTCTACGCACAGAGTTTGTTGACACTTGGTCCAACTCTTAACAATGCTGGTTACGATATGGCATACAGTGCTATGTTTAACGAGTCACTTATTCAGCGTGGTAGGAACGCACTAGCACATAACTTTATGGCTAGAAAAGAATGTACTCACCTGATGTTTATTGACGCAGACATCAAGTTCAACTCTCCTGACATTATTCCTATGTTGGAGGCAGACAAAGACATCATCTGCGGTATCTATCCTAAGAAGGAAATAAACTGGACAGAGGTCGATAAAGCCGTTAAGGATGGTGTACCTGTCGAAGGTCTTAAACACCGCACTGCAAGCCTTGTAATCAATTTAAAAGACTATTCTGGTACTGTTACAGTACCTGCCAACCAACCAGTTGAGATATTCAACGGTGGCACAGGTTTTATGTTAATTAAGCGTGAGACTTTTGAGACACTTAAACAACACGTTCCTACTTACAACAACGATATTACATTCCTGCATGGTGGTATAGCGTCTGACCGCATCACAGAGTATTTTGCTTGTGCCATAGAGCCAGGCACGGAGAGATTGTTGTCTGAGGATTATTACTTTTGCCACAAAGCAAGAGAAGCAGGTTTAAAAGTCTGGGCAGCACCTTGGGTACAACTGGGTCACTTTGGTAATTACTTATTCGAGGGTGGTTTACTACCAGCACCATGACTAAAGAAGAAATATTTTTATTAGCTGAAAAAGCAGATTTGTATCTTGCTTCTGATGATTCAATAATTAAATTTGCCAAGCTAGTAGCAGCTAAAGAACGTGAGGAGTGTGCAAAGATGTGTGATTATGTTTACGACAACATCGTTACTGATGAGCATATAAAAGCTATGGCATTCAAAATCAGAACAAGGGGACAAGAATGAAATACAAAATCAATGATTTACAAATAGAGATGGGTCACAACCATACTCTAGAAAAATATCAAATAATGTATCCTTTATACGACAAATTCTTGCCACACTTGGCTAAGTATCTGGAAGGGGGCGTTATAGACGTAGGTGCAAATGTAGGTGCGCTTATGGCATCTATGGCAGGTGCTAACCACAAATTAAATTTTGTGTGCATAGAAGCTGATAACGGCACTTATTTGACGCTAAGAGAGAATGCTCAGTTGGTCAGGGAGCGTTATGCTTGTGACGTTGTTTTAGTAAATGAGAAAGTAACTCAGGCACGAAGTTTATCTTTGATTGTGAATGAATTTCATCGCACACACATAGGCTTGATAAAAGTAGATGTTGACGGCATGGACTGGGATGTGTTCAACGGCTGGGATTGGCATGTCAAGCCACCACTGTTCTTTGAGATGGACTTTAGAAATCCAGTGCAACACGTTGAATACGAACGAATGTTGGAACAGATGGTAGATGAGCAATATACCTATTTTTTCTTGTTTGACAATTTTGGTGAGTTTGTTATGAGAACCACCAGTATTGGCACTATTAAGGAGTTAATGCAATATCAAGCAAGAATGCAAAATAGGGGTCACAAGACTATCTATTACTTTGACGTACTGGCTTGCACAGTTGGAGATATACCTAATATCATGACCGCAGTAGCTGACTATATTGGGGAAAACTGATTTTTTCTGGTGGCGGGGACGCTAAATCCGTTTTGAGATTATCTCTTGGCAGTCCGTGCAGCTCTTTTAAATGCCATCGCAGTTGGGTAACCTGCTTGACCAGGACGTTTAGCAAGTAATCCCTTTTTACGTCTTTGGTTAATGTTGTAGTACAAACCACGTTTAGCTTTGGGAGTTTTCATCTACAGTTCCACCTTTTAAGTGATGCCCTAGCCCTTGTTGCTGGACCTTTAGCTTTTCTAACCACACCCTTCATTCTTGCACAAAATGAATTATGTCTTGAACCTGATTTCTGGGGTGCTTTTAACTTGCTCCCTGTTGCTCTGTTATATTTTGCCCGTCCCTTGGCTGTTAGTCCTGCCCCTTTTGATGCAGGTAATTTCTCCCCTCTTCCTTCCGATAGATTAGTTGATTTAGGCAAAGCTCACCCCTTCTTTAAGTTGTGCAATAGTTAGTCCTTGCGTAAACTGAAAGTGTGCCATCTCTTTAAATGTTTTCCAATCTCCCGCCCACTCTAGTCCTGCCTGTTTACCTAGCATAGCCACAGATTCCCACACGGGATGACTTGTATCCCAGTCTGGCTTACCTCCTACAATAGGCACAACATCAATAGCGCAGCGGTAATTATGATAAGACTCACCGCCTTTTGCATTGGTGACAACGTGACCTTTGGTTGTCCTTCCCTGGGCATACAAAGCATCCTGGCTTTCAATGTCACGATATGTAGATGTAATAAGCAGGTCAATGTTGTTGTCTTGACACAGAGCAATAAAGTGTTCAACCCTTGATTTAACTTCTGGTAGTAACTCATTGATGTCCCTGCTATTTATCATTTAGCTGCTACTCCTTGCACCTTTTCAAATGTTCTAAGTCCACCCATGCCAAGCATACCCATCATCAATTGCCAGAGGTTGTCATCCAAGCCTGGCAAAGGTGGCAAAGTATGTCCAGCCATCGTAGCAATAGTACCTGCTAGGGGTCTAACCAAATACTGATATGCCAGTGCTAGAGCACATACCCAACCGATAGCTGGTCTCCAGCCTGATACAAACAAATTAACGTTTGCAGCTTCAATCTTGTTGATGTCAAGCTGACCTGTAATCTGTGCAAGCTCACCAGACTGCTGTAGCTTTAGCAACTCCAACTGAGCAGAGGCTTTCTGAGCAGGGTCAGGAAAGATTCTGTCAATCAGAGATGTTGCCAGTCCGAGTACAGCTTCTAATGGGAACATTAGAACCCCTCGCCAGGACAAACATAAACAGATGCGTTTGCTGCGTCTCCAATAACCTTGGCATAGACGTTAGCAGTCGGGCCTACTTGCAACCACGTTACAACCTTATAAGAATAGGGCGGTAAAGCAATCACGTTAGAAGGACCAGCGTCAGGTATTAAAATATTAAAAGAATTAGACGAGCTTATCTGTACATATACCGCAGCATTGGTATCAGAGTTTGCCAAATAGAATTGTTGGCAAGGACTGGTAGCCGTGATGGTAAATACGTTAGATTGCGTGTTGGCAGCGCCTGTGACCGAAACCTTTACGGTCGGACCCATGGGCTGAAAAGGAATATTATTAGCCATTAGTACACCTTCTTGCCTGAACCTTCAGTTGGGCTTTTTTTAGTGTCATAACTGGGTGTGCCAGAGAAATCAATTACAGAACGAAAACCTCCTTTTGGCAGAGTGCCAGGAGTCCATCTAGCCATGTCAACAGAACCATCTCTGGGCAACTGTGGACGAATTGACTTGGCTATTTGTTGGTTAACCTCGTGTGGTCTTTGAACTTGAGAATTAGCCATGTGCTGATTCTCATAACCGTCTTTGTTAATCCACTGATTCTTTCTGTTGCTGCTTGGCATTATTTCTCTCCTTGTTGGTTACTATCAAGTAACTGAATAACACAAATATACTCAAAGTTGCGACTCTTGTCCAATCCCCTGCCCACATTGTGTAGCAAGCCAGACCGCAACTCATCGACAACGCCAATATCGTTATCAATCGGTCTGAGATGACCTCTAAGGCTAGACGTATTAAAGTTACTGAATCCATGATTTCTCCCGTTAAAGGTAATCATATTATCATATATCCTTATCGTCTTCCTCGTCATCGTGGTTAAAAAACCCTGAGCCGTACTCGTCATCCGATAGCTTTGCTTTCAAAGCCTCTAGCTTGAGCGCACGGTCCAGTATCTTTGTCTTGTCTGTCAGTGATGCGGTAGGGTCAATCATGGTAGCCCTGAGCAACTCAGAGATGGCTTTCTCAAGCTCTGGGTTTATACCTTTGTCTTTACTTTTTTTGCTCATAATTTAAAACCTAGCTTAACGGCTTCTTTTGCTTTTTCGTTTAGCTGATTTTTTGGGCTTACGAGCCGTTGACAAAGCGATAGCAATAATTTGTTTGCGGGGGCGACCACCCTCTTTTGTGAGCTTGCTAATGTTTTCTGAAATGACTTCACGAGATTTTCCTTTTCTGAGTGGCATGATTAACTCCTATAAATTTTGAAATCCACCAAGAATACTTCTTGCTAATGGAAAACCAATAGCAGAACCAGCTGCTCCAATACCAAAATATTTCAACATATTTTTTCTTGACTCAACTTTTGTCGCTTCTTGGGCGTATTTTTGAACAACGTCTTTTATTCCCGCTTCCGTCATCCATCCTTGATTTTCAGGAGCAAATGCAAATTCTTTTACTCTAGCAGGAGTCATTCCGTCTAACTTTGTTGCTGCAAAATCTTTACCCAAATCAGAAACAAATTTTGGGTCACCAGTGGCAAACTTTAGTTCTTTTACTTTGTCTGAACTACTGAAAAACTCTTTTGCAAACGCTTCTGTATCTCTGGCAATTTCTCCTGGAGTGTATTTTTCTTCTCTAAGAATTCTTCTCATTAAATCTGTTTCAAATGGAGCTAACTTCTGAGATGCTGCTTTATATGCCTGGTCTGCTTTTTCGTAATCTTTATCCCAATCATATAAATGACGTTCAATCTTATCTATAAGATTTTTTCTGTATTCCCTAGTAAGTCCAGCGTAATTGGTAACAGGTTGACCAGGCTTGTTGGCATCACGAATAGACCGAAGTTCATCAATAAAAGCATCTATGTCTTTTTGTGTTTGAACCGTTGGAGTTTTTTTTGTAACTCTTTGAGAAACCACACCAGCTCCAAGAGGAGAAACTTGACCTCCTGATACTTTAGGCTTTAAAACAGAAAGAACGTCATCAATGGCATCTATTTCTTTTTGACTTTTTAAAAATTTATTTCCTTGAGAGTCTGTAAAGTATTTTGAATTTTCTAAGTCTCTTGCTAAAGCTATTCCTTGTGGAGATTCCGCAAAAGGTTGACCAGCAGTTTGAACTCTTCTAGCCGTGTCTTTTGCTTGGTTATATAGTTGTGTAGCTTCTTTCTTTCTAGCTTCAATAACGGCTTTTTTAGGTCCTGTTAATGCTTTTTCAACTCTTTCACCCAGCTGTTGAAAATTACTAACTTGACCAACCGCTTCAGGAGAAGTCAATGCTTTAACACCAGGCTTTGATGCTTTATAAGCACCACGACCAATTGCTGTAATATCTGGAATTGTTGTACCTAATATAGATGAAATAGGATATTCTGCTTGTTCTTTTACTCTTGTTTCTGGCGCAAAACCTGTTGCTTTTTTTACGCTTTCAGGAATTAATTTACCAAGACCTTCAGCAGCTTTTTCGCCTTGCATATATCCCGCAAGTCCACCTCCAATAGCTAACAAAGGAGAGGCGACAGGCGCAGCAGGACCTGTCATTAATCCAAGACCTGCCCCTAATTCTGCTCCAGCCCATCCACCAAGCGCACCAGGTACAGCCTCAACTGCCGACTTACCTGCAGCTTTTAATCCACCCCCTAAACTAGATTCTTCTGGAGAAGTTTTCTTAATGTCTGATAGTTTTAGTCGTTTGGGGGTTTCAGCCGTAGTTTGTTCTTCCCCGCTGGTTAATTCTGATAATTTCATTTGACTTCCTCAAGTTCAGGGTCAGTTGGGTCAGAATCATCAATAACACGGTAAGACTTATCTCCCATTTTAATAATTTGATTTTTTTCGTAGGTAACTTGGTCTATGTTTCTTTGAGGAATTGTTGGGATTTTTCCGATGCTTTCATAAGCAGCATTTAATTTTGGTCGTAAGTCTTTAAAACCAGGATAGATTTCTTCATTTAAAGCCTGAGTTGTTTGAATTGAACGTTTGGTTTCATTCAAACGCTGTCTCAAAGAATCCGCAGTTAAACCTCTCCATCCGTAAATAGGTTCTAATATTTTTTGTTCACCAGCGGTCAAGGCTTTACCACCAATCAAAAACTCTTGAGCTTGAATTCTTGCTAATTTAGATTGCAACTCTGGGAAGTTTTGTTGCAAGTTAGCAATTATATCTGGTGTAAACTTGGTCAAAGGCGTAATAAATTTTGAGTATTTAGGGTCTTTTAATAACGACTCTAAATCTTCAATATTTTTAATTACTTCGTATCTAGCTCTATATTCGTCTTTGGTTTTAGCATCTTTAGGTAAAGCACCTACGCCTCCACCAGTTGCCTTTTCTTCTTTAATCTTAAGCGCTCTTTCTTCTAGATTTAACTTTTTTTGTTGATAAGGAGTGATGGTATTTTTAGCTTCTTCTTTTTTCATTTCCTCATATTTCTTATTTTTCATCTCATAGATTTGTTTTGACATTTCATAAGTTTGACCCATGCCATTTTTGTCATAAAAATCTTTCATAAAACTAGCTTGGTTTGCAGCCATAGTTAACATAGCTTTTTGATGACCAGCTTCTTTATCTTTAGCGTACAAAATAGCAGCGTCTTGCATACCCCTGTGCAAATCATCTATGGTTTTATCTAGTTTCTTTTGAGTCTCATCAAATATGTCTTTTTGTTGCTTGATAATGTCTGCACGACCTTTTTGGTAACCTTCTAACATTCCGTTTTGTGCAGCCAAAGCAGTCTGTGCATTTGCTTTTCCACCACGACCTATGGCTACTCCCATAAGGTTTGTCAACGCCAAAATGGTTGCTAAACGTTCAGGGTTTTCTTGGTCTGGTATATAAGCTGCACTTTCTTTTTGGCTTATAGCAGCTTGGTATTTAGCCCTGGTAGGGTCTTCTCTAAGTTTTTTGTTTTCTTCTTCTGCCAGCATTACATCTTTTCCCAAAATGTCTGCTTGTTGTTGCGCCTCTTTCACACTTTTTTCTTTTTTAAACTTTTCTTCTGTACCTAAAGCTGTTTGCATTTGTTCCATAGAAGGCATCAGTTCTTCTTGAAAGAACTTAGAAGATGGAGCTACAGCAGACACAGGAGAATTTACATCTGTACCCAAAGATTTTGTTAGTGTTCCCATTATTTTTCTCCTTATGGTGCGGGTACGTTAGGTTTAGTTTCATTTGTTTGCGGAGTTGCACCGTACAAACTAGCCACAGTTCTAGCTAAATTAGCAACATAATTGGCAGTCATACTCTGTATATATTGGTCTTGTTGTACGCCTAGTTGTATTGCAGAAGCAGCGTATTGATTACCCGCAGCTAAGTCTTTAGAGCCTTGTGAGTATTGTTGTTGCAACGCCTGGTTGGTCAATGACGTTATTTGATTAACCGCTTGTGCCACACCAACACCACCCCTGTTGGCAATACCTTGCCCTAACTGTGCTCTGGCAGCTTGTATTGCTGCCTGGTTACCCGCAGTCAACTCACCTCTTTGAGCTTGAGCCATTTCTTGTGCGCCAAGTTGTTGTTGAGGTGCTCCAAGGGCAGCCAGTGCAGCAGAAGGTGCGTTAGCTCCAGCTTGTGCTTTCTTAATCTGTTGTGCGCCTAAAATAGCTTGTAATCCACCTATGCCTAACGCTGCTTTTGTTCTGTCAGACATTGGTGCTTCAGGAGGAGGAGGAGGTGCTTTTGGTGTTGGCGGTGCACTTTCCAAAGGACTTACTTGCGTACCCGCAGCCAGTCTTGCGTCTGTTGGATTAACTTCAGTATCAGCAAATGACTGTGCCCCTTGATTAGCCAGTCCCACATCTATATTGGGTATGCTAGGTTGAGGGGTAATTGTTTGTGGTTGCAGAGGGCTTAAATCTGGCTGACTAGACACAGACGGTCCAGCACCAGCAGTGGAATATGGCTCGTTACCACCACCAGAGAAATCGCTTGTAATTGGTTGTGAAGGTGCGGGAGCAGTTTCTGTTGCAGGACCTGGACCTGCACCACCAGTCAAATACGGCTCTCCCTCTGTTCCATCTTCATAAGACGGAATACCTTCTTTAGTGATGCGTCCAGAGCCACCCCTCTTCTTTAGAAGTTTAGCTTCCTCATCATTGATGTAGGCAAGTTTGTGCCCAGGAGGAGCTTTTGCTTGTAATAGCTTGGCAATCTGACGCACATCTGCGCCCATTCTTGTTAAGTTTCTGACTGCGTTTACCATATTAAATTCCTAATGCTGTGGACAAGTTACCGTAATCTTTAGTTTCTTCTTCCTGCGCCCCTGGCTGAAGTTTGAGAGACTGTACGTTCCAGACTGCCTTTTGTGGCTGGTCTGATTCTACTGAGACTCCACCTGCTGCGCCACCCCCCAAGCCTTGTGTCTGACCTGTTATGGGTTGAGGAGCACGTATAGGCAACACACCTAGCGTTGTACCTAAATTCTTAGGCACATTACCGTAAATGTAGAGGTTAGGGTCAACGCTTGATACGGGTGGTGGTGTGCCACCTCCAACACCTCCTCCACCGCCTGTTCCTCCGCCAGTACCGCCACCTGTGCCTCCGCCAGAACCACCTTCGCCTCCACCTGTTCCTACTCCAGTGCCACCACCACCTCCAGTGCCACCGCCTCCAGAGCCTGTTGTGCCAAGTATTGTTCCAGTGCCTGTAGTTCCAGTACCTCCAACAGAAGTTCCAGTTCCTGCGTTACCGCCTCCACTCCCAAGTGTTACTGTAGTAGTGCCTCCAGCTCCACTTGTTGTACCTCCAGTTGCTCCGCCTGTTGTTCCTCCGCCTCCACTTCCACCTGCTGTAACAGTCGGTGTACCAGTGGGTGAGCCACTAGGTGTAGTAGTTGTTGTGGTTGTTGGCGTTCCTCCTCCTGTAGTGCCACCAGTTGCACCACCAGTAGTACCACCTTGTGTACCTCCACCAGTTTCTCCACCAGTAACCCCAGTGACTGCTGTTGTACCAGTTGTACCAGTAGTACCACCTGTTGTTCCTGTAGTTCCTCCACTTGTTGTTTGTGGTGTTGGAGCAGTATATGTAATGCTTGTAGGGTCTAATGGAGGACCGCCATCATTTATTGGAGTTGGTAAAAATTGATTTATTAAATCAACAATACTTTTATTTAAACCAAGGTCTTTACCTCCTGGTGTAACAACACCGTAAGCATCAGTTCCGCTTGGAGTTTCTGTGGTAGTTGTTGTACCTGCTGGTCCAGCATTGCTTGTTGTTGTCCCACCAGTAGTTTGTCCGCCTCCTGATTCAGTACCCGTAGTTTCAGATGTTGTTTTACTAGTATCAGTTGTAGTTGCACTGGTATCAGTTTTGGTAGGGTCAGATATAGATTTTGAATCAATTGACGGCAACATATCATTATTTGATGTTACCGATTGGTTCGTCAACGTTTGAAGTTGAGTTAATTGCTTATCTACTTCTGGGCTTAAAAAGTAAGTAGTGCCATTTTGGTCTTGCAAAGATGGTGAGCCGTTTACTGTAATTAAAGCAAACTGTTGACCATTACTGCTAAATATTGGTGTGCCGTTTACAGTTCCAATAAAATTAAAATCAGCAGATGTTCCCTGAGCACCACCGCCTCCACTGCCTGCGTTTATGTAAGCAGTTAAACCCTGTAACGAATTAGCATCTAAATCTGCTAAATTAATACCAATACCAGGATTAATAGGTGGTGGTAATACAGCCGCAGCAGGGGGCAAAGATGGTGCATTTGGGTCTGTTTGTGTTACCCAAGCAGTTTGACCTCCAGTTAAATTTACAAGGACAGAATTTGGGTCGTTATTTGAACCTAAAGAATAACCTTGTGGCAATGTAATACCAGCTGTGGCAAGTTGTTCAGGCGTGTTGACATTTGAAAGTGTATAACCACCAGCAAGAGCTGCAACTTGAGTTCCTGGAGCATTTGTTATTGTTTTGTTAACACTGGCTTCTTGGTTAATTGTTCCGTCTTTGTTATAAACAACACCTTGATTGGTTATGTAACCTGTTGAGCCATCTTGCAACGTTACAGGTATTGTTCCAGGAGGCAATACAGGTTGCATGTATCCTCCCAAAGCACCTGTAACAGCTCCCGCAGGTCCAGCACCAGCCGTTAACGCTCCTCCAGTTGCGCCCGCAATAACATTAGATGTTGTTGGATTTAATCCTGCATTTTGAGAAACAGTACCAGCCGTTGAAGCAGCAGCACCTGCTATTGCATTTTGCACAGCTTGTTGACTTGTGCCTCCATTTGCCAATGTAAGAACAGCACCGCCACCCGCTGACGTTAAAGCATTAATTACCGCAGGAGATACCGTATTTTGAATTTCATTAAGTTTAAGAGCAACTTCATTTGAGCCAGTTGTTATTAAAGAATTAATTGCTGCATTTTTAATTGCTTGGTCTTGCGGTACACCCTCTCCCATTTGTACACCCGCTGACAATAACGCAGTAGCAACTCCTTTTGCAATTAACGCCTCAGAAGTTACTGCCATATTCAAATTTAATGAACTAGCAATATAAGGAGCAATTTCTCCAGCCATTTCAGGCAATAATACTGTTGCAACAATACCAGCCATAGCAGTAGGGCTAGAAAGTACGGTACTTAAAATGTTACCAGCAACGCCACCAACAAGCCCAGCAAATCCATTGCTTTCCCCCGCAGCAATTTGTTGATTAAGAACATTTAAGTCAGTTTGTATTGACGTTACATCTTTTCCTTGATTTGTTAAAAATTGTGCATTGGATGAGATTTGAGATTGGTCACCGTTTGCCAAAGCTCCTAACAAACCTAATTCAGAATACTGAATTGGGTTAGACATTGCATTTTGCAACTGTGTATACATGCTTTTTCCACCAGCATTAATAACGTCCCTTAATCCAGGTATAGCATCAATGGTGGAATTTAAATATCCATAAGTTGTATCAGGAGGATATGAAACAGTTTGTGTATCTCCCCTGCCTGTTGTAATTATTGCGTAATTACCAGTATCTAAAGCCATCAGAACACTCCTAATGCTTGTGCTATCTGCTGGTGTATATCTTGGTGAACACCTATCCAATCATAGAAGTCATCTTCTTTGTTGAAATCAGCATCTAGCAATTGAAAAGGATTTTCTAAATTAAGAATCTGCGCTAAAGACTCGTGCATCTGGTTGTGTATAAGCAACCAATCATCAATGTTAGCTGGGTTTAAATCTTCTATAGGATAGAACGGTGTCTCTACACCTTTTGTATTTAACGTGCTAAAGAACAGTTCATGCTGTAAATAATTCTCGAACGTAAGCCTGGCAAGACCTTCTAGGTCACCAAACTCTACGTAAGATAAATCATTTTGGTTAATTTTTATCTGCCTTGTTATCTAGCTTGTCAAATATCTGCTTACAAATACTTTTAATTTCGCCTATATCTCTGTGATAGTCATCTTTAGTCACATAGTCTTTTGGCATATCACGAATGTCTGAGTCTAGACGTTCTATAGCCTTAGAAATATTGTTCAACACCCATCCTGCAAGAAATCCTGCAAAGGTGATGACAATATCAAATAATTGTTGTAATTCCATGTTAGACAGCGTAATAAGGTATTTTGACAACAGTTCCATTTAAGTCAAACAGCATATATCCTTGCG
>Ga0208876_1000463_pt1 | contig 12047 bp, 6 predicted proteins | sample CryBogCBH03Jun09_FD_184614 | JGI IMG/M metagenome (GOLD analysis project Ga0208876, IMG submission 184614) | Freshwater microbial communities from Crystal Bog, Wisconsin, USA - CBH03Jun09 (SPAdes) | ecosystem: Environmental > Aquatic > Freshwater > Lake | place: Crystal Bog, Wisconsin, USA... | reverse complement strand
TTATTAATACGCTGATTATCGGTAGCGTAGTCAGATGCAGAGATAGTGTAGCTCCATGCATCATGCGAACCTTGTAACGATGCAGCAGAGCTGAGGGACCCAAATGATCCTCCTTCAACACTCAAAACACCCGATAATTTACCGCTACCACGTGCAGTATTTAAAGAAATAACTCCACCTACGGCCTGACTACCATACAAAGATCCTTGTGGTCCTTGTATTATCTCTAACGTGTCTGCTTTAGCTAAATGTAAACCTCCAAGAAACACATTGTAGTCCACGTTTGCATCATTGAGAGCAATACCATCAATCAAAAAGAGTGTTTGATTAGAATTAGATCCACGTAAAAAAATGGAGTCATTAGCTCCAACCTGTCCAGTTGGAGCAGTTCCAATACCAGCTACACCACTAAGAGCATCTGATAATGTGAACAATTGCCTGCGAGTAAGATCAGCCTCTTGTATCGTATCAACAGAGGAGCCGATAATAGTCGCAGATTCAGATACACGAGTTGCTGTAGTAACTACAGGCTCAAGCTCAACGGCTGAAAATTGCGCTTTAATATCTAAACATACAATTAAGCTAGCAATGAGTATAAATGCTAGCTTCGTCTTTTTTAGTAATCGTGTATCTAACATAATGGTGTATGTGCGCGATTGAGCGAACACCTTACGTATTCTTCTTTCACGTTTCATTTTTGCGATGAAGTTGTGTCTAGGATGCGCGCAAAACGCATACTAAACAGTGAGACTAATTAAGTCAGATGTTCGGACTCCGTAGTTCTTATTACTTTGAATTCAAAATAATTTCCATAACCCTCGCCTTCACCCTTAAGTTATTAATTTAACGATTGGCTTTGCCCAAAAAATTAATCGGTTGGATTTAGTGATACGTTACCGCAGCGCAACTGTTGCTGAATCTAACAGCATTCCCTGAAACTTAATCATTTTTAAAGAACGACTGACGTATACACTACTGCATAAAAGCATAAACTACAGCAAGTTATTATTATATCATCATATACAGATTTATAGATATGAACTTGCTAAATAGGCTATACCTTGTTGGTATATACCTATTTACTACACGGCATGAACTCCTCCGCCCAGCCTTCAAAACAAATCAAAGAGAGCCCTTCCTTTGAAGCACTGCGCACGCTATTTAATCAGAAAATTGCTATTTTAGATGGTGCAATGGGGTCCATGATTCAAACATACGGACTTAAAGAGGAGGATTTCCGCGGTGATCGTTTCAAAAATCATGCACACGATCTACAAGGTAATAACGATTTACTCTGCATTACCCGTCCCGATGTTATTGAGGCTATCCATTTAGCGTATTTCGAAGCTGGTGCTGATATGGTTGAAACAAATACGTTTAATGCGACGAGCATTTCACAAGCTGACTACCATATGCAGTCATATGTGGATGAAATTAATACAGCAGCGGTTGCCGTTGCTCGCCGAGCAGCGACTAAAGCAGAACAGAAAACTCCTGGAAAAAAATGCTTTGTTGCAGGTGCGGTCGGGCCAATGAACCGAACACTATCGCTTTCTCCTGATGTAAATAGACCCGAATACCGCGCAGTAGAATGGGATGAAGTAGTTACAGCTTATGTAGCTCAAATACGCTCCCTCATTAAAGCAGGAGTAGATGCACTCCTCATAGAAACGATCTTCGATACGTTAAATGCCAAAGCAGCTCTATTTGCTGTAGAAAATGTATTTGAAGAATTAAATATAAAATTACCTGTGATGATTTCTGTCACAATCACAGATGCTTCTGGTCGTACACTTTCAGGTCAAACGGTTGAAGCCTTCTATGCCAGTATCGCACATGCGAATCCATTCAGTGTGGGCATTAATTGTGCACTAGGTGGTAGAGCGATGCGCCCCTATATCGAAGAGCTTTCAAGAATAGCATCATGCTTTGTTACCTGCTATCCAAATGCAGGACTACCGAATGCTTTCGGCGGTTATGATGAGACACCTGAAGAGATGGCTTCCGTATTAAGAGAATTTGCTGAGAGTAAATGGGTTAACATGGTAGGCGGATGTTGCGGCTCTACACCTCCCCACATACAAGCGATAGCACAAGCGATGAAAACCATTAAGCCTCGTATACCTGCTATGCCTGCATCAGCAATGCGTCTCAGTGGCTTGGAGGCATTATCTGTATAATGAACACAAGCGCTTCTACTTTTTTAGTCGTTGGTGAACGTACCAACATTACGGGCTCTCCTAAGTTTGCGAAAGCAATAAAATCAGGCGACTGGAACCAAGCGATTGCTATTGCACTTCAGCAAGTTCAAAGCGGGGCAAATATTTTAGATATTAATGTCGATGAAGCACTCGTTGATGGTGAAGCAACGATGGCTAAATTCTTACGCCTCATAGGCTCAGAGCCTGAAATCACTCGAGTACCTATCATGCTAGACTCATCCAAGTGGAGCGTCTTAGAAGCAGGCTTAAAAAACATACAAGGTAAAGGTATCGTAAACTCGATCTCACTCAAGGACGGGGAAGAAGAATTTTTACGCCGAGCTCGACTCCTGCAAAGATATGGAGCTGCAGCGGTTGTCATGGCTTTCGATGAGAACGGTCAGGCAGCAGACAAAGATGCAAAAGTAAGAATTTGCACACGAGCCTACAACTTACTGGTTGGAATAAACTTCAATCCTTACGATATCATCTTTGATCCCAATATCCTAACGATTGCCACAGGTATCGATGAGCATAACAACTACGCGGTAGACTTTTTTGAAGCCACTAAAGTTATAAAGGCAACACTTCCTGGCGCTAAAGTATCTGGAGGAGTAAGCAATGTTTCATTCTCATTTAGAGGAAATAATACAGTAAGAGAAGCGATCCACACAGTTTTTCTATATCATGCTATAAAAGCAGGTTTAGATATGGGTATCGTGAATGCAGGCATGCTTGGTGTTTACGAAGAAATACCTAAAGATCTCCTTAAACTCGTAGAAGACGTTGTCTTAAACCGTTCTAATGACGCCACAGAGAGGCTGATTGAAAAAGCGGATCAAATTAAATTAGAGGAAGAAGAGGCAAAGTCAGCAGGTACAACCAAGCAAGCGGCTCCTACACAAGAAACGTGGAGAAGCACTTCTGTTGAAGAACGACTAAAGCACGCTTTAGTTAAAGGAATTGATGCTTACATCGATAAAGACGTTGAAGAAGCACGCCAAAATTCAGCAGCTTATCCACGCCCTCTGAATATCATTGAAGGTCCACTGATGGACGGCATGCGTGTTGTGGGAGACCTTTTCGGTGCAGGAAAAATGTTTTTACCTCAGGTTGTTAAATCAGCACGTGTAATGAAAAAAGCCGTTGCTCATTTAACCCCTTACATGGAGGAAGAAAAAAAGCGTAATATTGCTGCAGGTAAAGACGCTCAGCCTAATGGTAAATTTCTTATCGCTACAGTTAAGGGAGATGTACACGACATCGGTAAAAATATCGTTGCTGTCGTTCTCGCATGTAACAATTACGAAGTAACCGATTTAGGAGTAATGGTTCCTTGTGAAAAAATTCTTTCTGAAGCAAAGCGAATTGGTGCAGACGTAATAGGTCTCTCTGGACTCATAACGCCATCCCTTGATGAAATGGTCCATGTTGCTAAAGAAATGCGACGTGAAGGTTTTACAATACCACTCCTTGTAGGTGGCGCGACTACCAGCGCTGCTCATACCGCAGTTAAAATCGCTCAAGAATATCCTCCGGGTGTTGTTCACGTCCTCGATGCTTCCCGCGTAGTCAATGTAGTCAGTTCTCTTCTCTCAAAAGAGCGTAAAGCTGCTTTTCTTTCTGAAAATGAAACGAAGCAAGCCAAGTCTCGCGAAGAATTCGCTGCGCGCAGAGCCCGCTCCCCTCTACTCTCTCTTAATGTTGCCCGAGACAGAAAACCAATCTGGGATTGGGCCAATGTCGATATACCAAGACCATCATTCTTTGGTAGAAAAGTGTTTAGTGATGTTTCTCTAACTGAAATTGTCGATGTGATCGACTGGGCACCTTTCTTTAGCGCTTGGGAACTTGCAGGTCGCTTCCCAGACATACTCAAGGATGCGATTGTAGGTGTAGAGGCAACCAAACTCTATAACGACGCTCGTACCCTTTTAGATAAAATCGTAAAAGAAAAACTATACACCCCCAAAGCAGTCATCGGCTTTTGGCCATGTAATAGCGTAGGTGATGATATCGAAATCTATAGCGATGAAAATAGAACACAGGTCATCACTACGTTTCATACATTACGTCAGCAGCTAGATAAACCTGCAGGTCAGTTTAACACCGCACTATCTGATTTTATTGCCCCTAAATCGAGCAACCGCATCGATTATATGGGCGGCTTCGCTGTCACAGCAGGAGACGGTGTAGAAAAGTTAGCTCAAAAGTTTAAACAAGCTCATGACGACTATTCAGCAATCATGGCTCAAGCCTTAGGCGATCGTATCGCAGAGGCTATGGCTGAAAGATTCCATAAGATCGCACGCGATTACTGTCAGTTTGGCCTGTCTGAAAATTTATCAAACGAAGATTTAATTCGCGAAAAGTATCGTGGTATTCGTCCTGCACCTGGCTACCCTGCTTGCCCAGACCACACTGAAAAACCTATTCTTTTTAAGCTACTCCAGGTTGGTGAAGCAACTGGCATTACTTTGACAGAGAGTTGCGCTATGACACCTGCAAGTAGCGTTTCCGGTTGGTACTTCAACCATCCAAATTCAAAATACTTTGGCGTTGGTAAAATCGGCAAAGATCAAATTCAAGATTATGCTCATCGTAAAGGATGGCCAGTTACAGAAGCAGAAAAGTGGTTAGGGCCTTACCTCGACTACGATCCACGTTAACGGTTAGCCTTAGTAGACTTTAGCGACATGTAGCCGAAAGCAACGAGCGCTAAACTAAAGATAACAAACCAATCGCCAAATTGGGTATAAACACTGAGTTTACCAATCCAGCGTGAATCGCGTTCTACATCGACCGTTTGAGTTGTACGGATATAGATATTTGCTTCTTCGTCCTGAACATGAAAACGGATGATGCCGAATTCATCGATCCATCCACTCCAACCAGCATTGCCATCTCGCAGTACAGGGCGGCGATTTTCAACGGCTCGCAAAACGGAATGTGCAGCATGTTGAATTGCAGCTCCACTTTCTCCGTACCACGCATCATTAGTTGGAACGAATAAAGCGTCAGCTCCTGCAAGCACATGCTCACGGGCTAAAGAAGGATAAACATCTTCATAGCATATTAATGATCCAAAGGCTGTTGGACCCATAGGAAGTCCTACAACAAGCGGTTGAGCGACTTGGCCTGGAGTAAAATCCGATCCGATAGGAACTACTTTAGATAACCATCCTAAAACAGAACGCAGCGGTATATATTCACCAAAAGGCACTAGATGACGCTTGGCGTATGACTTTGGATTTAAGCCCTCTTTAGGTGTGACCAAGAATGTTCCGTTAAACCATTCTTCTGTGTTAGTCTGTGTTGCTTGATTAATTCCAACAGATCCAAGCAAAATGGGTGAGCGTGCGCTTAAGGAAACTCTCTCAACAAATGATTTAATATTAGGATCACCTTTTACAGGCCAAGGCATTGAAGCTTCTGGCCAAAGCGTCAAATCAGGATGTGTACGACCAGCCTTAAGTGTAAGATCTCTAAAAGCAGTTACAATTCCAGGTCCTTGAGATGGATCCCACTTTTCTGTTTGGGGAATCTTTGGCTGAACAAAGGCAATTCTTCCAAGGGGTCTTTCAAATATACGTCTTACAAATGGCTGCACTTGCACTAAAAATACGCATAAACAGCAAAGAAGTAAAAAAACGGCTACCCAAAATTCCTGGCTTCGTTTCTTGAGTAAATTAAATCCGTCCCGTGGTAATTCGTCATTAAAATGACCAGAGAATATAGCCTGACCTTCAAAAAATAAACGATGTGCATAGGCAGCAAATCCTAAGTTCATCGCAATAAGAACAAACGAAACACCCCAAGCGCCAGTGAATGAAGCTATTTGTAATATAACAGGTCTTTGCCACTGACTTACCGCTAAGGTTAGCCAAGGAAAACCCGTTAAAACCCATGTTCTTGTCCATTCAACAATAACCCACAGTCCTGCTAGCCCTAGCATAACCGCAACACGAACAGCATGGGTTTGCTCTATAACACGTGGCATCGCCCACCACACAGCTAGATACCATACACCAACCCACAAGCCAACGAGGGAACCGAGTAAGAATAGACCTACCCATGTCACATGATGAAGCCAGAAAACTAGGGTTACCCAAGCGCAGATCTGTGCGATAGCAATAACACTTACGAATAATTTGAAAGACGGTCTCCGATATGCCCATAAAACAGCAGGAGCTGCGAACGCGTAAGCAAACTCAGAGGTTTTATAAGGAGGAAAAGAACTGATCGTTAAAACCGTTGTAGCAACCAGAACTATAAAAGCCCAAACGTATTCAGCGTTTTTTTCCCAAAAGGTAACTTTTGGTTCATACGGATCAGATGGATTCATACAGGTAAGAACAAACTCAACTTAAGTCTGACCATGACACTGTTTATACTTTTTGCCACTACCACATGGACACGGATCGTTACGCCCAACCTTAGGAGCTTCTCTACGAATAGTGACTTTAGGTAATTGAATCTCTGGAGCTTCAGCTGGAGCTGCAGCTTCTGGACTTTGTATAGCAGGGGCCGCCTGAGCGACATTATCTGGACCTTGGGTTCTAGCACTACGAGCTAGAATCGTTAACATGTTCTCGAACGATTCTAAATTCGATGCGCTACGGAATAGTCCTGTACAAATCTGAAGTCTTACATTGTTAAGTAATTCTTCAAAATATACGTATGCTTCAGACTTATATTCAACAAGTGGATCTTTTTGAGCATAGCTACGAAGACCAATCGAGCGACGAAGCTCTTCCATCTCTGTTAGATGTTCCTGCCAGTGGTGATCAATCGCATTTATCACAACATAGCGTTCTACCGCACCAAGAGCTTCAGGATTTTCGATCGTCTCTTTAATGGAGTAAGCTTTTTTAATCTTTTCTACAATCGCAGTCGCAATTGCGTCTACATTAGAGCCAACAATTTCTGATGCTTTGAAACCAGCAGGGAAATGGGCGTTAAGCCATCCAACGAGATTATCAACGGAAGATTGTACCGCTCCTGTCTTTAATCCAAAACCCGCCATCTCTACGCGATTAGCGACTTCTTCGTAGACTTGTTCAAAAATAATTTCCTTTGGACGATCAGCGAGAATCGCTCCGTTACGGATTCCGTAAATAACTTCACGCTGTTGATTGAGTACATCATCATACTGCAACAGACGTTTACGAATAGAGAAGTTTTGTTGTTCAACTTTCTTCTGAGCAGACTCAATCGAACGATTAAGCAATGGATGCTCCAATTCTTCGCCTTCTTTCATGGAACCTTCCATTAAACGCGAAGCTAAGTTACCCTGTAAAAAACGACGCATCAAATCGTCTTCAAGCGATAAGAAAAACTTTGTTAAACCAGGATCACCCTGACGTGAACAACGACCACGTAATTGTCTATCTACACGGCGTGATTCATGACGTTCAGTACCGATAACATAGAGTCCACCTAAATCGCGAACACCTTCACCGAGTTTAATGTCGGTACCACGACCAGCCATGTTAGTTGCTATCGTGACTGCGCCACGTAAACCCGCACGCGAAACAATTTCTGCTTCTTGCTCGTGGAATTTAGCATTTAGAACCGTATGAATAATACCGGTTCTACGTAGCATACGTGATAGAACTTCAGAGGATTCAACACTGGTTGTACCTACGAGAACTGGCTGGCCACGTTTGTTAGCAGCTTCAATTTCTGAAACAACTGCATTATATTTATCACGACGTGTTTTAAAGATAGAGTCGTTTTTATCAATACGTATGCATGGCTTATTCGTAGGAATAGTCTGCACAGCTAAACGATAAATTTCGTGGAATTCTGTGGCCTCAGTTTCAGCAGTTCCTGTCATACCAGCTAATTTCTGGTACATGCGGAAGTAGTTCTGAATCGTGATCGTAGCATAGGTACGTGTTTCACGCTCAATCTCTACACCTTCTTTAGCTTCAACTGCCTGATGTAAACCATCTGACCAGCGGCGTCCTGGCATTACACGTCCCGTATTTTCATCAACAATCATCACCTTACTTTCAGGCGATGGAGTAACGACATACTCTACGTCTCTTTCGTAAAGGGTATACGCACGTAGCAACTGGGAAATAGCATGTATTTCTTCTGAAATTTGCGCATAAGCGTTCTGTGATTCTAATTTCTTAGCTTCACGAACCTCAGGTGTCATTGAAGTATCTTTGTCTAATTCAGAAAACTCTGTTGCTAAATCTGGTAACATGAATGCATCTGGATTATCAGGACGAAGACGACGACGACCGATTTCTGTTAAGTCTGCTTGGTGTTGGCGCTCATCTACTACGAAGAATAGATTTTCTTTAATCTTAAAGCCTTCGTCTTTGTTAAGATCGGAATTAACATCGATTTCAAGGGCATCAAGCGCCTTGCGCCACTCAGGATTTTCCAAAGCACGAAGCAATTGCTTATTCTTTGGAGTACCCATCTTTACCTGCAAGAGAAGGCGAAATGCGTGATCGCGCTCTTCCTTAGTCGCAGTGGCTTTTTCCAAAATCTCACGTGCATCTGATGCTAGCTTATTACAAAACCGTGTTTGCTCAGACACGAGCTGATCAATACCCGGTTTTAGACGTGTAAAAGGTTGCTCACGCTCTATAGGAGCTGGTCCAGAAATAATTAACGGTGTACGCGCTTCATCAACAAGGATTGAGTCAACTTCGTCCACGATACAGTACCAATAGTCACGCTGTACTTGATCTTCTTTGCGTGTAGCCATACCATTATCACGCAAGTAATCAAAGCCGAATTCACTCGCTGTACCGTAAGTAATGTGACGCGAATACATGTCACGTCTTACCGCAGGAGCCATCTGCTGTTGGATACATCCAACCGTGATACCTAAAAAGTTATAGAGGTTCCCCATCCACTCGGAGTCACGACGTGCTAAATAATCATTAACGGTTACAAGCTGTGTATTGCGCCCCGTGAGTGCATTCAAATATAGCGGTAGCGTTGCCACTAAGGTTTTACCTTCACCGGTCGCCATTTCTGCAATCTTACCTTGGTGTAGAGCAATACCACCAATAAGCTGCGTATCAAAGTGAACCATGTCCCATGTTAACTCATGGTCACAGACAACGACTGTCTTACCACATAAACGTCTTGCTGCATTCTTAACGGCAGCAAATGCCTCCGGAAGAATTTGGTCTAGAGTTTCACCTGCTTTTAGGCGGGCAGAAAATTCGTCTGTCTTTGCCTTTAATTGATCATCCGAAAGAGCTTGGTATGACTTTTCTATTTCGTTGATTTTAGCAACAATAGGACGGCTTGTTTCGAGGAACTTCCGATAATGCCGACCAGCAAAAGGTTTGAACAAAAAAGAGAGCATGAAAGTACAGGAAATAGCCGTCCTGAGCTATTTTGGCAAATGACAAATAGTGCGTTTCAAAAACGTCACAAGTTATTGATAGCAAATCACTTTAGAAAGTGATTTTTAGCCTAAATTTTAGTACGGACCCCGTATGGAGGAACTTACCTGGCTTGAATAAAAATCAGCTAGGCGCTTATGCAGCTCTTTTGGCAAGCTCGGTAACTCAGAGGAACGCGCGTTACGCTCTACTTGCTGGGGACTTTTACCTCCAGGTATAATCACCGAAACGGCATCAAAATCTAAACACCATCTAAGAGCCATATCTCCCAAAGTCTGCCCTTCAGGAACATAGGCTTTCAAGGCATCTGCCAAATCGATCGCTTTTTCAAACGGTATTCCTGCAAAAGTTTCCCCCACATTGAAACGAGCACCATCACGGTTAAAATTACGATGATCAGACTCAGGGAAATGCGTTTGCTTTGTCATGCGTCCACTTAAGACCCCACTTGCAAGCGGCAAACGTATAATGAGCGCTACGTTTTTCTTTTTAGCCTCATCAAAAAGAGTGTGAATTGGTTTTTGCCTAAAAAGATTAAATATAATCTGAAGCGAAGTAAGTCCCTCTTGCTTTAAGCAAAGCAGTGCTTCGTCCATCGACTCAACACTTGCGCCAAAGGCTTTAATTTTACCTTCCTTTTTTAAATCACGTAAATGATTAAAAATTTCGCCCTGACGCATTACTTCAGTAGGAATACAGTGCAACTGGGTTAGATCGAGTGCTTCAACACCAAGACGACTTAGGGATGCTTCCGTATGCAATCTAACGCCTGCTTTTGAAAAATTTTCTGGCCAGCCAGGAGGACTAAAGCGTCCAAGTTTTGTAGCTACAAAAACTTTTTCTTTGGTTTCTTTTAAGAATTTGCCGATAATAGTTTCACTTCGTCCTTTACCATAGACATCGGCTGTATCAAAAAAATTAGTACCTACAGAAACCGCTTTTTTAAGCGTGAGTAGTGCCGTTTCTTCAGTAACCTCACCCCATTCAGCACCAATTTGCCAGGTACCTAAACCGACTTCACCAATAGAGATACCCGTGGAACCAAAAGTACGTTTTTTCACTCGGAGAATAGAATTATTTTTTAATCTGACTACGGAAATAATCAATCGTTAGACCTAATCCCTCTTCGAGCTGAATACGTGGCTTCCAATTAATTGTTTTCTTCGCAAGCGTCACATCTGGCTTACGCTGTTTTGGATCATCCGCTGGAAGTGGTTTAAATACGATCTTAGATTTCCCACCGACAAATTTAAGCGTTAATTCTGCAAGTTCTAACATAGTAAACTCGCCTGGATTACCTAAATTCATCGGACCAACAATCTTTGTCTGGTCCATAAACTTTACAAATCCATCGATTAGATCACTGACGTAACAGAATGAACGTGTTTGAGAACCCTTACCATAAACAGTAATATTTTGTCCTCTTAAGGCCTGAATAATAAAATTGGAAACAACACGGCCATCAGCTTCATGCATGCGTGGACCATAGGTATTAAAAATACGTACCACACGAATATCTACTTTGTTTTCACGGTGATAATCAAAGAAGAGTGTTTCTGCACAGCGTTTTCCTTCATCGTAGCATGAACGTTTACCGATTGGGTTTACATTGCCCCAATAGGATTCTGGCTGTGGATGCACTTGTGGATCTCCGTACACTTCGCTGGTACTTGCCTGAAACACACGTGCCTTAAGACGTTTTGCTAAGCCTAAGCAATTGATCGACCCCATAACCGATGTCTTAATCGTTTTGATCGGATTATATTGATAATGAGGAGGAGATGCTGGACACGCTAAATTATAAATTTGATCTACCTCAAATTTGAAAGGATCGATCACATCATGGCGGACGAATTCGAAATTTGGATTATTTTGTAAGTGAGCAATGTTTCTCTTACTACCCGTAAAATAATTATCCATGCACACCACTTCATGACCGTCCTTAAGTAAACGATCACACAGGTGAGATCCTAGAAAACCTGCTCCTCCGGTAACAAGAATACGCATGAGCTTTATACAAATGAAAGACCCTGTGCTTGGCGAGCTTAGGATGTAAGGAATTTACGAGTTAATTTATTTTAATTACGCCTCACTATTACCTGCCTCATAGCGTTTTATCCAAGCTAAATGCCATGAAGCATAATCCCCAGCCTCTATATGCGCACGGGCTTGAGCCATGAGATCTAAAAAGAAATGTAGATTATGAAGCGTTAACAATGTGCCACTTAGCATTTCTCCAGAAACAGCTAAATGGCGTAAATATGCTCTAGAGAAGGTGCGACAGGTGTAATTATCTAGCCCTTCAACAATAGGTCTAGGGTCTGTCTTAAAGCGTTCATTTCGTAAATTCATCGGCCCATCCGGTGTAAATACTAGCCCATTACGAGCCACACGACTTGGCATTACGCAGTCAAACATATCAACACCGAGCGCAATCATTTTAAGAAGCTGAGACGGAGTACCT
>Ga0208876_1000450_pt1 | contig 12274 bp, 8 predicted proteins | sample CryBogCBH03Jun09_FD_184614 | JGI IMG/M metagenome (GOLD analysis project Ga0208876, IMG submission 184614) | Freshwater microbial communities from Crystal Bog, Wisconsin, USA - CBH03Jun09 (SPAdes) | ecosystem: Environmental > Aquatic > Freshwater > Lake | place: Crystal Bog, Wisconsin, USA... | reverse complement strand
AGTGCCAGAAACTAATATGCCGTTGTTACTTGCAAATGTCAACGAACTATTTGTTGGTGCGGCTGTTGTTCCGTTTGTACCAACAAAAGTATTTGATGTTGTATTTGAGTGAGCATATGCAGAATTAGCCTGTAAGAAGGCCGCATTTGCATAAGAACCTGCTGAGTTGGCAGTACTAAACGCTGAGTTAGCATAAGATGCTGCGGAGTTTGCTTCACCAAACGAAGCGTTAGCGGCCGCATATGCACCGTTAGCATATACGCCTGCACTATTAGCAGTTGCAAATGCTGAGTTAGCATAAGATGCTGCGGAGTTAGCAGTACCGAATGCAGAATTTGCTTCTATGAAAGCACCGTTAGCGTATATACCAGCACTATTAGCAGTTGAGAAAGCAGCATTAGAAGATGCATAAGCACCATTCGCATAGACACCTGCCGAATTGGCCGTTGCAAATATTACATTTGAATATCCAAAAGATGCAGCTGCCGTATTTTGTGTTGTACCATCAGCAAATGTGATTGGTAATGATTTTAGTACTAAACCAGTATTGTATTTGAAACGAGCAATTTCATTGCCTGTTGCAGCACCGTTTGCTGAAAAAATAATATCTTTTGGTGTTGCAGTATATAATATTAAATTACCACCACCAGTTGTTGTATTACCTGCAGCATACAAGTAACCATCATTTGGTCCAAATAAAGAATACAAAGGATTTGAGTATGCAGAACTCGTAATACCCATATCAATGTAACCGTCATTTGCAGTACCATTATCTGATGTTGCAGTATAGTCGGCCGTTGCATTTGCACCGTTATTAAGGTTTTGTAAGTTTATTTGTACATAATCACCATAATTACCTGTTGATTGGATAATTGTTTGTGGTTCAAAAGTGAATCCTGTTGGAACACCAGCATACAAAGCACCAAAACCATTTGAACTTGTACCAAAGAATTCACCAGTATTACCAGTAATAGTTTGATTAATAACGTTACCAGTATATGTAATGTTGCCTGTAACACTCAATGAACCAGAGATAGTAACGTTACCAGAAATTGTACCACCAGAAGATGAGAATTTACTATTAGCAGCGGTGAATGCTGAATTGGCGTATGAACCTGCACTATTTGCAGCACCAAAAGCTGCATTAGCAGCACCATAAGCACCGTTTGCATATACACCTGCTGAGTTAGCAGTTGTGAAGGCCGCATTGGCCTGTACAAACGCACCGTTTGCATAAATGCTTGCAGAGTTGGCAACACCAAATGCTGAGTTGGCATAAGAACCTGCTGAATTCGCAGCGGTAAATGCAGAGTTAGCATAAGAACCAGCAGCGTTTGCGGTACTAAATGCTGAGTTGGCATACGATGCGGCAGAATTTGCCTGTCCAAATGATGCATTAGCAGCTGCAAAAGCACTGTTAGCGTAAGCACCAGCTGAATTGGCTGCCACAAAGGCACTATTTGCATATGAACCAGCAGCAGTAGTGTTTGTATTTTGTGTATCTGTTACACCTTGAAGACCTGTTACTTGTGCAATAGCAATTTGAATTGCTGTATTTGTTACAGCAGATACTCTACCATATGCATCCGTAGTAATAACTGCAACTGTATTTGCATTTGCATATGTTCCTGCTGTACCAACTGTTGCAAGTCCTAGTAATACGTTACCTGTACCTGATGCAGAATTAGATGTTAATTGACCAGAGTTAGCAAATACTGCTGTACCCGGTGGAACATAAATTGATGTATTAGAAGCGGAAGTTACTTGGCCATATTGATTAACTACAAGAACTGGAATGTTTGTAGAACCACCGTATGTACCAGGAGTTACTGTTGTATTTGCAACCAACAACAAATTATTAGCGTTAAAGCTATAAGCAACTTCAACTGTTGCACCGTTTGCAGGTGGTTCAGTCAAAATAATTGTAGAACCAGACAATGTAAATGTTGGTTTTTGTTGTGTAACACCGTTGATGTTAATTAATACATTGTTTGCATTAAATGGTGTTGCAGTTAATACAAAAGTAGTACCTGTACCATTTGCAGTAAATTCATCTACGTTTGTGAAAATTGCAGTATTACTTGAACTTGATGCAACGTTGACAACAGAAGTGATACGACCATATTGGTCAACACTAATTGCTGGATAAGAAGTAATACCACCATAGTAACCAGCAGAAACACCCGTAGTGGCCAAGCCTAGTAATACATTACCAGTACCCGAAACTGAGTTGGATGTCAACTGTCCTGAGTTGGCATATACTAATGTACCTGATGGTATATTAATAGAAACGTTTGCAGCGGTAGATAATCGACCATCAGCACCAACAGTAATAACAGGAATCTGTGAAGATCCGCCGTATGTACCTGATGCGACACCTGTACTTGTCAGGTTACTGATGAACGTACCGTTTGCGGCAAATACTGCTGTATTGCCAACTGTTAGGCCGTTCTTAACGACAAAATTTGCTTGGACTGATGCGGTCATTTGATATCCCTTTTATTATTATTTTATATTTAGTTAAGAAGCAGTCAATGCGGTACGAACAAGTCTAACATTTGTTGCGGAATTAGTAGGCGTCATTAATAAATTCAAACTACCTGAAGTTATATTTACGTCAAAGGTACCCAAAGTATAGCCAATAATGACTTCGCCATATTGTGCTATATCACCAGTTGTTCCATCATGTATGACATTTAACTCAATCATGTGATAAACTGTTCCTGAAATTAGTTCCACCATATACTTTGCACACCTGAAAGCAGATGTTGGAAAAGAATCTATAATGGTCTGAGATGTTGAACCAGTTGTTAATACGTTTGAAGTCATATTAACAATACTTCCGGCACCAATATTTATAGAATTACTACTTACAGCGGAAAAAGAAGGAGAAGCCGTTGGCCTTAAATCTTGATTTGAACTGATGGTAATTGTATTACCTGTTCCAGTAATTGTGACACCATTATTACTAGCAAAAGTAATAGAACTATTAGCAGGTGTAGCTGTTGTTCCGTTGGTGCCAATGTAAGAAGTGGCACTAGCTGTCTGTAAATCCCATGCGTAACCATTCCAAGCCCATGTCTTAGACCCTACGGAATAGGTTTGTCCTGTGGATGGTGATGATGGAAAACTTAATGCCATTTATTATCCTATGTACGCCAAAGACCAGTTGTCGTTGCTGTCAAATATGATTGTACCAGTACTTGCAATTAATTGTAGTGTATCGCCTACCGCTAGTTTCACAATGTTGGCGCCACCGGCATGGTTCATTGAAGTGTTTGGACCAAATTCAACCATAATAGAAGTTGTTGTCCCACCACCAATTGCAGCAGTTTTTCTAACTAAGGCTTGAGCAATACCACTTGAACTATTATTATATGTTCTAATCACTAAATTAACTTGATATAAACCTGCAACGGGTGCTGTAAATATGCCTGTTGAACCGTTTAAATAACTTCCTTGATTATATTCAATAGTCCAATTGCTGTTGGTTAGTGTGGTTGTAGCGGCAATTGAGCCACCATTACCTCTTACGCAAAATGCTGGACGGTTTGGTGCATAACCAGCAGCAATACCGTTTGTTGTTGTATTACCTGCAAGTGTCAAATCTCCCGCATCACTCAAAGACATTGATGTTATTAGATATGCACTATTTACAACCTGCAAGTTGCCGACACTATCTAATCGAATCGTTTTGTTTGCGTTTGTTGCACCAACAGAACTATTTGTGAATTTCAATACATCTGCGTAACCAGTACCACCAATCGTATTAGCTGCAGTAATATTAACTGCTGTGCCTATTGTACTTGCAGGTTGATAAGTAACATTTAAACGACCAGTGATTGAACCACCAGAAGTTGTTATTGCAGTATTGGCATAATTGTATGCTGCTTGTGCCAATACATTTGAAGAATTTGCTTGATTGTATGCTGAATTTGCCTGTACAAAAATACTATTGGCGTATGTTAATACTTCTACACCTTTATCATAGATTGTATTTGAACTTACACTATTGAATGTGGATAAAGTGGCGTTATTAGATACTAATGTTGTTGGTCCAAATTCTGCCCATATAGGATTAGATGTATTACCATAGTTCTCATACATCACACCTGTATCAGAGTGCAACCATAAATCATTTGAATTTGGTGATGATGGTGCAGTATTCTGATAGTATGTTTGAGTCTTTGAATTAGCTACTGCAAATGTAATACTATCGTCTAATATAATAGTTTTACTTGTGGTATTAGCAGATATACTAATACCATTTTTTGCCGTAAAACTTAATGTATCTGTAGCTGATGTTGCAAGTATCAATGAACCTGCAATGTTCATTGTGGCAAACGAATTGGCTGAAGAACCGCCACTTGCTATGTAAGTGATTGTACCAGACGCATTTTTATAGTACAGCTTTCCATCGTAATAGTTAAGCGCCAACTCACCATAGTTTAGTGTCGATGGTACATTACCTGATACGCCAGATTTTTTTAGCTGTATTACTGTGTTTGCAATTGCCATTTATTAAAATGTTCCGCCATCGTCTGTTGAAGTTACTATCATAGTGGTTTTATCCAACTTCATGTTTTTCTTTTTCTTTGGAGGAGTTTGCAAATCTTCAAGTTGTTTAGTCAACTCTTGTATTTTAATTTCATATTCAACACGAGTCTTTTGGTGTTCATCTCGTTCTCTAACCAATTCATTTCTAAATGTGTCCAAATGTTGTACTTGGTGCTTAACATTTTCATACTGACTTCGCATAGCTTTCAATTCTTCAAGTTCATCTTGCAAATCACCAATTGTTTCAGACTTCAAATTTTCTACAATTGATTCCAATTCTTGTATCTTTTCATTCTGTTCTTTGATAACTTCTTCACTGATTCTCAAATTGGTTTGTAACGAAACGTTTCTTAACACAGCATCATGCATTGTGTTAGTCATCAATTCGATATAGTAGTTTACATACTTCTCACTCATTTCAAACTCCTTTTATAACATAATGTAGTATTTAGAATGAGCCTCCATCCATTGTTGATGACCATACTGGAACACCAGCGTTAGTTACTGTTAGTATTTGGTTAGACCATGTTTGATCCGAAGAACCTGCTGCAGCGGTCACACCCAATCCACCAGAACCATTTCCGTAAATGATACCATCTGAAGTGAATGATGTCTGTCCTGTACCACCTTGGCCAACTGCTAATGCATTAGTTAATGATAGTGTACCAATTGTTGCATTAGTAATATTGGCTGTAGCACCAGTTACTTGATACGAATTGATATTTGTATACAACGTGGCAGTATTTGCCTGCGTAAAGTAGTTGTTACTTAATGTGTTTGCTGTAGTTGCAGCGGTCGAAATGATGTTTGCAAACAAATAATAGTTCTTAGAACCTGCATCACGGACCAAACCAGTGATATTATTTGTTGAACCATTGTTATACAAACCATAAAAACCAATATCAATTACGTCACCAACACTATTGTTGGCAGCCAATTCAATCAATGAATCGTTGGTCTGTGAAATAGATGTGTTAACATATGTTGCAGTACCTGTAACAATCAAGTTACCAGAAATCTGAACATCTGTTCCAATTGTTTGTAGACCAATACTAGAAGTATTAGAACGTAGAACTGTATTGTCTGTACCAATTAAAACTGTTTCTGAACCACCAGAACCTGTCACAGTAGTATTGATACCAGTACCATTGCCTTCGATTGTTAATGTACCGCCACCAGATTGTGAACCAGAACCTGTATTACCTGATACAGTAAACGATGTTGCAATTGTGTTATTTGAAATGGCTGTGATACGACCTTTTGCATCAACTGTAATTGATGGAATGGTTGTTGTGTTGCCGTATGTACCAATGTTTGAGTTAACTGTTGCTAAAATAACATTCAATTCAACGTTGGCAGTACCGTTGAATGATACATTGGCCGCAGTTGCATCTCCATATGCACCAAAATATGTTGTTGTTGATAAAGAATTTGCAGAGTTAGCAATCAAACTACCAACTGTAATACCTGCGGCAGTAATATAACCAACCGAAATATTACCAGATGCATCACGTTTAACGATTGTGCCTGGTGTATTTGCACTGGTTGCATTGTCGATTTGAGTGGTATAGTATTGGCCACCTACGTTTACAACACCTGTACCAGTTGAATTACCAATAAAAATGGTATTTGATAAGTATGAGTATGCTAACTCACCTGCCTTAAGCGTACTTGGCGTTCCTGTAGCCGTTGAACGCTTAATTAGAATACTTGTATTGGAAATGGCCATTTTTTGGTCCTCTTATTATAATTGTTATGTTCTATTTATTGAAAGCCATAATTAAAATGTTCCTGCATCGACTGTGATTGCGTTTGCTGTTACATTATTTGAAGTAATGTTAATACTGTCGATATAAACATTACCTGTAACTCCTAATCCACCTGAAATGGTCAATGCGCCAGTTGTGTTGGATGTAGATGGAGTTGTGTTTGATATGGCTACATTACCTGAAAGTGTTTGTGGACCTGTATTGGCAATCAAATAGTTTGTTCCAATTTGGCCAATATATCTGTAACCTGATATGTATATGACACTACTGCCTGTCATACCAGATGGTATCGTACCACCAATGAAGTTTAATGTGCCTGCCTTATAGTCAAAGTACCATTCTCCAGTACCTCCACTACCATCGGCATATATTTGAGTACCATTTGCCACAGGATTAATACCAGAGGCACCATAATAAACCTGAACACGATAAGTATTTGATAGGTTTACGGAGTCAAACTCTGGAGGAATCCAGTTTGTTAGGCCAGTCTTCCACGTAGGATAAACACCACCGATAGCAGTAGTAGTGTTATCTGCTGTTGTCTGTATGGATAAAGATCCTGTGTTAGCCTGTACGATACCTGTGACTGCTGCAGCTGTAGATGGAATTTGGTCTGATTGTTTCCAAACAATGTCACCACGCAACATCAATGGACTAGGAATAGTTTCACCTGCCGCACTCTTGTTGGTTGGCAAGTCTGTCTTATCAACTCCTAGGAGTTTCTTATATAAGAGGTCAATGTATTGGGATGTGGAAATTGCCATTTATGTCTCTTTATACCGTAGAAGCTGCAAATGATAAAGCAGTAATCGATTGTCCAGCGTTCAAACGAATTCTAACCAATATCTCATTATTAGTTGCATTTGAACTATTCAAACCAGCAAACTGACAGTTGTAAGTTTTAGAACCTGTAGAAGAAGGAACAAGGTTACCACCCAAAGCACAACCTCCTGCTATACTATTATCTACTGTCATACTGTACCAATTATTCAATGGACCGTATGATGTTTGTCCAGGCATAGCACACCAGATGCCTCCAATGCCTGTTGATGTTGTATAGTTGATACTGAATTTACTTACAGAAGTTCTGGTCATTCTAAGTGTTATATATTGCACACTTCCTTGACTACTTAAATTTGGACCTGGTGGTAAATAATTTACACTATAATTTGTCGTATCATTTTTAAGAACTGCCGCAACAACTGTAGCATCTGTTGTGTAGAATGTACCTGTTTGTGAATTAAATGCAGTTTGACCAGCAGTAAATGCTGGTGTATCATTTGCAGTACCGCCGTCATAGTTTACAATACGTACAGCATTACCAGAACCTACAGCAGTACCAAAACCAGATGCAATAAATCCTGTTTCTTCCATTGAACTTGAAGTACCAGTCTTGTACAATATGGTATTGGCCAATGTTGTTGTAAACGATTGTGTACCTGTTGCATAACTATTGTCAATTGTTATAGAAGGACCAGTTGAACTAGAACTAAATCCAGAAATGATTGATGCTGATGTGTTAACAGTCACAGAACCACTTGACACATAAAGGTTTCTAGCCAATGGGTATGTAATACCTACAGCCGCATATGTGTTACTTGCAGGTGTACCAAATGCACCACCAGCAGAGCCAGTCATAAATGTATTTGATGCTGGGAATGTATCACCACTTAACTTAGAAACATTTGCACCAATTAAGAATGTTGTTGAACTGTTGTAATGTGGTACTGTACTTGAGTATGTCAATGAAACAGAATTTGGAACAATAGACAGACTACTAAATGTTGGAGTACCAGGTGAATTGTTATCATAGTACCATGTTGCATTAGATGTTGGAGAACCATCCGTATCAGTAATAGAAATATTGTTCCAACCATTGGCAACTGTACCTGTTGCATTTACATTCGCAAAATACCAAAAGTTTGCATAACTTATTGCACCAATAGATGCATAATCAGCATTTGAAATGATACGCAAATCACCATATGTACCTGTGTTGTACTGAGCGCCATTGGCTGCAGCAGTGATTGTACGAGTACCAGATGGTGCAGCGTTCTTAGTTACAGTTAGTACATCACCAACTTGTGAATTGATTAACAAAACAGATGATGTGGTATAAGAAGAAGTTCTTAATATACTAACTGATGTACCACCTGCAACACTGGCAGTACCTGTTCCTGTATTATCTTGTTGTGTGAAGTTAGTCATACGATATGGACCAACCAAACTGTTGATAGTTATAGTACCATATGTTGAAGGGAATGTAGCAGGAGAATTTGGTACCAATTTACCTAGAATCTGATTTAATAATGCAATACCGTTCGTGACTGTTGTAGAAGTAGTCAATGATACAGCATTACTTACCAAAAGACCAGCAGTATTTGAACCTAAAGTAATTGTATTACCAGTAGAAGAACCGCCACCACTTAACGTATTAGCATAGGCGTAAGCTGCATTAGCTTGTGCAAAGGCTGCATTAGCTATCGTTAGAGCCGTATTGGCCTGAGTTCTTGCCACATTATCAATTGCAGAACCGCCACTAATCGTATTTGCATATGCATAGGCTGCGTTGGCCTGAGCAAAAGCACCGTTAGCGTAAGAACTTGCAGCCGTAATATTTGTATTTTGTGTTAACTCAATACCAATTAAATTGTTTGCAATTGTGTATATACTGTTTGCTTCAGCATAAGATGCATTCGCTTGAGCAAAGGCCGCATTGGCCTGATTATAGGCTAAACCTGCTGAACTTGAATTATTAGCTGCATTGAAGGCTGCATTTGCAGCTGCATAAGCACCGTTAGCATATATGGCCGCAGAATTTGCTTCTGTAAAGGCTAAATTTGCTTGAATATAAGAAGAGTTGGCATATGCACCAGCTGAATTGGCTGCTATGAAAGCACTATTAGCATAAGAACTGGCAGCTGTAATGTTTGTATTTTGTGTTAACTGAATACCTACTAAATTATTAGCAACGGCATAAACACTATTTGCCTGAACAAAGGCCGCATTCGCCTGTATGAAAGCTGCATTGGCATATTGTGCCGCAGAATTTGCAACATAACTTGGTGTATTAGCCTGTAAAAAGGCTGCGTTGGCCTGTGCAAAGGCTGCATTCGCCTGATTGAATGCAGATGTGGCCGCAGAACCAGAATTTGCCTGATTGAAGGCTGCATTTGCTTGAACAAAGGCTGCGTTGGCTTGGTTGTATGCAAATGTGACTTGTGATAAGGCTGCATTAGCATTTGTAGATGCGCCATATGCCAAACTTGAGGCTGCGTTAGCCGCAATCAATGCAGAATTGGCAGTACCACTAACACTACTTGCTAAAGAATATGAAGTATTGGCAAGGCAAGAAGCATACGTTGCAGCACCAAGTGCTGTATTGGCCGTTGCACTAATACCATTTGCAAGGTTATATGCTGTATTTGCAGTACACGAGGCAAGATTTGCCTCTGCACTAATCTCAGCTAATTGAACCGATATGCAAGAAGACCCAACAAAGGTTGTTGTGCCTGTAACATTAATATTCTGATTGGGATTTACCGTTACTACTGCCATTATACTTCCGAACCATATGATGTTGTTACACCAGTGACACCAGGATTAACAAAGATTTGACCTTCTACAACTCTTGTGATTACATTGGCAGAATTTTTTACTGTGATATCATAAACTAATTTACCTGCAGGAACATTAGCTGAATTGGCAGCAGACAGACTCAATTGTATGATTCCGTTGTTAGCATCTACAATAGTTGTTGTAAAATTTATGAATACATTACTGGAGTAATAAGATTTCTTGGCCTGTGCAGCAACTGTGAATCCGGTCAAGTTGTAACCGTTACCATAAAGGTCGGCCAATGTTGTTTGGGAGTTGAATGTTGATCCTTGGTCAAGGTAAATATCTGCGTAGGCTGCTGGCATGATGTTGTCCTATAGATGTATGCTACAGGATATTTATACCATGTTTAAATGAAGATTCTATGGTGAACTCACATCAGTTGTTGGGAATGTTCTAGAACTTCCTGGCCATACAATACGAACTCCGCCAGTGTCATTATACACCTCGAAGATTATCAACCTTCTCGTTTAATTCTTTGATAGCTTCAATCAATAATGGCGTTAACTTTTCATATTGAATTGTAAGATAATCGTCACTAATTGGTGCAGAAACCACAACCTCTGGCATAACACGTTGTACTTCTTGTGCAGACAAACCGACTTGTTGTCTTTCTGGATAACCTAAACCAACTGCGGTAGAATTTGGAACATAGTAGAAACCATTGATATTATTTACTTTACACAATGCATTTGCAATTGGACCAGTTCTTGTTTTAAGTCTGTCATCAGAATAACCAGCAGTAATATTACAAGTTGCACGAATAGTACCTGTTGGACCTGCTGGTGTATTAACGCCTAAAGCGACCATACTATATGATGATCCTGATGAGAACGTTCCTGTAGGACCAGTTGGACCTGTAGGTCCAGTTGCTCCAGGACTACCAGTAGGTCCTGTTGGACCTGGACTTCCTGTTGGACCAGTTGGACCTGGACTTCCTGTTGGACCAGTTGGACCTGTAGCTCCTGTTGGACCTGGACTACCAGTAGGACCAGTAGCACCTTGTGGTACAGTAAAGTTAAATACCGCTGCTGAAGATGTACCACTATTTGTAACACTTGCTGGAGAACCAGCTGGTCCAGTAGTAGTAGAACCAACTGAAACAGTAGCTGCACTACCAGTAGGTCCTGTAGGTCCAGTTGGACCAGTAGGACCTAAAGCTGATACCCATGTTGGTGCAGAAGAACCATTGGATCTTAAATAATAACCACAAGTTCCTGCAGCTGTATATGCATGAGCAGTACCTGTTCCATAACCAATACCGCCAGCAGTTGGTGTTGCTGTTGAGTTTGTTCCACCATCTGCAATTGCAATTGGCGAAGCTAAAGATGATACAGTACCACCAGTAACGTTAGCTCTGAGTGTTCCGTAGTTACCTAAACTTATTGCACCAAAAGTATTTGCTGATGGTGATGATAGACCTTTAAATAATACAAAAGTACCACCAGCACTTCTTACCAATCCAGCATAACTTGATGAATTATATTGTCCATAAAAACCAATGTCAATAGCATCACCAGTATTATTGGCCGCCAATTCAATCAATGAATCTACTGATTGGAAAATAGCAGTGTTGGTGTAAGTGTAAGCACCCGATACAGTTAAATTACCTGAAACATTAACATCACCTGTAGTTGATATTGAAGCAAAAGTTGGTGAAGATGTAGTTTGTAAATTTTGTGGTGTAGAAATAGTGATTGTAGAACTGGAAACAGTTGCTGTAACACCATTTGCTCCGCTAAATGATAATGTACCACCACCAGAAACTGAACCTGATCCACTTGTACCAGATAAAGTGATTGTTGTTGATACAGCCGTGTTAGCTGCTGATGTAATTCTACCCTGTTGGTCAACCACAACTACTGGTATTTGTGTTGAACCACCATAAGTTCCAGGAGTCACAGTTGTTGGAGCAATTTGACTCGATATAATATTACCAGTAATCTGAGTATTAGCAACACTCACTGTTGCATTAGCCGCAGAAGTAATTTGGCCTTCAGAGTTAACAATAACTACAGGAACTACTGATGCACCGCCATATGTACCAGAAGTTACACCGGTATTAGCTAATAAAAAACTAGTTATTTTTGTTATTGACATTTTTTATTTCCTTAATTTGGCGGTGTCGGCCATACGATATTATTGGGATCAGTTTGGTTCTGTGGTATATCCCTTAAAGCTTGGCGATAAGTTGCCCATGCCGCTTTATTAGAACCATTGTAATCTGTAGTTTGTGTCCAGTCACAATCTTTTAATAAATTAAACCTTTGATTTCGAAAATCTAGCCATGCCAATAATACCGATTGTTGTTCCCATGCAGCATCTAATTG
>Ga0208876_1000448_pt1 | contig 12290 bp, 25 predicted proteins | sample CryBogCBH03Jun09_FD_184614 | JGI IMG/M metagenome (GOLD analysis project Ga0208876, IMG submission 184614) | Freshwater microbial communities from Crystal Bog, Wisconsin, USA - CBH03Jun09 (SPAdes) | ecosystem: Environmental > Aquatic > Freshwater > Lake | place: Crystal Bog, Wisconsin, USA... | reverse complement strand
GAATACACTTGATTCTATTCAGCATCATAAGGAGTATAAAAAAAAATTAAGCAAGCACATTAAATCATTAAAAATTAAACCATGAATAAGCATAAAGAAGCATTAAAAAAGATAATTGAAGTAACATTAGACCAATCAACAGCTAATAAGATAGCCACCGAAGCCCTTCAATCAGAAAGTGAACAACCTAAATCAGAATCAATGATGTATTCAGAGGATGAAGTAATAGGATTTGGTATATGGTTAGGGGAAAAGTATTGGTTTAATCTTTCCACTTATAAATGGGAGTGTAGAAATGAAGAAGGATTATACGAGGTTCTTGATTCAAAACAATTAATGGAATTATATCGCCAATCCCTTCAACCAAAGACAGAAGAACTCAAAGAAGGATTAAAACCATGTCCTAATCACCCTGATGTACTTACAAGTCAATGTGGAATTTGTAATGGTGATTTCCCTAAACTAGAACAACCAAAGACAGAAGAAGATACTTATAGGAGAATCTGTAAAGAGCATGATTGGGTTAAATTAGGAGAAGATAAAAGACAATGTACTATATGTGGTGGTATTCAAGAACAACCTACTTCCCCATCCATAGAGAAGATGGCAGAACTTAAAAAAGAGTTCCTATATGAAAGACATTATTACTCTAGTAAGGAAAGATTGTGGGAGTTTATAGAGCAGGTTTTTGAAGAAGGCTACAAAGCTAATAACTCATTGGATGAATTAGATAAGTGGGTGAGAGAAGAACGTTATCATTATGGTAATGATATTAATGCACAAGAATTGATGAATAAACTTTACCAACTAAAAACAAAACCGTAGACAGGGTTATCTGAATAACAAAACACATGGAAATTAATCAAGAATTTATCGCAGCAGCAGAACCTTTAGTGAACTTTCTAAGAAAGCACAAACACCCTCATGCGAAGATTATTGTAGACCAAACAGGAGCAGAACTTGTTGAAGGAACATTGTCAACAGGATTTGCTTATGATGGTTCTACACCCGAACAAACAGAGTTTAAAAGAGGCTCAAATGAAGCAGCACAGTACATTAAAGAAAATGCTCCTTATTTAAAATAAAAACCAATAATAATGAAAACACTTTTTGACATTTACAGAAAAAAGGCAGCAAAAGCATTTAACTATCCATCCATCAAATTATGTTCTGATGGAGATGTAATCACCTATTTAAAAAGCATTAATCTTTAATTATGAAATTAACAGTAACAGAGGATAGGCTTGTTCAAGTTGAAGGAGTCTATCTTCCAATAGTATTATTAACCGATAAGGGAGAGAGGTTCATCATTTCAATGCGAGATGGTGGGTTTGAATTTAGATATAACGGGAAGCCATACAGAGCCGTTAATGGAGTTTTATATGAGGTCATCCCTGACCAACCTGAGCAAAGTAGTGAAGCAGAAAGTCTAACTACTGTAAATGGATTGTCAGGTAAAGCATTTGATTATCCTGAATCAGCTAACGCTAAACTTACAGACCAAGATTTGATTGACAATCCACATTTTAAAGATGCAGGATTTAAACAAGGAGATTCTGTTATTATCAGCGAAGGGAATGGAAGAATTGAAGCAACAGGACTTTAACTAATCAAAGCACACTATCTAATAATGGGTAGTGTGCTATTTGTCACCTTTTTACGTAAATAAGTGACATTTCAAGAACTAAAAACAAAACAATGAGTAAAGAAGAAATACTAGAAGGTAATAAGCTGATTGCTAAGTTTATGGGAGCAGAAGTATCTCAAGCATATTCTAAAACAAAAGAGCAAGACGGGGTAATGTTTTATTATCCTAAAGATAGTAGCCCTGATATGTTTAGGAATTTATCAAGTGCTTCAATTAAATATCATTCTTCATGGGATTGGTTGATGCCTGTTTATATTAAGATAGCCAAAGAAGAAAAACTTTGGGGAGATTACGAAAAAAGTATTATAATTTTTAATATCATGTATGATAGGCTTGGTGATGCAGAAGGTATTGATAAAGTTTATGAATCAGTAGTTGAATTTATTAAATGGTACAATCAAAATACTAAACCCTTAAACAATGAGTAACCATAGATGGGAAGAATTTGTAATGATGTTAGGAATAATCTTTGCTATATGGGCAGCTTTTAAAATTCGTTCATTAAATAAAAAATAAACAATGAAATACAGTATTATAATCTTGTTTTTTATATCAATTCATGGAATATGTCAATGCCCACCACAAGGGGATAATAAGAATCCTAATATAATAAAGCTTGATTTATTGAAGAATAGGTATTGTTTTGTTGCTAAAAATAAGGCGAATCCTCATAACTTTTCAGATTTAGTTAAAGATAAAATACAAGATACCTCTTTAATTTATATTGATGCTTATATAACTTCAATAAAGATTAGCGGTACAGAGAGCTGCGAGTGCCATCAAGACGATAAGTCAATGCTAGACTACCATATCTACATTGCTGATAAGAACACGACAGATAAGTCTAAGAATCAGATTGTAGAAGTATCCAGGTATTCTAGGTTATTTAATCGTTCATTAACGTATGATTATGTAAATTCTCTTGTAGGACATAAAGTTAGAATATATGGATATACGTTTATGGATGAGGAGCATAAATCTGCAATCGGCTCATGGAGAGCAGGCATACAAGAAATACACCCAGTTTTTTGGATAGATAAAATAGATTAGTATTCAAAATGATACCTGTAGTATACATGGATGATACCTGTAGTATCACCCAGCTGACCAAATTTCATCATAAGTATCTGATAAACAAGTACTTAATTTTTTTCTCTATATATAAGGAGTATATATTTTTTAAAAAAAATGCTGATAATTGGTTTGTTTAATAACATATTTGATTATCTTTGTTAAAATTATCACACATGACACGAAGGGTTTATTTCAATACAGAACAAACTACTACCGTTGTAAGGAAGGGGTATATAGAAATAGATGAAGACTTTACTCAGGTATACGAATCATTCAGCTACATAGCGATAAAGATACATAGTGGGAATAGTTGGAAGCTATTGTTTTGGATGCTTTCAAATTCTAGCCAAGAGAACGGAATACAAGTAAGCAATCGTTCATTTGAAAAGTTTAATAAGTTTATACAAGATAGTGGTGCTGATGTTGTTTCTAAGCCAACTTATTACAGATGCATAAAAGAGCTTGTTGAATCAGGTGCTATAACTCAGGTAGGTAAAGGACACTATTATATGAATCCTTACGCCTTCTGGAAGGAAGATAAGAGCAAAAGAATAAACTTTATAACAGACGAATTAAAGGATGGAAGCTCTCTTTCTTTTAACCCATCAAGAAGAATATCATTATGAAATCATTAGACTATACATATTCAGATACTTGGGAAAGAAGAAAGATTAAATTAAAAGGTGTTTCTTATGAAGATTTTTTAAATAGTAATCATTGGAAGAAAACTAAAGAAAATGCATTTCAAAAAGGTGATAAATATAAAATATGCAAGTTTTGTAATACTGATAAAAACATTCATTTACACCATACTACATACAAATTTATTAATACTAAAAAAGAACTTGAAGCTATAATCCCATTATGCTCTAAACATCATTTTGAGGTTCATGTATATGCAAAATTAAATAACATATCAATTAGAATAGCTACAGATGAATTAACAGAAAAGTATTCTGGTAATGTAAAAAGAGACATAACAATACACAAGACAAATTTTAATGATTCAATGTTTTATTTTGATTGCGAACAAAATATATTATTTATGAACAACTTTATACTTCCTAGAAAAACATTAAAGATGCTAATTGAATCAGCTACAAAAACATTAGAAAGATATGATTCATTAAATATACCTGACTCTTATATAGATGAATTTAAATAATTAAACTGTGCTAATACAATTGACCTTGTAGCTTTGCCTCAAGCTTGGTTTAGACATAGCATTTCTGATTAACAGGTTAACACAGGGACTTCTCATACTGTTTAAGATTTGCAGGGGCGTTTAAAGTTGTACGAGAACAACCTATTTTTTATCAGCAAAAAAAAGCGCATGAATTTAAGACAATTAATTTGCCACCACAAATACAGGTTCAATGGAAGTATCTGGAAATGTGTAAAGTGTAAAAAGGAAAAGATAGGTTACAGACCTGTTTATTGGAACATGCTACAAAAAGCATACTTAGAAGATACCATCAGCATGCTTTCAGAAGAAAGAATATTTCTTTACGATATAGAGTATAAGAATCAGCGTTCTGCTTATTTGCTGATGTTGCTATCTCTTATAGCTATTACAACTTTTTTTTATTTTTTAATCAAACACATATAACAATGAAAAAAACACTTACAATGGTTGCCCTAGTAATTGCACTAGGTTCATCAGCACAAAAGGTTACAGACACTTTGCTGATAAAGATTGACACGGTTTCTTATCAATATGTAAGAAATATGATAATTGAAAACGTTATAAAGTATGACGAAAAAAGAAATCCAACGTTATCAAGTATTACTCTTGTTAATGGAATACTATCTCACCTTTCAAACTATGTATTCCTTCAACCGGCAGATAAACCAAAAGAACAAATAAAAACAAAAAATTAATGAAAGTAGTATTTAAAGAACCTGAATTACAAAGCAGGTTTGAGAAAGCTGTAGATATGCATGAATCGTTCAGAAAGGCGGTTTCTGTCGAGGTTAACCTATCAGATGCCACATCTATACTATCATCAATAGAAACGCTCATAAACAGCCTCTCAACGGGCGCTACGGCTAAAGCTATGTTTGACTACCTCTTAGCCAAGAATATGGCTCAAAAAGTTATCGGAATAAAAGACGAGACTTTAGGTGCAAATGAAAAGAAAGCTTTATTAACTGCTGAGGTTGGAGATATTATGTTTTATGATAAACTATCAGAGTATTTAATCAGAGAAGCTCACTACAAGTTAGACAGTCTTCGTTCAGCACTATCTTATTTAAAATCAGAAGTACAAAATTTAAACTAATGGAAAAGCAAAAACAAATCTTTGCCGGAAGCGGAAAGAAACAAAACGACACATGGTTAAAAGTAAACCTAAACTTTACAGAGTTAGAAAAACATGCTGAAGAGTATATGGGTAAAAAGTATGTAAAGGTTAATATCAATATTGGCAAGCCTGATAAGTTTCAGAAAGACGTTCAGGTTACCATAGATACCTGGAAACCGACTGAGAAATCAGCACCTGCTAAAACCTTTGCTAAGGATGACGATTCATTACCGTTTTAGTTTGCATGAATTTTAAATTAAAATTATCGTTATATGTTATTACATATAATTGACTTTTAATTAGTTGTGTTATATCTAAAAACATATAATGTCAAGTATTTTGTTCAATTTACTTGACTGTTCATGTAACACAGACTAACTAAAATAATGAACGCTAACATTTATTTTGTTATTGTGCAATTTCTTGTTATAAAAATTAAGGGTATAATCTGACTAATGTTATAACATAGTAAAGTTATAACCTGACGAAATTACACTTTGGAATAAAAAAAAGTCGCTAGTAGCTTCAAGTTAAAGCCCTTGATTGTATCAGGGAGATTGTAGGTATCGAACCCTACCTAGCGAACAACTGATTAGCCAGACAGTATAATGAAGGCTACCCCGTCACAAACAAAATTATAAACAATGGGTTGTTATATAACAAATTTGTGGCGGTAACTTATTACCTATTGTATGTGGGGCTATAATGCGCATACTAACCCATCACGTATTGAATCAGATTGAGTAAAATGGAGCGTGGTGGGATATTGCTGATTGGTGTAATGGTAGCACAAATGCTTTTGGCGCATTCAGTTTAGGTTCGACCCCTAAATCAGCATCTAAATAAAAACATATGACACAAGAAGAAAAAAAATCATTAGAAAAAATTACTCGATTAGAAGTTATTAACCACGCCACAAGAGATAAGGAAATGGGATTTGGAAGAATACTTACTCTCTACAAAGAATTGGGCGACTTTGGTTCAATAGAATTTTCTTATCAAGATGGAGGACAAACACTTAAAATATTTTTAAACCCATGAAGTACTCAAACTCATTTCATTACGACTTAGAATTTGGAGAAGTGGCTGAGACCTGGGTAAACGATTTGTTTTCAGCAGGGCTTAAAGTAGAAGTAAAGTGCGACAAAGCTGCTCATAAAACAGGTAACCTTTATATTGAAATTTATTATAGAGGAGAAAAGTCTGGCATATCTACTACACAAGCTGATTATTGGATATTCAGAATAGACGCATTAGATTCAGCAATTATCGTATCTAGAAAAAGATTAAAAGAATTGGTTAGAAAATATTATAATGGTAACTTTATAAAAGGAGGAGACTGCGATACGTCTCTTGGTGTGTTAATACCCATTAAAGAAATGTTTTCATAATGCAAACCACGGAGATATACGGAATACATTGTACATACCCTGATGCACCAAGTATCAGACTAATAGATGGTAGCGATACAAGTACTAAGAAACAGAAATTCAAAAGAACTGAAATACTTGACTCATTCTACGAGCTAGACATTGATGAAGAAGGAAACGCCCAATACACAGAAGAACAAATAAACTTTATTAAAAGAGAGTTTGAAAGGTGTAGAGATGGTTATTGGTTTATGAATAACGGTGGTGCCACCTACATAACTGGCGACCATTATTTCTACTTAAATTATTGGACATTAGAATCAGGTATACAGCCTGAGTTTAGAGATGCTGATAGAAAATGGTTCTTATTCTATCAAGAGATTTCTACAGACCCATCTATACTTGGAGTTATAAGAGTTAAAAAAAGAAGAGAAGGTGCTACCTCTCAATCTTCTTGCATACTTACTAAAGAAGCTAGCAGCACAGGTAACACGCGTTGTGGTATCATATCAAAGACTGGAGGTGACGCATCTGACTTGTTTATGAATATGGTTGTTTATGGATTCAGAGCTATGCCTATCTTTCTTCAGCCAAGAACAGAAAGCACCGAGGACCCGAAGAAAAGATTAGTCCTAGTTAAGCAGTCTTCTAAAAAGAAAAAATCGTTAGGTTCTCTATACAATAAAAGAGAAGGACTTAACTCATTCATTGAATGGCGTAACACAGCTTTAAACTCTTTTGACTCAGGACGTTGGAGTAAATTGCTGATAGATGAAGCCTCTAAATTCCCCAAAGAAGTAGACATCGTAGAGTATTGGAATATTGTTAAAAAGACTCTGACAGAAGGTGCTAATAAAGTAGGATTCGCACTTATGGTTTCTACAGTCAACCCTCCCAATAACGGAGGACAACAATTCAAACTATTATGGGATGACTCAAACCAATTCAAACATGGAAGAGTTACCCCATCTAAATTAGTTAGATACTTTGCACCAGCATCAGAAGGACTTGCAGGATTTATTGACACCTACGGCATGTCTCGTAAAGAAGAAGCGCAAGAGTTCATCCTAGCAAATTATAGAAACAACGACCAAGATACTAGAGACTATCCCCTAAACGAAGAAGAGGCTTTTAAATTCAACCAAGCTGATTGCCACTTTAACTTAGACAACATTCTAGAACAAGAACAAAGTCTTAGAGATAAACCTGTATACTTAAGAAAAGGTAGATTCTATCTAACAGGAGAAGATAAAGTAGAATGGTCGGACGATAGCAATGGTAATTGGTTGGTATATAGGTTTCCTGAAAAGAAAAATAACTTTCAAGTTAGAAACAACGTAGTGTACCCTGGAAACGTAGCTGAGTACGGAATGGGCGTTGACCCATACAGGTCGTCTATGACTTCAGGAGAAGGCTCTAAAGGCTCAGCATGGATATGTGAAAAGGTTGACCCCACCAAAGAAAATACAGGTGCCTTAGTAGCACATTATTACGGTAGGCCAAAGCTTCAGAAATTATTTTGGAAGGAAATGCTGATGGCTTCCATGTATTACGGAGTACCTTGTACAATGGAGACGGATGCCGGAGATTCTTATTATGAGTATTTCAAATCAGATAACGAGCTAGGAAAGAATTGCTTACCTATGCTAGGGAAAAAACCTGATGCCATAGTTGACCCTACAAGAAAAACAAAAGTAAACCACATGATTAGAGGAGTAGCATCAGCAGACGCTTACGCTCTCTCTAAGCAGCTAGAATACGGTATTAATTATGTTGAACACTATTACCACCTAATTAACTACCCTGACTTATTAGATGAGCTTAAAAGATATCAGCACGATAATAGAACCAAGTACGATAGAACAGTTTCGTTCTTAATAACCTTGCTAACGTTAACAGGACAAACAAAATCGCAACAAGAACTTAAAAAAAGAATACCTATGATAGAGACATACTCTGTCAATAGGTTTGATTAAATAGAACCATCCTGCATAGCCAAAGAATTATCATCGTCTATTTTTCGATAGCCTTGACTCCACAGAGTATTTGTAAGGATAATAGATTTCTTTATTACCTCTTCCTCAGTTTCTTCAGGAAAAAGAATATGAGTAGTTTCATGTAAAATAATTTCTAAAAGCTTCTTGCCTTTTAATCTAGAGTCTACTTCTATTTCATCGTAGCCCAAATTAGCAAAACCATAGGCTTTATTTCTACCAAGCTTTTTGAATATTATTTTAATCTTTCTCATCTTTAGATTTTAATAAGGCTTCGTCTGGGCGTTCTATATCAGCTTCAAACCTGCGACCACCCCTTAAACTAGCCATCATTCTTTTTAAATTATCTACCTCTTCATTTGCTTCTTTATATTTTACAAGAATATAATCTAACTGCTGATTATTGTCCATCTTTAAAAATGCTTTTGTAATCTTCATAACCTAGTTTTTTAATCTGTTCTTTTACCTTTGTTAGATAAAGAATTAAATCCATTGCTTCTTCAATAGCATGGTTTAAAAAATCGTCTTTCTCGTTTTCAGCTAAGGTAGTGTTATATTTCTTAATTCCGATTTCGCTTCTTGTCGCAAATTTAGTAATAACTTGTGACACGATTTTGTCTTCTATAATCATTTTGGAGAACTTGATAAAACGTTTCTTCTTTCGTTTACTGTTAGTTTTGATTTTCTTCTGCGACCTACAGCACCACAATTATTACACCTTAATGCTTCAAATACATTAACAGTTGTGTGATAATCTTTTCCATGTTCTTGGAGGTCATCAGAGCCGCAAGAAGGGCATCTTTCTAGACCGTCAAGTATAAAGAGACCCATGTTTGGATGAGGCTTTATAAACGGCCTCAATTTAAGATAATTACTCTCTAAGCTTAGGATGTCTCCTATGTTATACTCTTCCATTAAATCTAAAGAATCCTTATCACCCTTGTAGCATTTTTCCCATAACTCAAAACCACCAGTATCTACTTTCCTATCAGAACCTAAAGAAATGTTTAAATACTCTTGCTTGTTAGAAGAAAATTTAAACTGCCCCTTTACAACTTTTAATGTGTCTATAGATAAGTATGGCATTGGAGGGTTCATTCCATGCATTAAAAACCTGGTATTTATTTTAGGGATATCAAATTTATCTCCGTTATGAGTGATAACAATATCAGCTTCATTTAACATTTGCCACAAAGATTGCATGATTCTTTTATCGTCATGATTAACTGCTTCTTTTGATGTTAATTTACCTGAGTAAACCTTATCTTCAAAAAGCCACTTAGCAGCCCAAGTAAATATAAACCAATCAGAATGAATCTGATTAATGTATACGTTCTGTTTCCAAAGCCCCCAAACATAAGCCATTATAGGCGCAGTCTCAATATCTAAAATAAGTACTTTAGCTGATGAGTTTATTTGCTTTGGCTTTGAGTTAGTAGTATCGTAATTTAAAGGCTTAGGCATACTAGCGGACCTTCTTTTAACTTCACCATGATGCCCTCTAATATTTCTAATAAAATCTCTTACTTGTTCTATACTTTTAAACCCTTCGTTTTCTGTAAAAATCTTTTTGGCGAGTGTGTAATCTTTTTCATCCTTAAATCTTTCGCAATAATCTTCAACAAGTAACCTGTTTTCTGATTTGTTTGGCATACTAATTAAATTTAAGACATGCCTGACTATACATTGATTTGAAGTCAGACATTGTATCTGTATCCGGTACTGCATTAGGTGTGCCATAAACCCACTCTATTGCATAAGCTTTACAAAGGTCTTCTACTGTTGAGATACTCATCTTAGTTATCAAATGAGTACGCCCACCAATAAAAAGACCTCTGTCTACTAGCTTATATTCTAATATGTCTACGGAATCTTTAAATGAAAGAAAACACGCAAACCTCCTACTTTTACCTGTCATGTTTTCATTCATAACAGAAGTAGCAATTATTTTAGATGACACCACATCGTCCCATTTTGAATTATCAGCCTGAAGACCTATGTAGTTATTATTTACCCCAGACTTCCCGTTAGCTGATTCTATCCTAAATATAACGTACGTTGCACGTTTTACATCAACAGAGTAATTAGATTGCTTTATGTAATCTATTACTTCATTCATGTCTACAGAAGTTTTTTCATATTTAACTTCAGGAAGTTCGGGGTATTTATTAGCAGTCATCTTAAATGTTTTAAGCTTTTGGTTTACTCAACTCTGTGTACAAGCTTTGAGTTAATAAAATACTTTGTTGTACAGTTAACTTTCCATCAGTAATTTCAGTTGCTAATCTGCCACTAAACTCAATCAAAAATGCAACTCTAGAATCACCTGTAAGGCTAGTACCAACTTCAACAACCTTCTTAATTAAATCATCAGTACTTGGATTAGATGCTAAGAATATCTGAGCAATCTGTAAGTCAGCTATTACTTTTGGTAAAGCAGCTTTAATTTTCTCTTCTACTCCAGGGCCAGCAGCTCCTGCTAGTTGTCCAATTACGTCAACTCCATCTACATCAGTAATAGCCTTTAATGCTGATGTTACTTTAATAGCAGCAGGCAATAATACAGTTTGAATTTCATGCCCGAATCTTACAAAAAGAAGTTTTAGTTTAGACTCTTCTTGCTGAATCCACGATTTTAAATTAGTCATGTTTCTTTTTTTTTAAATTTATTAATTACGAAATTTATTAATGCGATTATAATTCTTGCTATTATTGGTATTCTCGTTGCTAAAAAAATGCCCACGCCACCTATTGAAAAAAATAACATTGGTAGCCAAGCAAATCTACTCTTTTTAATTACAGTAGTAGTTAAATTAATATGATGATATACATTGTAATTACTATACACTTTATACTCAGCATAAGAATCTTTGTGTTCCTTTTCCGTATAATCTCTATTATACGTTCCTGTTTCCGTTATCACTATACCCTGACTAGGATTTGCAGGATATACTATTGTCTTAGTCCAACTGCCGTTATCTTTTTTAATCGTTAAGTTATCAGCACTTGTGTGTTCAATACGAGTGTTAAAGGTAGTTAACGAAGTATCGTTAATTTTGTTGCTTGTAACTTCAGTTTTTTTTACTGTATTACAACCAATCAAAAAAACAATAAAAAGATATCTCATTACGACTTAGGCTTCAATGAATTGTATAAAGACTGAATCCAACCAGTAATCATTTGTTCGGTTGAATTAGCTTTAATAAGGTTTGTCCTAGCCAAAAACTGTTCCCATAATAATAAAGTACTTACTATCACAAATACTAATGGCTGATACTTTACAGGTATTAAACCTACTAAGTATCCAAAAATATCAAACCCTGGAACCTGAAGAAATGTTTGTGCAAATAAACTTGTGCTGAATAATAGGAAAATAACTCCTAATAAAAATAATATCTTTTTCATGCTTTTATTTTTTGTTTATTAAGTATTCAATAATTGCCTTACCTATGAAAGATACAATACCCCCAATAGCAGCTATTATAAACCATGTGTATCTGATTCTTTTTACAATATCTTCGTGTTCCTGAACCTTTTGTTCTACATATTGTATATCACCTACAATACCTTTTGATGAAGCAATATCATTTCCGACAAGGGCTTCCACAACTTGATTTAACTTTTTGTCTATAGTGTCAATTTTATTCTCCACTTCAGATAGTTTCTCTTCCATGTTAGTTAGCCTTTGTTCCATTATGATTAATTCTTTTTCCACCTCACAAATTTAATTAATTATTCAATAGCAATTATATATCGTTATATTTTAATATAGTTGGTTCCGTTATAGAAAATATGGTAAGAAGTATTAGCAGGTATAGTTGTCAATGTAGCACCTGTTAAGTCTTTCAATGTAAATGATATAGAAATTGCTGAACCTGTAGAATTAAATATAAAATAATCT
>Ga0208876_1000438_pt1 | contig 12424 bp, 9 predicted proteins | sample CryBogCBH03Jun09_FD_184614 | JGI IMG/M metagenome (GOLD analysis project Ga0208876, IMG submission 184614) | Freshwater microbial communities from Crystal Bog, Wisconsin, USA - CBH03Jun09 (SPAdes) | ecosystem: Environmental > Aquatic > Freshwater > Lake | place: Crystal Bog, Wisconsin, USA... | reverse complement strand
AGGTCATACTTCTGCCGCTTGGTCGGATCGCTCAAAATCTCGTAGGCAGCGGTGATCTCTTTAAATCGATCCTTAACAGCGGGATCTGGGTTCACATCGGGGTGATACTCCCGCGCTAACTTGCGATAAGCCTTCTTAATCTCATCGAAAGATGAGTCGCGGTGTACACCTAGCGTCTCGTAGAGATCAGCCATGTGTAGTTCCCCCTAAAAATTGTCCGATGTAGAGCGCGACGGCATTGACCGTGGCTATCGTCTGGGCGTAATCCATCCTCGTCGGTCCGATTACTCCAAGTGCACCGGATGATTGTCCTTCAATTCCATAACCCACGCTAATTAAAGAGGTGGTCTGCAGGCTCTTCTCAGATTGCTCGTCCCCGATTCGCACCTGAACCTCTTGGCTGGCATTTGCAAGGAGCCGTAGAAGCACAACCTGCTCCTCAAGAGCTTCGAGGATAGGAAAGAGTGAGGTAACGGATTCTTGTGCTCCGTTACGGGCCAAGTTTGCAGCTCCCGAAAGTACGACCTTCTCCTCATCGGGATATTGAATAACAGCAACCTGCTTGGTGAGTTGCGCAAGAAGTTTTGCAGTTCGAACAAGTAGATCCTCGCGATCATGCGAGTGCGAGAGAAAAGTTTCAATAGCACGCCGCTCCGCCGTCGATAGCGGCTTTACCTGAGCCAACTTATCTACAAAGAGTCTGTAACCCGTGGTCGTGGGGATTCGACCGGCGCTGGTGTGAGGTTGTGTGATCAAACCAGCATCTTCGAGGATCGCCATATCGTTGCGGATCGTCGCAGGGGAAACCCCTAACGGGTGGCGCTCCGCGATCGCCTTGGATCCGACAGGCTCTTGCGTCGCCACATACTCATCAACGATTGCTCTAAGGATCTCGAGTTGGCGTTCCTGCATGGTTTTCTAAATCTACTACAACAGGATTTCGCGCACGATGCGATCTGCGATGAGTCGCCCCGCCTTGCTTAAAACAACCGCTCCGCGAGCCCATGCTTCGCCATCCAGGAAGCCATCCGTTAAGAAACTCGAGAGCGATCTCTGCTCGTTCTCAGAGAGCGATGCGCGCTGCAGACCCGTTACGAGGCGAATCTGCAGCATGATCTCTTCACTGCGCGCCTCCTGCGCGGTCAGGATCTCTTGCTCGTGCATGGGATTTCCCGACTCCAGAACTTTCTGACCGTAGGCGGCCGGATGCTTCACATTCCAGAAACGTCTGCCATCGATATGGGAGTGCGCACCAGCACCTGCTCCCCACCAGTTATCGCCGTTCCAGTATGCCAAGTTGTGGCGTGACTCTGATCCAGGTTTGGACCAATTGCTTAATTCATACCAATTAAACCCGGCGGCGCTGAACTTCTCGTCAGCGAGTAAGTACTTATCCGCGGTCTGATCATCGTCGGGCATGATGACCTCACCGCGCTTTACCTGAGCGCCGAGTTTGGTTCCATTCTCGACAATCAGTGCGTAGGCCGAGATGTGTGTGATCGGTAGGGCCAATGCGGTATCAACCGAAGCCTCCCAATCGGCGATCGACTCCCCCGCGGTACCGTAGATCAAATCAACGCTGACCTCTTCAAAACCTACTTCGCACGCCCACGTAGTTGCCTTGAAAACGTTCTCGGGATTGTGCGTGCGATCGAGCGCTTGTAAAACGTGCGGAACTGCGGATTGCATTCCAAAGGAGATCCGGTTGAAACCCACTGCACGTAATTGCTCTAACTTTTCGCGCGTGACGGTATCGGGATTTGCCTCGGTAGTGATTTCAGCGTTAGGGGCGAGTTGGAATTTGCTCGCAATCTCAGAGATGACGCGGCCGAGATCGCTGGACTCCATCAGCGTCGGCGTGCCCCCGCCGAAGAAGATAGTTGGAACAAGAGTTGCGGTTGATGTTTCGTGCGCAAACTCTATTTCGCGAAGCAGCAGATCGATGTACGAGCGAGAGGTTGCCGAAAGGTCACTGCTGATCGATAACTCTGCAGGTGTATAGGTATTGAAATCGCAGTATCCGCAACGCCTTACGCAGTACGGGATGTGTACATAGAAGGCGAGCGTGTTCATTCGCGCTCTTTGGCTTTTGCCTTCGCCTTATCGATATCGGCGTCTGTAGTGAGTGCTGCGACGAAGGCCTCTTGAGGGACCTCAACGCGGCCCACCATCTTCATGCGCTTCTTACCCTCTTTCTGCTTCTCGAGGAGTTTGCGCTTACGTGAGATATCGCCACCGTAACACTTGGCAAGAACATCTTTACGGATGGCGCGGATGCTCTCGCGAGCGATGATGCGCCCACCGATTGCCGCTTGAATAGGAATTTCGAATTGTTGCCTTGGGATCAACTCGCGCAACTTGCCGGTCATCATTGTGCCGTAGGTGTATGCCTTGTCTTTATGAACGATTGCACTAAAGGCATCGACCTTCTCGCCCTGCAACAAGATATCAACCTTCACGAGATCACCTTCGGCTTCCCCGATAGGCTCGTAATCAAGTGAGGCGTAACCACGTGTGCGACTCTTCAGTTGATCGAAGAAGTCGAAGACGATTTCGGCAAGTGGCAGTGTGTAGCGAATCTCGACGCGATCTTCCGAGAGGTAATCCATGCCGAGCAAAACACCACGACGCTCTTGGCAGAGCTCCATGATCGTGCCGATGAATTCTGAGGGTGCCAAAACAGTCGCGCGCACGATTGGCTCTTCGACCTTCTCGATCTTGCCTTCTGGATACTCAGATGGGTTGGTAACGGTAAGGATCGTCCCATCGCCCGTCGTGACGGTATAGACCACGTTCGGAGCAGTTGAAATCAGGGTTAAATTCGATTCGCGCTCGAGGCGTTCGCGGACGATCTCCATATGAAGCAGACCCAAGAAGCCACAGCGGAAGCCAAATCCAAGTGCTGCAGAACTCTCTGGCTCGTACACCAGGGCCGCATCGTTGAGCTGTAACTTATCGAGCGCCTCACGAAGGAGGGGGAAGTCTGCGCCATCGATTGGGAAGAGCCCGGAGAAGACCATGGGGCGTGGATCTTTATATCCAGCTAGCGCGACCTTCGCAGGGTTGTTGTAGGTCGTGATGGTGTCACCTACGCGAGACTGACGAACATCTTTTACACCGGTAATGACATAACCTACTTCGCCAACGCCCAACCCCTTAGAGACAACAGGCTCAGGTGAGATCACTCCAACTTCGAGCATCTCGTGGCGCACACCAGTTGAGAACATTTGGATCTGATCACGGGTCGATAGGTGACCATCAATTACACGAACGTAAGTGACTACACCGCGATAGGTGTCGTACACCGAGTCGAAGATCAAGGCGCGGGTAGCAGCGTTGGCATCACCGACTGGAGCAGGAATCTGCTTCACAATCTGATCCAACAGTTCTGTAACTCCCGCACCGGTCTTACCCGATACGCGCAAGCAATCTTCCGGCTCGCAGCCAATTAACTTGGCGAGCTCCTCGGCAAATTTCTCGGGTTGCGCTGCGGGTAGATCAATCTTGTTAAGAACAGGGATGATGGTGAGGTTGTTCTCCATCGCCAAGTACAAGTTAGCGAGCGTCTGCGCCTCGATTCCCTGTGCGCAGTCGACGAGCAAGACAGCGCCTTCGCAGGCTGCGAGCGAGCGCGAAACTTCGTAGGTAAAGTCAACGTGACCCGGTGTATCGATCATGTTGAGGATGTACTCCTGGTTATCGATACCAGAGCGCCACGGCAGACGAACCGCCTGCGATTTAATGGTGATGCCGCGCTCTCGCTCGATATCCATGCGATCGAGGTATTGGGCGCGCATATTGCGTTGCTCGACAACTTCGGTGATTCCGAGCATGCGGTCGGCAAGTGTTGATTTGCCGTGGTCAATATGCGCGATGATGCAAAAGTTGCGGATCTGGGCAGGATCAGTGAGCGAAGGTTGTGGGGCTTTCGCTAATGGAATCGCTGGCATGGCTTAGCCGTTACCGCGGGCGCTTAAAAAATTATTTAGCAGAAGACTTGTTGGCAGCCTTCGCCATTGCAGACTTCTTGTTAGCTGCAGCGTTGGCGTGAATGACGCCCTTTGATACTGCAACATCCAAGGCCTTTGAAGCAGCGCGAAGCTCTGCGGCGGTCGTTGTGACATCTCCGGTAGCTGCGGCATCCTTGAAACGGCGGATGGCGGTCTTGATCGATGAGCGGACAGACTTGTTACGAGCCTGAGACTTCTCATTGGTCTTGATGCGCTTGATCTGAGACTTGATGTTTGCCACTTATTTGACTGCTTTCTTCTTTAATGAAACTTCCGTGAGCTAGCCACGGTGGTGACGAGCAGAGGCGCAAGGCTACCAGCGAGCGGGGGCTAGGCTCAAATGGAGAGCCTTTGATTCTAGTTCTGATGCAGTTTTGAGCGTGAGATCGCGATGACACTGCGCTCTAGCGCGTAGATCGGGTCGGAGGCGGCGCCTTTAATGTCGGCATCGGCCTGCGCCAGGGCGACGACCGCTCCCGCGAGCGAGGCCGGGGTCCAGCCACCCAGTTGGCGGCGCGCCTTATCGATCTGCCAAGGCGAGAGTCCCAACGAACCCGCTAACTCGAAGGATTTAGCGCTTCGATTGGCTCCGGAAACCTTGGCCAGAGCCCGAAGAGAGCCCGCGAGCGCAGAGATAATGAGAACGGGATCTACTCCAGTATCGAGAGCTTGGCGCAGGGTGACCAGGGCAAGGTCGGTCTTTCCGTCCAGAACAGCGTCAGCGACATCAAAGCCGGTGGTCTCGACCCTCCCCTGTTGGAATTTGGCGACATCTGCCTCAGAGATGGTTGATCCAGCTGGGGTATCAGAGGCGAGTTGGGAGCAGACCCCCGAAAGTTCGCGCATGTCGGAGCCCAGGGCAGCAACAATGGCCTGCACAGCATCGGGTGAGATCTTGCGACCTAGCCTGGCGAACTCGGTCCGGACGAAATCGACCTTATCGCTCTCTTTCTTGATGGCTTCTGCGGCGATAAGAGTGGGTTTGGCCTTCTTAATCTTTTCGAGGAGCGCTTTGCCTTTGACTCCCCCTTTATGCCAGAGCACAAGGTGCACTTCTTCGTCGGGGTTTTCGAGAAAACTAGATATCTCTTCGCCTAACTCGGCGGCCAGATCTTGAATATCTTTGATGATAATCACCCGGGCATCCCCAAAGAGAGAGGGCGCGAGGGCGTCGGTGATCTGACCTAGTTCGAGGGTTTCGGCTGAGAGATGTGTTGCGGTTGCACCTTTGCTAGCGGCGACAGCCTCGGAGATCGCACGGTCAGCGAGGAGCTCTTCCCCACCTTGAATCAGAGTGATCCCCATGTGCGCCATCTTAAAGCGATCCACCCACAAACCAAGACCAATGTGCCAACGGCAGCCCCGGCGAAGCCTTTGGTGAGGTGGATAACTGGGACCTTCGCGAAGTTTGTGGCAACCCAGACGATCACTGCGGCAAATGGCTTCACGATCAGCGCCAGCAGGAAGGCGAAACCTGGGGCAAAAGGAGCGAGAAGCGCTGCAATAAATCCTACGATCGTTATCGGAGCGACAACGGGCTCAACAATGAAGTTGCTGGGTAGTGAGGTGAGCGAGAACTGGCCAGAGATAGCAATCGTCAGCGGAGTGCAGACTAAGTTAGCCGCGATTGAAATTGCCAAAAGTTCTGCGACCTTTCGATGGCGAATATATCTATGTAATCGATCGGCCACTGGATCAAAGAGCAGAAGAATTCCTGCGGTCGCCGCAACAGAGAGGGCGAAGCCTGGATCAGTGGCTTCAAAGGGATCGATCAGAATCAAGAGTGCGATTGCCAGACCGAGCGCCGCTAGCGCAGATGACCGCACACCACGCGCCTTTGCGATTAAGAGCACGCTCACCATCACAGTTGCTCGCAAAACGGATGGTGAAGGTCGAACCAAGAAGATGAAACCGAGAAGCACGAGGGCGCAGATAGCCAGGCGCACCTTTAAGTTAGGTATCACCCACTGCAGCGCCCACAGCACAAATGCGGCGATGATCGCGAAGTTCTCTCCGCTCACGGCAGTGAGGTGAGTGAGCCCTGCCAGCAACATATCGTTGACGAATGTATGCGACTCGAGCGAGGTATCGCCGAGCACCAACCCCGGAATGAGTGCGCCGCTTGGACCTCCTACGCGCTTTGCGATGGCACGAAAGTCAGCGCGAATTCCACCGGTCACTCTTTCGATTCTGTCTGCACCATGGATAACCGTTATTGCTCCGTGTTCTGCAAAGAGTCCTGCAACCCGTTTCTCAGGAGTTGAATAAAGAATTCCTGCACACGAGATCACCGATCCCGGTAGTACCTGTAAGCGTTGCGCGGTAGTCAGGCGCAGCGGCAGATGAGTCTTGTAAGTCACCTTTCCGATCTTGATCGATATGACAGAGATCAAGGCAGTCGTTCTTGCCGGTGCGATGTATCCCACCATCTGTTTTGGTTCACCCAACTTGGGATCGCTGGTTATTGAAGCAACGAGATGCACCGAAACTTTCTTATCGAGCAAAGGTGCAACGATGCTCGATGCGAGGGCCCGTTGATGTAGCGCCATTAATCCACCACCCGCTAGTAGCGCTGCAATAAGCAGATACGCACTCGATCGGTGCCACCCGATCAGCCAGATGAAGAGCGGCAGGGCGAGTAGGAGCCATATGCGATTAAGTAGTCCAACTCCGGCGGCTCCGATCCAGATTGCTACCCCTATAGTGAAGAGCGCTAAATCCGGACGAAGCTTTTGAGGTTGGCGAATTTGCTCTTGCCCATTCCGCTCACCTTGGTCAGATCCTCGATGGTGGTGAAGGGACCATGGGCAGTTCGGTAAGCGAAGATCCGCGCGGCCATCACTGCGCCGATCCCAGGCAACTGCTCAAATTGCGCCACGGTGGCGGTATTAATGTTGATCGTTCCCGACGTGATCTTGCCTTTCGAGCCACCCGACTTCTTCGACTTAGAAGAAGTGCTAGTAATCGGTGGCGCGCCAACGATAATCTGTTGGCCATCGGTGAGCACCTCGGCAAGATTGATATCGGTAAGCGAGACCCCTTTAAGTTGATTGCCCGCTGCCTTGATTGCATCTGCGGCGCGCGATCCCTGTGGCAACTTGTAGATCCCAGGGTGGAGCACCTTGCCTGCAACATCTACAACGATCAGCGCCGGCGGCAGTGGTGGTAACGAATAGCTAGGAAGCGGTGTCGGTGTTACAGGCGCAGTGGTTGCAGCGTTGCCATGGGCAAGCGAGAAGAATATGGCACCGACCGCTAATGAAAGCGCGAAGAACAGATAGATAGCGCGGCGTTGGATTGCGGAGAACTCTGGAAATTCAAACATGGGCGCAGCGTAAAACGGGCCCTCCATCTGGAGAGCCCGCCACTATTTGCGTTGTGGACTAGATAACTATGTTGACGAGCTTGGGAGCAACGGTGATGATCTTCTTGATCGTTGCTCCGGCAATCTCTGCCTTGATCGCATCGTTTGCAAGCGCTAACTCTTCAAGCTCTTCGCGAGTGATGTTTGGCGAAACTTCAATACGATCCTTGATCTTGCCACTGACCTGCAAGACAACTGTGACGCTATCTGCAGCGAGCAACGCCTCGTCGATCTTTGGCCAGCCGGCGAGTGCGACCGCAGGCTTATGACCCAAGCGCTCCCACATATCTTCAGCGGTGTACGGCGCGACAAGTGAAAGTGCGATCGCAATTGCCTCAGCTGCCTCACGGACAGCGGGGTCTGCTCCCCCACAGCCAGAATCAATCGCCTTGCGAGTTGCGTTTACGAGTTCCATCACGCGAGCTACTGCGACATTGAAGCGGAAGGATTCGACGGCGAATGAAATATCGAACAAGCTCTTCGCGGTGACCTTGCGCAGCGCGAGATCGCCGGTGCTGAAGTCGACCCCAGGTTCGCTGGTGACATCGCCCGATACGCGCCAAGCGCGATTTAGGAACTTGAAGGAGCCGCTCGGTGAAACATCCGCCCAATCGATGTCATCTTCGGGAGGTCCAGCGAAGACCATTGATAAACGAATTGCATCAACGCCATGAGTAGCAAGTTCATCGGATAGACGCACCAGATTGCCACGCGACTTCGACATCGCTGAGCCATCCATCTGCACCATGCCCTGATTGAGCAGGCGCGTGAAGGGCTCTTCGAAATCTAGATAACCCAAGTCATGTAAGACCTTGGTGAAGAAGCGCGAGTACAAGAGGTGCAAGATCGCGTGCGTTACTCCGCCGACATATTGATCGACCGGCAACCAGGTCTTGACCGCATCCATATCAAATGCACGATCGTGGAACTCCACGCTGGTGTAGCGCAAGAAGTACCAACTGGAGTCGAAGAAAGTATCCATCGTGTCTGCATCGCGCTTTGCAGCGGCGCCACACTTTGGACAGGGCACGTTGACCCAATCCTCGGCAGCGCCAAGCGGCGATGTTCCCTTTGGCTTTAAGTCCAACCCTGCAGCATCTGGAAGTTCAACGGGGAGTTGCTCTTCAGGGACCGGAACTTCTCCGCAACTTGGGCAGTGAATGATCGGAATCGGTGTGCCCCAGAAACGTTGACGCGAGATCAACCAATCGCGCAAGCGGTAGTTCTTCGCCGATTTACCAAGACCCTTCACCGCCAACTCTTCGATGATCTTGGCGATCGCTGCCTCTTTACTTAAGCCGTTTAGAGATCCCGAATTAATCAAGGCACCATCGCCCGCGGTCGCGATCCCGGTGACAGATGGATCTTCTTCGCCGGTGTCAACGACAACTCGCACAGGCAAGCCCATTGCGCGAGCAAAATCTAAGTCGCGCTGATCGTGCGCGGGAACTGCCATGATCGCGCCGGTTCCATAATCAGCCAAGACATAATCAGATGCCCAGATCGGCAACTTCTCGCCGTTGATTGGATTGATCGCGTAGCGCTCTAAGAAGACACCGCTCTTGGGACGATCGGTTGCAAGGCGATCGATATCACTCGCCGCCTTTGTGGCGTTGAGGTAAGTATTGAATGCTTCTTCGACGGGGCCACCGGCTGCGAGTTCCGCAGCGAGCGCACTGTCGACGGCAACGACCATAAACGTCGCACCGTGCAGTGTGTCAGGGCGAGTTGTATAAACGGTGATGGGCTCAGCACGACCTTCGATTTCAAAGGTGACTTCAGCGCCTTGCGAGCGACCGATCCAGTTGCGCTGCATCTGCAGGACTTTCTCGGGCCAGGCACCTTCCAGATCCTTCATATCGTCGAGCAAGCGATCGGCGTAATCAGTGATCTTGAGGTACCACTGGTTGAGCTTCTTCTTGGTGACAGGGGTATCGCATCGTTCGCAGAGGCCAGCGACTACCTGCTCGTTAGCAAGAACGGTTTGATCATTGGGGCACCAGTTGACCGCAGAGTCCTTGCGGTAAGCCAGACCCTTCTTGTACATCTCAAGGAACAACCACTGGTTCCACTTGTAGTACTCGGGATCTGAGGTGTGTAGGACGCGGTCCCAGTCGAAGGAGCAGGCGTAGCGGCGCATCGAAGACTTTTGGACAGCAATGTTTTCGTAGGTCCACGCGCGCGGATCGGTACCGCGCTTGATGGCGGCATTCTCGGCAGGCAGACCGAAGGAGTCCCACCCGATCGGATGCATCACGTTGAAACCCTTTTGGATCCAGTAGCGGGCAATGACGTCGCCTAAGGCATAAGCCTCGGCGTGACCCATGTGGAGATCCCCTGATGGATAGGGGAACATATCGAGTACATACTTCTTAGGACGTGGGTCATCGGGGCGACCTGATTTAAAGGGTTCTATCTGATCCCAGACCGGCAACCACTTCTCTTGAATTCCTTGGACGTCATAAGCCTCATGCATGAGGCGAATTCTCCCATGCCACGCCAGTCAACTCTTCCGCTACTTGCCAGAGGTTGGTTGCCAGCATTTGATCGTAGGCCAAAGCCTTGCCATGCGTGAATTTAGGGCTGCCTTTAAGTCCGAAGTAACGATCTGGACCGATGAAGGCGGTGTGGGTGATCCCCGGAAGAGTGGCGGCGCAGAGCAAGGGAAGCGCCCCTTCGGCGGCGGATTGTGCCAACTTGCCAGCAACTAATTCACTCAAGATCGCAACGGGATGACGTTTTGTTTCGGGCTTGAAAAGGTTTGTATGAGCCCAGCCGGGGTGAGCAGCGATTGGAATGGCCCCATAGCCGCGCGCCACTCGACGCCGTTCCAACTCGTTGACGAAGATGAGATCCGCCAACTTTGAATCGCCGTATGAGGCCCATGGCGAATACTTTCCGATACCGAGGCAGCGGTTGCGTATCGTCTCTTTGGTTTGATCTCCAAAGGTTCCGATCTTTTCTACGAAACTCGTTGTCACTACCCAACGATCGGTAACCAACTTTTCAATCAAGCCCGCGAAGGCGAAGTGGCCGAGAAAATTAGTTCCGAGCTGTGATTCAAAACCATCTACCGTCTTTGAGAAAGGCGGGACCATGATCCCTGCGTTGAGAAAGACTACGTCATAGGGCTGTGTAATGCCGGCTGCCACTTTTCGAATTGAAGAGAGGTCGGCAAGATCGAGTTGCAAGAACTCTTGTGCGCCGGTGCTGAGCATTGCCGAAACGCCTTTTATCTCGCTGCGAGTCGTAATAGTGACGTGCGCACCTTTGGCGACAAGCGCCTTGGCACATTCGAAACCAAGTCCGCTATTGCCGCCTGTTATCAGGTAGCGCTTGCCACTCTGATCTGGAATACGTGAGGTGTCCCACCCTGCAGCGAGGTGCGGTTGTGAGTTCATGGATAGCTCCGATCGACTAATGAAGAGTATCCGACCAGCCCTGGTTCGGTATCCACTCGCTCCAGTGAGATGCCTCATCGGGACGCGCTACTAAGCGAATCCACGCTCCTTCGACCAACTGCGTGACTAAGGGCTCCGCAGCGACTGCTGCTGAAATTCTCTCCAGTGGCGCCTGAGCCGCAACCAAGAGTCGAACGGGGAGGTGATACGGACGGGTGGGTGCTGCGACCGATTGCCACGGTAGACCCAGACGAAGATCGGGATCATCGCCAGCGATCACTCCAAAATCTCCAACGGGGTTGAGCAATGACTTATCCCCCGCACCAAGTACATCAGGTGCGACCGTCGAGAAGTAGTAACTCATATTGATCCAGTGTGCGACTACAACGGGCGCTGCGAGTATGGAGCGCAAGATAGATCCATCGCGATCGCTCTCAACATCGTATGAATGTAGAAAGGATTGTCCGCCCAGTTTCGCCCCGCGGATCGCTTTGCGGTCGGCGATCACAAATGAGACATGGCTCGCCAAACCCCACTCGGGGCGCGTCTCTGCCCAATCGCGCGCCTTGCGCAGGACGTTGCGATGGGCACGCTTTGCCGAGCCAGACCCTTCATTGCGCTCTAGTACAAGAAGGTCGCTTGCGCGCTGAAAGATGTTGATCAACTCTCGGATCGCGCTTTGATCTTCGGAGTAGAGCTCGACTGATTCGGTGGTGGTGTTATGTTCCCCAGCCAAGAAGATGGTGGATCGAGGAATTTCAATGCCGCGCAGCAAGAGTTCACCTCTAACGCTCACATCATTGAGGAGATCAGCGAGAATCTGCGCATTGGCTCCCCCAGCATGACCAGCGCAGGCACCGCAATCCAACGTTGCGTAATGTGGATTTGCTGCGGTGGTCGAACCGTGACCCAAGAAGGTTACAAAGCGTCCAAAGTTCTTTGTGAGCCCCATGCCGCGCAGCGCGCCTTCGGCGATATCTACCTTGTTCTGCGCATCTACCAGCCAGATGGTGATGGGTGATGTTTGATGGAGCGGTGTCGCCAGTGCGCGCGCCTTCTTGTAAGTGATCCACGGCAGTCCGAACCATCCGGCTCCTTCTGCCAGCGCAAACATCGCTTGGGGTTCGTGGGTGAGCTCTGCAAACAATTCACTCATACGTAGTTCTAGGTCACGCGGTGCGAATTGCGCACCTACTCCTTCTACCTTTACAGATGGTGCGACAAGAACTGGCAGCGCTTCATAACTTTCAGGTTCACCAACGGCGCGAACTTCCGCAGGGATTCCGAAGAAACCAGCAAAGCCAAAAGTAGAAACGCGAGGATCGACCTCCAAAGCGCGCCGCAACGGTTCAGAGCGCACATCGATACAGGTAACTACCTGAAGCAGCAGAGTTGTATCGCCAACCGACTCAGCCTTAAGCGCCTGCAAGATATTGCGATATGTGGCGCTCTCGAGTTCTACTAAACGTGCGATTCCGTTGGAGTTCTCGGCGACCTTCTCCACGACAGGCGGAGCTGCAACCGCTGTGGCTGCCACAAGATCAGCGGCGAGAGAGATAGTCAAGAATTCGTTACGGGAGATCTTTGCTTTGTGTGGAGCGCGAGCCCATTCGTCGTTCCATTTCGCCCACGCGGCCCACCCAGGCAGG
>Ga0208876_1000422_pt1 | contig 12656 bp, 5 predicted proteins | sample CryBogCBH03Jun09_FD_184614 | JGI IMG/M metagenome (GOLD analysis project Ga0208876, IMG submission 184614) | Freshwater microbial communities from Crystal Bog, Wisconsin, USA - CBH03Jun09 (SPAdes) | ecosystem: Environmental > Aquatic > Freshwater > Lake | place: Crystal Bog, Wisconsin, USA... | reverse complement strand
CATAGGTCTAGCAACATATGGGAGGAAGTCTTGACCAGCTCAAGCCATTCAGTGGTATCGCCTTCAGGTGGACCATCAATAACAATCTGAAACTCACCCTTTTGACCTTCAATCCTTTTGACTGGCTTGGGTTCAGGCTTTGGTTCTATTTTCTTTACTGGCTCAACCGCACCAGTGGTCGCATCTAAGGCATCGTGCTCCACAATAGCCATAGCAGTGGTGTAAAGATACCTACGTTGATAGGTCTCTACTGCACCAATGTTTTGGACTTCATGGCAACCTTTGAGGGCTGCTGAACCCATTGGAGATGTGAAAGTAACCCAGCTACCACCATCCACATCGTAAAGGGTCATCGTAGCTAACTCTGCATCAAAAGAAATGATATCAACCAAGCCGACTTCTTTGAAGATCTTCTGAACTTCAGGCAGAAAATCACCCAGTTCAAAGTATTTATATTCTGCGAACTTGTTATGTCCTGATTTCGTGAGTTGTTTGGTCTGCAAGATGTTCCTTGCTTCTATTAGTTTTTTATAAACGCTCATGTTAGTTCCTTAAAAACAAGTAGTGTTGCAATTGCCGTAGTTATCGCAACAAGTGGTACAAACGACCATTTTGTTGCCATACATGACAGTTTGAGTAGTACAGGCTGCATAGGTAAATGCCGATGCAGAGATAAGCCAAATGGCTATTAGGTATTTCATGCTTGTTCCTTTAAATAGTTATCGGCTAATTCTTCAGCCAAACCATGAACATGATCTCCATAGCTTTCAGCCAAAGGCGGTTCAATGCCCCAATCTAACCATTCTTTGTAAACCCTTCCGTTAGATGACAATGCAACCATAAAGTCATAAATCATCTCTTGCCTAGTTTTCATGTTTGTTCCTTTAAATAAGTTTGATACTGGTTACACCATGTAGATACTGGGCAAAAGGTTTGGCAACGAGTTCTCTCACCTTTACGATGTTCAATTTCATAGCCTTTGCCTACTGCTTCCAGTGCTTTTACTGCTTCATCTTCGCTGTCATGCAAAGACTTAGCCCTAACACCACCGACCTTACGAACAGCCCATACTGCTGGCTTTTCCCACATTTCTTCGGGGGTACAATCAGGTAAGTCTCCATCGGTTTCTAAGGCGAACTCACAGGCTGAATGTGCAGAGATACGGGCTTTGATGAACTCTTCACGCTCTGCCATAGTCCATAGAGTAATTGGCAACTCTTTGACTGGGGCTTCGGGATAGCCCTCTTTGGTTCCTACTTCTCTAGACTTCCAGTCACGCAAAATAGCCACGATGCCTAAATCTGTTACAGGGATTTTCTTAACCTTTTCAATCAGCCAAGCGTAGCAATTGAGTTGATATTCCCACTCAATCTTCTCGTTCATCACTGCCCAAACACTGGTAGTCTTGTAGTCTTTGATAGACAAGCCACCATCGTTAGTGATCTGAAGGTCGATAGCACCGCTTAGATTCCAGCCATCTATCTCGGCATGAATCCGTTCCTCCACAGTGTGATTGGAGTCCTTGCCATGCTCTAGGATGTTGTGAATGGCAGAGCCAAACAGTGACCAAACCATATCAGCCACATCTTGCTCAATCTGATCGTCAAACTTCTTAGTCAAAGCCACAATCTTAGGGCTATTGATTAACTGGGTAACGGACAGATTAGCCTTACCTTTGCTATAGGTAGGGCGTTTTAAGACATTCAGAAAGGTAATTGGTATGTTGTATTTGTTTGTCAGCTTCATTAGCCACCTCATCAAGTCTAATGTTGAAAGCCTTGATCTGTTCGTCAGTCAAGGGTTTGATGCCTAACTCTTTATCCATAGAACGGAATACCGCCCTAAGAATCTCGTTTTGCATTGGGGTAAATACGTCATCTTTTTCCATGATTGCCCTATCTAAAAAGTAAGCCGTAAAAGGCTAAAAAGAGTAATACAGCAAAGCTAGAACGTATAGTTAGTAATTCAATACGTTTAGTTTTTCGATACTCAGGAGTTGATAAAAGTGCTTCTTGAAGAAACAACATATCTGGATCTTCAATGGGCATCGTGTTACCATTTTCTAGATAACGAGAACCCATTTTGATACCAGTTTTAGTGGTAAGTGGTACGTTCATTTGATTGTCCTAGCAGTTAATCAGACTCAAGTTTGCCTGATATAATTAACCATGTCAATAGGTCGTACCAATTAAAATACATCTACTATGAATACAGTAATTTTGCCCTGGCCTCCTAAAGAATTAAGCCCAAATTCCACATTACACTGGGCTAAGAAGGCTAAATTTAAGAAGAGTTACCGACAAGCGTGTTGGGCGTTGACTTTAGAAGCCAAGCTCACAGCTGATAAATCAGGGAAAGTACCTATCCTGATTACTTTTTACCCCCCAGATAAACGCCATCGGGATGCAGATAACATGGTTGCCAGCATCAAAGCTGGATTGGATGGCGTAGCAGATGCCCTCAAGATAAACGATAGGCAGTTTATGCCTACGTTTACCTTTTCAGATGAGGTTAAGGGGATGGTTAAAGTCCAGCTGACAGCCTGAACTTAATCGTCTGATCCAGAATTTCTTCTTTTTTCTTCTTGTAGAAGTTAATCTGTTGGCGTTTTTCGTCTGGAGACATCTGAGATGCTGGTAGATCCTCAATCCTGCGAATCTGGGCATTGATATCAATCAGAGCTTTACCAGCTTGACCAGTAAATCCAGAGGCTTGTATTTCACCTTTATGGTCGTTAAACCATTGTTGAGCTTCTTCTTTATGACCTTTCCCGACTAGATCCGTGAATGTTTTCATAGCAGTGTCAGAACGGGTCTTCAGGTCGTAGAAGAGGTCTTCCCTGCCTCGTGGTACTTCAGGAGCTACAAACGAGCCATAGAGGGGATTATTGCGTTCCTCTGGGCTTGCTTTGTGACCAGAGAATAGGTTAGATCCCCACATCGCAGCAGCAGCCACAGAACCGCCTAAACCACGCATGACGTGATCAGCTTGGATTGGGCTTAACATCCGATGCTCTTGGGAGCCTAGACCGCTGGCATAGCTAATCCACTTGCCTAATTCAGAGGTGCTGCCGTTGTATTGACGGAAAGCAGCCAAGTCTTTCATGGATTGTGGAGTGACGTTACCGCCAGTGTAGAAGTCATGGTTTAGGGCTATCTCAGCAAATGGCTTGATGGCAGTAGGCACTGGACCCGATCCAAGTGGGCCAAGTAATGCATCCACTGCACCTTCCTTGAGAGCTTTACGCAATCTAGCATTGTCGATGGCATCTTTTGTTCCCTCTTTAGTGATCTTGTTATAGAGCATCTCAGGGATAGACTTAAAGAAATAGCTGGCAGAAGTATGCATTGGGATGAGCAAGGTATGGTCATAGCCAATAGTCTTCATCATAGAACGAGGGATAACAAAGTTACGCATCTTTGTCTGATCATCCATCTTCTTGTATTCGTCATCATCACCAATCGCAAAGGCATATAACAAGCAAGTAGAAGCCAATAGACCGCTGGCAATAGCTAATCTGGTCATTGCTTGCTGACGATCTAATCCTCTTAGACCACCGCTAATACTGGTGACTTTTTGACCTGTGAGCTTTTCTACACCGCCAGCAATAGGCTCTGCCAATGCTTGGGTCAGCACATCAATCTGCTGGGCATAGGCGTTCATAAACGCAATGGTTCTGTTAAGGAATTGAGCTGTTCTGCCCATGCCACGCTTGTCAAAGTCAATGACGTTAGTCGCTGCGAGAATAGCCTTACGCTGATTTCCACCGCTTGGGAAACCGCCAGTCTCTTTCATTACACGCACATAAACGGCTCTACGCTGTGCAAAGTCTGAGGCATCAGCAATCTGGTCAAGGATGCTGGTCACTCTGGCAAAGGCTGATTTATTCAATAAACCAATTTCTTGCTTGTATTGATGCTCTGCTGTTCTAGCACCAGAGTGATAACCACCAATACCGTAAGACTTGAGCAACTCAACCACATCATCCTTTTGTGTCAAACCTTTAGCAAATGAACCAAACACACCGCCAAACAAGGCTACTGGGTTCTTCACGCCAGTCACGATGGCAGCTGTTGGAGCATCCATGAAAAGCTGTTTAATCTGGAATACACCAGAGAAAGTAATCGATCTACGCAAGCCGTTAGCAAAATAAGCCATGATCTCGTTCATTGGGATCTGGATGTTTTCAATACCAATCACGGACTGGGCAATCAATGGGTCAGCAATCTGGATGTTGACCTTCCTGCCGTTAATCAAGATCTTCACGATGCCACGAGCAGCATCTTCTTTAGGGAAGACTTTGAGCTTGCCGTTCTCATTACGAGTGCCATACTCCTGGGCAATACGGTTGGCTGCATAGTTCTTAATGGCGTTACGAGTAGTCACCATGACGTTGTGAAGCATATTGTCCACGATGTCATCGATGTCTAAATCAACCTTGCCTTCTTTAAAACGATGCTCTCTGGCTACGTTCTTGACACCTTTAGAGCTGTAGATTGGGGTATGAACGTCTGTCTGTTCATCCATAATCCGCTGCCAAGGCACATAGTCTTCGATGTCACGCAAGGTATCAGCACGTTGTTTGCTGATCATGCGAGCTTGTTCCATCATGTCAATCATGTTCTTGTTGACAGCGTTCCAGTTATCCATCATTTTTCTAAGTTCTGGATACTGTTTGTCTAGCTTGCTAAAGTCATCAATCGCCTCATCGGACATATTGACCTTTTGCAAGGCAATACCGATGTTCTTAAAGTCTTGTTCAGCATCAGCAATCTTGTCCAAAAGCAATAGCTGACGGTCTGGTGAAGTTCTTGGATCCATCTGCTCTGTTCTTAGCATCTCCAATTCACCTTCACGCTTGAGGTATTCATCCACGATAGAACGTGAACGCTTGGCTTCAAAGTAGGCTTGGATGACGTTGGCAGCACGTTGAACGCCAATTTCTTTCTCTAACTGGTGCTTCAAGGTCAGGATATTAGCCATTGAGAACTTGTCTTGAACGGCATGGAACATCTGATTGGTGTTATCAAAGACTAATTTACCCAGCATGATGACCTGAGTACCAATACGAGTAGCTTTGAGAGCTTGGTTCATAGCCACAGAAGCCACAGCACGACCTTCGCTGTCCTCTAACATACGACCATAACGGGCTGCATCGGCAGCTGTCAGACCAGCTGTAAAGTCTGTTGTCTTGATACGAGTAGCCAGTACTGCACGATCTAAGTTGCCAACCATGTTGTTGACAGCAAGGCGTGGTGACTCAACCATCTTCGCACCAATATTCTTGGCTTCTTGAGCACCGCCCAAGAACTTATCCATCACACCGTTAGAGGTATGGATAGGAGCATCATTGCGATTGTGCTTGGCTAGTAACTCATCAGTCTTCTCAACGCTGTAGAGGAACTTAGTCTTATATGGTCCTGAACTAATCAGGTCTACCAACATGGTCTTATGGGTTCTTGGTGTCTCGCCTTTAATTAAATCATTGAAGGCTTTGTAAACTGAATGGGTATTGTTAAAACCAAACAGCTTCTTCATCGCCTCAAATACTTGACGGATGGCGTTAACATAACGACCCCAAGGAGTTCCCATACGAGTGCCAAATAGCTTCTCAGCGTTGACAGCCCAGAACTCTGAAGGATTGATGTATTGGTACATATCCTGTGAAGGCAACAACTCCATCGCCTTTTCAAAGTTTTTCTCGCTTGGATCATTGACGTAATCCATTACCGCCATGAAATACTTTTGAGATACTTCATCAGTGTTTTTCTTGATGGCTTTCTCAAGGGCTGCTCTCCAAGATTCAACAATGGCTTGCTGGGTCTGTGGATCCATCATCTGCTCAAGGGTATGCATTAACTCATGGCGAATAGTGCCAGGATTAACAGCTCCTGATTCCTTGTATAGCCTGACGATACGCTCTAGGTTATTGAACACGCCAGCAGCTGTATAGGCTGCGTTCTGTGGGGCTTGTTTAACCGATAAGCGTAGACCAGTCAGAATGGCTGGGGATTGTCTGTAGATGTATTGGATAACGTCTAGGACATCCTTGCTGATATTGCCTTTGTTGTATTCGTTAAGGGCACGAGCCATAAACGCTTCTGGCGTAATCTTCTTCTCAGCAGTCATCTTCTTGTCGGCTGCCAACTCTTTAGCCAGCTGATCAAGATGGGTTAACTCACGCTGAGTATTGATTGTGGTCTCGCCTTTGATGACTTCACGCTTAATTTTGGTGATGCCACGTCTTACACGAGACAACTCATCTGTTTTAGCTTTGTGAATCTGGGCAATTTGTTCCCTGATATTCTTAGGAATCACGCTTGGGGTAACAGTCGCTTTAGGTGGAGCAAACATCTCTCTGGCTTTGTCTCTAGGACTAGAGGCAATCAAAGTGTCACCACGTTCATTCAAGATAAAGTCAATCGCTTTGGCAGCCTGTTGTTCATTACCTCTGGCATACATAGTGTTGCCAGACTTATAGAAGTCACCAGTAATATCAGTCAAACCTCGGTCTAGGAAGTATGTACCGCCTTCTTTCTTAGAGCTTGGGACATTGAATTGATACTGGTTGCCATAGCTAGACTTGGTAATCCGCAATACATTATCCGCAGAAGTAATAACACCGTTTACTTCATTCATAAACCGCATAGCATCGGCAGCTGACCGCAGACGGATAGGAGCTTCACGAGCAGCCTTCTCAAAGTCATAGGTGCGTGGCATGAGAATACCCTGACCAGTAGTGCCGTCAGCTTTGGTATAGCTCATAATCTGACCGTGATTCTTTACCGTATCAGATGCAAATCCAGCCAAAATATTGCCAGTGACCATCCAGCGTTTCTCACGCCTGACGTTAGAGCCTTTGTCAAACAAGTCGCTTAATGGAATGTTTTCTGCTTGCTGGGTATCTGGGTTGTACCAGTTAATGTAATTCTCTTGGTTTAACTGATAAGTGCTGCCAATTTGTGAGAAGTTAATCGTAATGGCTTTCGCATCACCGTTAGCCAAAGCAATATGCATCTTCCAGTCTGAGCCAGCAACAGGGTTGGCAGTTTTCTTTTTATTCTCTAAGTCAGTCACAACACCGTAGACAAAGATACCTTGGTTATTCTTAATAGAAATTGGCTGACCTACTGCATAGTTTTCCAAAATAGACTTGATGTGCTGATACTGAAGGTTTAATTGACCCTTGGCAGCATCAATACGGACTTCATCTGCACCTTTTTCTTTCAGGTTCTCAATTTGTTTTCTACCGTATTCGGCTGCACGTTCTCTTACACCATCCATGAGCTTGTCAACTTTTTGGCGTTGTGTTCCACCTTCCAAGTTCTCACTCACCATTTCTTGAACTTCTTGTTTGGTGTATGGCTTAACAGTACGTTTAACATCTACCTTTTCCATGTAAGCTGGTTGAGCAAACAAGGAAGGATCTCCTCTGTCTGGAGTAATAGGCACGGATGATAGGGTTTCAGCATCAAGGTCTTCTGCTTTAGCTTCGAGCTTGTTGGTTCCCATGCTGTTCTCACGTTCAACTAAATCGTTGTAACGATCAATCAGATCCTTATAAATCTCTTCCTGTTCTTTGATTGGCAGGATAGGAATGTAGCCAGTCAGTCTACGGATGTCATCTTCTTTAGCATCGGTTGGGTCTTCTATAAGATCTACAACCTTTTTACCGCCAATAGCTTCGTGAACCTCTGGGTTGTCACGCAAGTATTCTTGTGCAATCTGACCACCATAGTCATTCATAAAGTCCACAGCACCTTCGGCTGTAACGGCAGACTTACGGGAAGCTGTCGTATTGGCGTTCAAGGAAGCCATCTTCTTGAGCAATACCGCAGCTGGCCTCATCTCCGCTGGGATGTCAGCCATCATCTGTGAGTAGGCTGGAGCTACAACCTGACCAGTACGATGCACACGACCAAGCATCTGCATATGGGTATCAATGTTCTTTTCAGGCTGAACAATGATCATGTGACGTTTGCGTTGATCTTTAAAGCTAGAAGATGCGTGTAATGACAAGCCAGTAGAACCAGCTTGGTTCAGGATAATGACATCGGCTGTGCCATTGTTAAATGCACGAACAGCACCAACACGCTGCTTAATATTGGCAGAACGAGAAGTGAGAATTGGTGTGCCACTCTCATAGTTAAGGGTCACTGTACGACCAGTAATCTCTTCTGTCTTGTACCCAGCTTTACGCAACTCATTGTGCATATAGTCAATTGGGGAGATTGGAGCTGAACCAAAACCAGCATTTTCAATAAATGTCTTAATCTGGTTATAGGCTGTCAAACGCTCTGGACCAAGATCCTGATCGGTCATACGGTATTGCTGTACGCCATTTGGTCCTTTGATCTTGAGCATCCGCTGCTTTTCTAAGTAACGCAGATACAGATCTTTAAAGGTCAGATTGACTGGATCACCTACGTTGATGCCCATTTCATCGGCATAACTCTGTAGGAATGAACCCATCGTATTGGAAACGGTCATTACGACCTTTTCGCCATTCTTGAGGCTTTCCACAGCGTGTTTGATAGAGTCCTGGGCTTTTAATGACAAAAGCATCTGGTCAATCAAGTTATGCATGATGGCACCAAAGTTTGCACTCTGGATCTGGGTCTTCTCACCTTCGATACTTGCTCTACCGCCAGACTTGTCAAACTCCTTTTGCATCTCTTTGACAACGGCTTCTTTAGAACGAGAGAACGCCAAAATGTCACGCATCGAGGTAGCCATGTTCTCAGCTGTTTGCTTATCGACTTTGGTCTCTTGGGTCTGATAACTTACACCAGCAAAGGTTCTTTCCCTGCGGATATATTGACCGACTTTGGTCAGCATATTGGCAACAATCTGTTGCATTGGAATACCGCCTAGCTTGATGGCATCGGCTAATTCATTGATGTTATCAACCGCTAACTTCATGTCTGTGCTGGAGTACAAGTCCATTACATCAGGGCGTTTAGCATAAGTAGCTGACGAGAAGAACGTACCAAAGGCGTTATCTACCAAGTCACGGACAAAGGCTGCACGACCAGTGGCTAGGCTCTTGCCTTCCTTTTGGGATTCTCTTTGTTCTTTGCTACGGGCTTGGGTTTCACCAGCACCACCAGCGTTATGACTTTCGTCAAAAATCATATAGTTGCCAAGACCAAACGATTTAATAAAGCGTTGGCGTTCTGTTTCGTTTTTCTTAACAGCTTGCAACTGGCTATAGGTAGTGAAGATTACCTTGTAATCGCCAAGGCTTTCTTTCTCTTGCATACCCTTCATCATCTCGTCTAATGCTTTACCAGTCTTAGGAGCTTTGAGGGTAAGGTTGTTTTCTGTTACTTCGCCATTAACAGTACGGAGCAAGGTATAAGGAATAGATTCACTAGAGTTAGTGATAAAGATGCGTGGTTTGGCTGTATCTAGTCCTAACTCTTTGGTCATACCGATATCATCCAAGTCACGGATCATGTCGGAGTAAAGGTTTGGCTTCTCTGTAACAAAGATAGGTACTTTGTCATTCTCGATGGCGTACTTGATCATCGCAGCAACAACACGACCTTTACCAATACCAGTCTGGTCTCCAATAATGAAGCCTTTGCCAGCTTCAGCATTACGGATAGCCAAAACCAAGGCATCAATTTGTTCAGCGGAGAACTTCTCACGCAGGGTCTCTGGATCCATGTGCAGGGCTTCTGCTACATATTCATCCACATCACCGACTTCACGCTCTACTGCTGATATTGAATTGTCGATGGATTCAGCCATTGCTTTAGGAACCAATGTTCCAACGGATGCAGCTTGCGAGTGAGGCTGGTAAGCAACTTGATGCCCAGTCTCTGTCTCTTGTCCTCTACGGTCTTTTAATCCAGACTCGACTCGTGTACCTGAGACAACGCTAGGTCCACCCACTGGGCTAGGCTCGTTTCCTGCAATGCCTTTTCTGCCACTGGGTTGCTGCTCTCCACCTTCGCTGGGAACGGGTCCTCGATTGATGCCACGTTCAGGTTCGTTAGCAAGTCTAGGTTGTCCTGCACTAACACCTGCCCCAGCGCACTAACACCTGCCCCAGCTGGTTCGGGTTGTCCACGTTTGCTAGGCTCATTCTCAGACACGCCTCGTCTGCCGCCTTCTGTGGGTCGCTCTCCTTCAGCACCAGCTTCACGACCTTGTCCGCTAGGGCGTTCACCCACTGGTTCTGGTTTAGGCTCCCCTGCGGTACGCTCACTGACGTTAGTTCTGGTGGGGCTGACATTTTCTCTGGAAACCACGCTAGGTTCATTTAACTTCTCCTTGAGTTCTTCGTATGAGGTAATTTGCTGTGGGAGTTCCGCAGCTGGTAAAGCTCTTTGTGACTGACCTTTTCCATCAATAACAATGACATCTACAGGGTAAGAAGCACCCTGTTTACTGTACATATCACCAGCTACTGAGAAGTGATCTACTACGTTGTAGTCTTTATAAAGGTTGAAATAGAAGTTACGTTTTTGAGCTTGACGATAGCCTTCACGCCTTGCATCTTCGGTTGCAGCACGAACACCGCCAAGAATTAATACGGCTCTACCATTTACTGGCATACGGGCAAGAGCTGTATAAGCAATTGCATGGTCAATTTCTCTAGTTTTAATAGCACCATTTAGGAATGTGTATTCTTGCCCAGTAGATCCAAACGGAGGATTAGCAATAATGACATCACTTAATTCTGGGTCATAGCTAAGAGCATTTTTATTGACGACTTCAGCACCAGGAAGCACCTTTTTAAGCATTTCATAACGGCTTGTATTGAGTTCGTTCACCGTAACATTGTTAGGGTTAGAAGCTATCAACAACATTCCGTTACCGCCAGTAGGCTCGTAAACCGTTGTTTTATCAGTGATTCCTGCTAGTTGCGATGCAACATAAGCCAATGGAGCTGGGGTGGAATAAGCCTGTTCTCTAACACTGGTTGAACTTCTGACAGCCAAATTAGGCTGACGGTTGTATAGATTTACCAAGCCATCATAGATTTCGCTTGGCTTTCTGTTCTTATGGGCAATGTTCTGGGCAGCCAATACGACACCCACTTCCACAGCCTCATCAGCTTGTTTGGCAGCCATCGTGCCAGCTTCAATCTTTTGACCAGTCAAATCGGCAATGAATCTACGGGCTTCGTTGATATCTTTAAAGCCTAGACCACCCATGAAATGCTTAGAAATAGCTTGTGCAATATGGAACTTGCCATCTTCTGTATTGAGGTCAAGAGTACCTTTTGGCTCTTCAGCCTTTTCTAGCTCATCCAAAGATTCAACATTAACTACTTCCTTCTTGGTGCTTGCTTCTGGATAGTTACCAGACATTGCAATATAAGCACCCTGAAGATGGTTAAGGTTGATTTTGTCAGCAACGTCTTTACCAAACTTCTCAAGAATCATGTCCCTGACAAATTTGGCTGCCGCTTTGAACTTGTGATAGCCCATTCGGAACGCAGCATCCATTAACCTAGTAAGGATAGGCATCAAGCGTTGCTCATCCTCTGGCATCATATTCATACGGGTAGGCTTAGTAGCCAGCCATGCGAGGTCTGCTAATGCATCCTCTAAGTCTTGTTTGGCTTGCGCTTCAGGAGATAGATTCTCTGGGGCAACAGTAGGCGCTGCTATAGGAGCTTCTGCACCAGTTATTTGAGGAATAAACTTGGCAAATAAGGCTTTTTGGTCTTCAGCACTCATGCTAGGAGCCATTGGCTTCTTAGCTTCACGAATGTTATTAAGCAACTGATTACCTTTTGGTAATAGCTCTAACTTGCCATTTGGATTCTCTTTAACCAGTTCATTTGCTTTCAAAAGCTTAATAGCATCTTCAGAAGCAATAGCTGGATTAGGTTTTTCATTGTTCATTGCATAGATAATTCCTTGATGGAATTCGTGCAATGGAACTTCTTCTGCATTTACACCACGCAACTCTTTTTCTGTTGCTTTCTCTTGAGGTGTCTTTGCCCTTTGTGCAGCTTGGCGTTCTTGGTTTATTTGAGCTTGAGTTTTTTCCTCAGTTTCTGGTGCAACTTCTTCAGCTGCTGCTTCAGTTTCTGCAACAGGCTTTTCTTCAGTGGGAACTTCGGCAGCTGGTTCGGTTGGTTTTTCTTCACTGGGCTTGATTTCTTCGCTGGGCTTTTCTTCACTGACGGATTGCTCAATGTAGGGCTTGGCTTTTTCATGTTCGGAGTTCGCATAATCAATCGCTTTCTGTTTTGATTCTTCGGTATTACCAAAATTTCTAGCCGTTACAAGCTGGTTAGAATCTTTATCAACTAAAACGGCAGTCCAGCCGTTATCGTTCTTGACAACACGATACTCAGTGTTCTCGCCCATATCCAATGGAGCAATTGCTTCAGCTGGTTTTTTAACTGGTTTAAGTGCTTCTTCTTTAGGAACGACTAACAATTGATCAGCGGTATAGCCTTTCATTTGGTCTATATCTTTGATCAATTTTGGATGAGCTAAATCTTGTTCATGGAACGCATAAACAGAATCACCATCACTATGGGCTTTTTCGGCTTCCTGTTTAGTATCTACAGGTTGACCACGCTCCATAATTTGCTCAACTGTATGAGGTACATTAGGCGTTTCTACAGGGGCAACTTTAGGTGGAACAATAGCAGCAGGAGCCTCTAAATCTGATTCATTTACCAA
>Ga0208876_1000417_pt1 | contig 12732 bp, 10 predicted proteins | sample CryBogCBH03Jun09_FD_184614 | JGI IMG/M metagenome (GOLD analysis project Ga0208876, IMG submission 184614) | Freshwater microbial communities from Crystal Bog, Wisconsin, USA - CBH03Jun09 (SPAdes) | ecosystem: Environmental > Aquatic > Freshwater > Lake | place: Crystal Bog, Wisconsin, USA... | reverse complement strand
TCTTTGACGCGAGGCCTAGGCAAGCCTCGCGTCAAAGAAGTGGATATCGCAAAACTTATTGCTCTTGCCGAATAACGTACCTCGAGCCCGCGGCTAAAGCTAAGCCCAGCGCAGCCGGAACCAGCATGGCCCAGCGCAAGGTGATCGCTTCGGAGATGTAACCCATGATCGGTGGGCCAACAACAAAGCCAAAGTAGGAGATTCCCGAAACCGTTGCCACCGCTTCCGATGGTGCAATAGTTCCCGCGAATTTATGAATCGCGATAGTTCCTGCTTCGCTGTAAATCATGGGGATAACGATGCACATTCCCATTCCAAGAAAAACCCAACCAAATATCTCTCCACCGATTCCGCCGATGAGCAACCCCGAGGCAAGTCCGGTACCCGCAATCAACCCACCAAAGAAGAGCAATTGCCCCGGACCAAATTTGTGAGCTAACCGGTCGCCCAGGAAACGTCCTGTAACCATCGTGATTGAAAAACAGATGTACGGGAGCGTTCCTATGAAAGGAGAGGTATGGAAGGTCGTTCGAGCCAAAACCCCGCCCCAGTCACCGGCTGAGCCTTCACCGATTGAGGCTGACATTCCCAACAACCCCATGACCCAGAAAATGGCGGGACGTTTGGGACGCTTATGTTTACGTGGTTCCTGTTGATCACTCGATGCAGGTAGGAATCGAGATTTCATAAAATAGAGCACGATAATAAATAGAACCGATACCGAACACTCCTGAATAATCTCCTTGACGTGGCCTTGAGCCATCAACCCACCAATTGCACTTCCGGCTAGCGCTCCTACTGAATACAACGCGTGGAAGGTACTCATAACGCGGCGTTTGAAACGTTGTTCCAATGTGACGGCATGAGTATTCATCGCGACATCTTGGAGTGCGATGGAATATCCAAAGAGATACAAGGTGATGCAGAAAGTTATGTAGTTAAAAGAGAGTCCCACTAATGGCATCGCCAGAATGATCGAAAGAGATCCAAGTATTGTTACTCGAGCGCTTCCATGTTTGGCTGACCATCGTCCGCTTGGTCCAAGCGCTGTTAAAACACCAGCCGCCAATAGAAAGAGAGCCATACCCAATGCGCCGTTACTAATTTTCAAATGAAATTTATAGTCGGGAAGTTGTGAGACGAGGACTCCTACCGAAAATCCATTCATCATGAATGCCAGAGTTGTCGCCAAGCGGGCTCTGGTTAATTCATTTTGACTCACGGTTGGATAGTACGGAATGTGCCGGGTTCGCACGTCATAATTGCTAAACGGACCAGAAAATTCTTAACTAATCTTGACAATTCCAGTACCTAATTCTGTCGTGTGTTCGTTTATGGTCTTATTTTATTTTGACTTCGCCTATCCCGTCGATCGAATACTGTCTGATCGAATTCACTTTAAATTCGCACTGGCCAAATCCGGAAGCCACATCACCAGCAAACCAACCTCCCATGGCAAGATTGATTATTAAATAGAAATGCGCATTAAATGGCCACGCATTACCAACTGACTCCACATCGCCTCTATTTATAGTCAAATAGCGTTTGGAATCTGAGAACCAGGAGATTTTATCCGGCAGCCACTCTATTGAAAAAGTGTGAACACTTTCGGATAGATCTAAATCGCTCAATAATGCTTCGGTTAATCCTTGGTCCGCTGCATATCCTGGCCCATGCAAAGTTCCTCTGACTTCTTTAGGGCGATTTCCAGCCCCCTCGAAAATATCTATTTCACCGCAATACGGCCATTTAACTTCAGAAATAGTGGATCCCAACATCCAGATTGCTGGCCAACTTCCTCCCCCTATTGGAGTCTTTACTTCAAAGTCAAAACGACCGTATTTGAATTCTACTTTTCCAGCTGTGTGAATTTTGCTACTTAGCCACTCTGCTTTCCCGTAATAGGCATCTGGTGCCGCGCTCGGTTCCGTTCTGCGAGCGGTGATAATTAACCCTTTGTTTACTCTTGCATTTTGATCGACATAGAATTCCCTCTCCTCATTTCCCCATCCAGGAATTCCGTGTGAACTACCATCACCTAAATCAAAATTCCAATACTTTGGATTCGGAGCGCTATCTAAAGTGGGCAGAAACTCTTCTTGCCATAAAAGTTCGTATTCCACTATCGACCTTTACATAAATTTCTGTTCATCAATTTTGCGTGGATTCTCTTGCAATCAGCTCGAGATCCAAATTTACATTAACAAGTACTTCGCTTTTGGGAAGTGTTAGTTGGCGCGCAACTTCACTGCCAAGTTTATGGGAAGGTTGTGCCACTGTAGATAGCGGAACAGAATAATTTTTGGCTAAATCAGTGCCATCAAAACCAATGACTTTAACTTTGGCTGGGATCTGGTATCCAGCACCTTGGATAACAGAGACTGCTCCGATTGCAGATAAATCATTGGCTGCGAAGACCCCATCGAAGTCGCGACGCCTCTTTAAGAACCGCTCCAGGGCGATCTTCGCACTATTTTCTGAATAATCGCCTTGAATGATGTTAGTTTCCTTAACTTTTATTCCAGCTTTTTTATGTGCATTTCTATAACCTTGCAATCTCTCGCGACCAGATTCAACACTCAGGTCACCAGAAATATGAACTATGTTTCTGCAGCCACGTTCTATCAAGTGCTTAGTAGCAATTTCCCCGCCTAATACGTTATCGACACCTACATATGTAAAGCGTGAAGATTCACCCTGTCGACCACCAAAAACAACTCTTATTTGTTTTGGAATTTTGCGTTCGAATATGTCAATGTCATGATGCCAGCCGAAAATTGCTATGGCGTCATAGTGACCATTGATCAGTGCCTTTATTAAAGTCTGGTCTCCCTCAAGTTTAGAATGGAAAAAAACCACTGGATGCAAGTGATGTTCTGATACGTATGAGATAAATCCATCGACAACTAGTCGCCAGAAGGGATTAGAAAAGAAATTATCAACCGACTCATCGAGCACGAGAGCGATGGACCCACCGTTACCACCCGCTAATTTTCTAGCGTTGAGGTTGGGTTCGTAATTGAATTTTTTTATGGTGGCTTCGACCTTGGCCTTAGTCTCCTCTGAAACCTTAGCCGTACCATTCATGACGCGCGAAACTGTTGCCTTACTGACACCAGCCTTTTCCGCTATCTCTTGGATGGTGTATTTCAAAGAGTCCACCTCTTCTTGGTCACTCGACCAAAGGCATTAGCTCCACCCGAAATGATCTCTTGGTATTTATGAAAACTCAATTTCGGAGTTCGCTCCTGAGAGGCAAAGTCTACATAGATTAGGCCGAATCTCTTGGAATAGCCTTCCGCCCACTCAAAATTATCAAAGAGTGACCAGGCAAAGTATCCATGTACTGGAACACCCGCCGATATGGCCTCATTCATACTGACTATATGACTCGTTAAATAATCTACTCGTCGGTAATCTTGAATGGAGCCATTCTCATCAGGTCCATCGTTGAAAGCGGCGCCATTTTCGGTGATGTAAATAGCCGGAATTTGGGGCCAATCACGATGAATTCGACGAAGTAACTCTCCAAGACCTCCGGGAGTAATCGGCCAGTCAAAATCAGTTCGAGAGGTGAACATACTCGAGGGCAGTTCCATGTTTGCTACTCGTTTAATTGGGTAGGGGCTGCAAACATCTAGAGAAAGATCACTAACACGTGCTTTTCCAACAAATCCATCGCAATAGTAATTTACTCCCAGAAAATCTGGTTCTGTTTTTAGTATGTATTCATCACCAGGAAGCATTACTTGAGTTAGGACGCTCCCATATTCTTCAACAAGATTTTGAGGGTATTTGCCAGTTATTAGAGCATCAATCCACCATCTATTTTGATTAGAGTCCACCAAGTCATAAACTCTCTTAGTTTCTTCATCCTCAGAATCTGTATGCAAAGTAGTCATGTTGACGGTGAGGCCAACTCGTGCTTCAGGATGAATTCTCTTTATTGCACGCGTTCCACACCCATGGGCCAACGCGGTGTGGTGGGCCGCTGCAATTGCCAATTCAGAATTCATTTTCCCGGGGGCATGAATGCCGGTGTAGTAACCCAGAAAAGCTGTGCACCAAGGCTCATTCAGCGTAATCCACTGATTAACACGATCACCAAATGCCTTTGCGCACGTTTCGGCATAATGTTCAAAAGCTAAAGGGGTTGCTCGATTGGCCCAGCCGCCGATATCTTCTAGATATTGTGGCAAATCCCAATGATATAGAGTCGCGATGGGTTCAATTTCATTTTCAATAAGAAGCTCAATCAATTTATTGTAAAAATTGATTCCTTCCTTCTCTAGCGAGTTAGCAGATTTAGGGAAAAGGCGAGGCCATGCAATAGAAAATCGGTAAGCGTTAATCCCAAGCTCACTCATCATTCTTACATCTTCTTCTAGGCGATTGAAATGATCGATTGCTACAGCCCCAGTATCGCCATTCCTCACTTTGCCAGGAGTATTAACAAAGGTGTCCCAAATACTGTCACCTCGATTACCTTCCTGAATTGCACCCTCAATCTGATAACTTGAAGTCGCCGCACCCCATAAAAAACTCTTATTCATCCTTTTACCGCTCCATCCATGATTCCTGAAACTAGGCGTTTCCCGACAAATACAAAAAGAATTAAGAGCGGCAATGTCGCCATAAACGCTCCGCACATCTTAAGGGCGTAATCCACCGTATAAGTACCATTCAATTGATTGACGGCAACTTGGATAGTGAATCGTTTGGGAGAATTCAGTACCAGGCTTGGCCACAAGAAGTCGTTCCAAGTACCGAGAAATGAAAATAACCCCAGAACCATTGCACTCGGCAAGATTATTGGTACAACAACGCTCCGGTAGATGCGAAAATTCTTACCCCCATCTATTTTCGCAGCTTCGAGCAGTTCATTAGGAACTTGAGCGTCAATAATTTGACGCATCCAGAAAACTCCGAATGCACCGATCATTGAGGGAATAACAATGGCTTTAAAGTCGTTTATCCAATGGAAAAAATCTGCCATCATAATGTAGAGAACCACGATTCCAAGTTGGGCTGGAAGCATCATCGTTCCAATTATTACAACTAAAGATGCGCGCTTTCCTGGAAAGGCTAGTTTTGCATAAGCGTAGCCCGCCATCGTGCAGAAAAAGACTTGAGAAGCAGCAACGATCAGTGCAACCACTGCCGTGTTGATAAGCGCGTTGGTAAGCGGTACGGCGGCGTACACAGCCTTTAATTCTTTTAAGAAATTGGTACCCGGTACAAGCGATGGTGGAATTCTTGAAATTTCGGCATTGTTGTTAGAGGCAACGACGAAGAGCCAGTACAGCGGAAAGATCGAGAGGAAAGCAAAGACGGAGAGGGCGATGTAAGAAAGGCGGGAAACTTTGCGCCGCTTCTTTATGGTTTGCGGGCCAGTGAACCATTCAAGTAACTGAGTCATATTATGAGTCACTCCCTGAGATACGTCGGGTTACTAGAAAATTTACCCCAGAAATAATTACTGTCAGGATCGTGATAGCGACTCCGATAGCTGCCGCATACCCCAGTTTATTGTTGATGATGATCTGTTCATATAGATAAAGAGCAAGAGTGGAGAACTGTCGACTATCTCCTCCTTGCACGCCACCATATGTAAGTGGCTCCAAGAAGGTTTGTAATCCCCCAATAGTTCCTACGATAAGCATGAAAGTTAAAGTGTTTTTGAGTTGCGGAATCGTGACATATCTAAATTGTTGCAGCTTGCTGGCTCCATCTAATGAAGCGGACTCATAAAGATCACGAGGGATTGCAAGCATTGAGGCTAGATAGATGAGGCTTGCGTATCCGAGGTTCCGGTAAATGATCATGCTGGCGATCGCTATATGACTTGGAATTGTCTGACCAACCCAATTAATGTTGTGAACTCCTAGGTGATTGAGTCCCAAGTAGTGCATTGCTACATTTACCATTCCATAATTTTGACCAAAAAGCTCAGAGAAAATAATCGCGACTGAAAGAATTGAAGTAACCCAGGGAACTAGCAATACTGTTCGCCAGAAAACTTTGCCTTTGAGATTTGGATTTGCTAAGAAATTAGCAAGTAAGAGCGCCAAAATAGTTTGCGGCAAGAAAGAGATAAGAAATATAGAGAATGTATTTCTCATCGCGCGATAGAAGTATGGATCAGTGAAGAGATTACGAAAATTTTCTAGCCCAATGAAATGATGACCTGCTAGAGGATCCCAGTGGAAAAACGAGACATAGACCGTGAAAAGAATAGGGAGCAACCCAAAGATTCCAAAGATGACAAAGAACGGGGAGACGTAAAGCAGCCCCCACTTGTCATCTTTATGCTTTGGAGCAACCGTCGAGGTTCGAAGGGACATTGTGACCAGCGACTAGTTAATCGCGCGATTAATGTCACTCAAAGCTTGAGCCCACGCAGCCTGAGGTAATTGCTTCCCGAGTTGTACCCGAGAGAGCGCCTGACCAATAGTGCTATCGATCAAGCGATCCTTCTTGCCCAACTCAAATGGCTGTACAGCATTTACGCTGGCCGAGTAAATCTTGCCAATAGGAGCATTGTTAAAGAATGGATCCTTTAGGCCACCAACAGCTGGATCTGTGTAAAGGGAAGTAACAGTTGGGAACGTTAAGTTGTGTACGAATTCGTACTTTTGTTGTGCCGCATCTGTATACCAACGAATGAAATCCCAAGCTTCTTGAGGGTGGGCAGCGTGTGTAGGAATTGTCAGGGCGCTTCCACCTTGATTTCCAGCATTTCCGGGCAATGTTGCAACGTTCCAAAGACCTGAGGTTTTTGGTGCATACTGTTTGATGTACTCAAGCATCCAGGCGGGTGCAAGCACGGTGGCATAAAGACCTTTATTTAACCCAACATTCCAATCTGGTGAATATTGGGCCACGTTTGTTCCAAGACTTGCTCGACTCGCGGCAGCCGTGTAGTTAAAGGCAGCAAGAATGTTCGGATTGTTGGCATAAACAAGGTTTCCGGAATTGTCATAATACTTTTCTGATCCTTGATTTACTACGGCCGTGTAAATTGTTTGCGCAATATCAATAAAGGCTTTTCCCTTTTCCTTAGCAACATATTTTTGACCCGTCGCAATGTACTTATCCCACGTCGGCCATAGAGCCGATACCGCTGCAGGTGCGGTTGGCAGCCCCGCTTTCTTGAAAAGGTCGACCCGATAGGCAACGGCGAGTCCTCCAACATCAGTAGGTATACCTAGCACTTGGCCGCTATCTGCAACCATGTCATTCCAACGCCAAGGGAGGTAGCTTGACTTGAGCGTTGATGCGCTGGGAGTTAGCGTAGAAAGGTCTGTGAGGTACTGGGTGTAGTTTCTGAATTCTCCCATATAAGAAATTTCGATTGCCGCTATATCTGGAACAGCAGATGAGGGAAGGGCGTATCGGAGAGCTTGTGCATTCCCGTCCAAGTCGCTCTTTTTAGCAACAATAGAAATTCCGGGATGCAATTTCTCGTACTGAGTGACGAGTAGGGGATCAATTACATTTCCGTAAGTCCAAATAGATAGAGTAATCGGGGAGGCCGCCTGACTGGTCGGAGAGAGAACTCCACCCAGTAGTGCAAATAAGGCTGTAGCCGCAACCCCGTATTTTCTGAATTTTGCTCTGGCCATTGGACTTGCCCCCCAATAAATAGTCGTTGACGCTTTTGCCCACCCCGAGTAGGGTTATTTATGAAAGCGGTTTCATGTCCTATTAAAACTTGAGGTCCGCCAAATAGCAAGGGGTATTTTCATGAAACATCGCAGTTTCTTGGCGGTAGCAATTGTGGCGATAGCGAGCGTGTCTGCTTCCACTCAATTCTCAATTGCCGCAACTCCAGTCAAAACCAAATTGCTTTGGTCTGAATCTTTTAAGGGAAGTGCAGGGGCTGCCCCCAATTCAAAGTATTGGAACATAGTGCTTGGCGATGGATCAGCTCAGAATCTTCCTGGTTGGGGAAATGGCGAGCGTGAAACCTATACCAAGAGCGCAATCGCACTTACGGGAAGTACGGCTGATGGATTAGCAATTACCGCATCGAGACCCCCAGCAACGGACCAACCACTTTGCTACTACGGCCCATGTGATTGGTATAGCGGGAAGATGGATTCGAGTAAAAAAGTATCTTTCCAGTATGGATTGATTGAAGCGAAGATAAAAATGCCCGCGGGTGGAGGTACATGGCCCGCATTCTGGATGTTAGGGACGAGCATTCTTGGAAAAACTGCGTGGCCTAATTGCGGTGAGATTGATATTGTCGAAACTGAAGGTAATAACCCACTCAGTGTTCTGGGTACTGTTCATGGACCAGGGTATTCCGGTGGTTCGGCTAAAACAGATACAACTTACTCGGCAACCGATCTCTCGTTGGACTATCACACATACGGCGTTCTTTGGCTGCCAAACAAAATTTCTTGGTTATTGGATGGCAAAGTTTACTTCACTGTCACTAAAAGTGATGTTGCGCCGAACGCTTGGCCATTCAATAACAAGTTCTACATGATTCTCAATCTCGCAATGGGTGGCAACCTTGGTGGAGATATCGATCCAACTATTAACTCAACAACAATGAATGTGCAGTGGATTCACTACTCGTCTGTCAACGGCCAAGGCAAAGTCACTTTCAACTAAACAAATGGAGTCATGGAGAATGATCATGAAAAAGAGATTTAAGAGCGCTTATGGTCTTATTGCGTTATCTCTGCTTGCGACTGGCTTGAGCGCAACCGTAGCTAGCGCAGACACACCTTTTGTGAGCAATATTGGCTGGAATGCCTTATATGCCAAAACTGGAGATGGCATTGTTGAGCAAAATCGGAACATCTTTGACTCTAAAGGCGTGTTGCAGGTTAATGACTCCACTCAACATCCTTTGGTCTGGGTTCGCATGGATATCTCTCAAGTGACAGTCCAGTACAAAGGTGGAGCGACCGAAGCGAATAAGCAAATTCAATTTATTGCCGACAACGCCGGTCAAAAATTCACATTTAGTGATGATATCTCTGCTGAAAGTAAAATTGTCACAACCGATTCCTCTGGTTCCGCTAACGTTACTTACACTGTAACTGGTGTCACTCCAGATAGTTATTTAAGAGTAGGCATAGCTGATTGTGATTACATCAATAACAAGTCAACTTGTCCGAATTACGCAAAAAATAAAAATGCTGACCTAGGTGGTCCATTGATTTTCCAATGGGAGAAGCCCGGTTACTACCCAATCATTAAATTAGACCTTACAAACTCAGTGCGTGATGTCTACTGGGATTGGTCTGAGTTCAAAAATAGCTGGGTTGGCGAGCGTTCGCATGTTTACATTAAAACCTATCCCGTTGGCTCAACTATTACTCTGCCCTACACAGTCACCGATATTTGGGGAGCTCCGATTGCTGACTACCCAATAAGCATGGTTGCGCAAGGTGCTTATTGCGGAGGTACAGTCAAATGTAAATGGGGTAATACTCCTAGCGAAATCAACACCGATTCAAACGGCAACGTCACTTTTATCGAAAAAAATAAGAATACCGCTGCAGACGCTTGCAAAAACATTGACCCCACAACTAAGAAACGTTGCGGCATTGGGGCAAACTTTCAGCCAACTACAAACCAGATTCCAGAGTCTTCAGATATCATCTGGCCTCAGTTTGTCAATGATATGACGATGAACCCTGCCGCTATCAGTTATCGTGTTGTTGACAGAGGCGGAATAGTTTCGCCTACCGGCAACGATACATCCGTAAATGGCGTGGTCGATCCCGCGTTGCCTCTTTCTACTGCAACGTCAACTTCAGATGCAGCCACTGTTAAGACTGTGTTGAGTATTAGTTATTTATACAACAACGCCAAGAGCACCTTGCAACGCGTCCCTCTGTATGCGCCTGATGTAACAGTAACTGCCTCGCCTGGCGCCTACGTCTTGCGCGTCTGTCCGGATACCGTGAATCAGGCGGATTGTCATGCTTCAGGTATGGTCTTTTCGCACGAAGTTACGGGAACCTCACAAATGTTCAGCTCGCAAACGTTTGGTTATACCTTCCCTGCAACACTGATTTTTGCCTCTTCTGACGCCGGACCAGCCACTTTTACTGTCAAGGTTGGAAATCAAAGTTATGTAATAAAACAAAATTTTGGAACAAACTAGGAAATATGAGGAATGGTCATGATGCAACGAAAAGTTAACTTGATTTCGATCCTTGCTGTCCTGGTCGCCTCTGTGGCTCCAATAGCAGCAACCACTGCTAACGCTGCGTCGACGGCGGTTATTCGCTGGGATCCTACTGACTCATCCGGATATGCCTGGTCCTTGGAAAATTTAGCAGCTGACAACCCCAATAATTCGGCTAATTTTCAGGTCTACTACACCCCTGCCGTGAAATTGTACGATTTAATTGCGGCTAACGGCTCGACCGTGAACTTGAAATGGCTAGTAACGGATTCGAGCGGTAAGGCCTTGGCGAATACTCCAGTAACGCTGGCCATAAACCCTGCCTACACGTATCCAACCGCCACACTTTCGACACCAGTACTTAATCCAACGAAGAACATGGACGGAACAGGACGTGATCCTGTTAAGACGGATAATGCCGATATTTCTCTAACCACAGATGCAAATGGCTTTGTAACTTACTCCCTCACTAATAACACGGCTGATGGGGATGCTGAAAGTTTGATTCCCCACGATGGAGTAAGTGTTCCGCCGACCAGCTCAAGTGTATTTACTCAACTGCAACTTTATGTGGGGACTTTCCCAAACACAGTTGCCGGGCTTGCAAGTCGAAACGCCGTCCAAACATCTCAGGATATTGATATTTTAGAAATTCACTGGGAGTTGGGAGCGGTCAAAGGCCCTCTTGTAGCTCCTACTTCGGGGTCTAGTGCTGGTGCTCCGCCCGCAAATGTGATCCGGTGGAATCCAAAAGGATCGACTGGAGTCAGTTGGAATGTTGTTAACAAAGCCGCTCTTTCAAGTATTTTGCAAGGTGCGTATTTCACTCCGAATGTAAATTTCTTTGACCTATTCAACCTCTTTGGTACAAAGACCACACTTTCTTGGCATGTCACAGACCCGAGTGGTAAGGCTCTGGCCAATGCGCCCGTGACTTTAATTCTTAACCCGGCCTACTCGAATGGAACAGCTAACGTCACTGATCAGTCGGGCAAAATCGTTCCATTGGCCTATAACGGCAATCAGGACGGTGAGGATATTCCGCTTACGACTGATGCCAGCGGAAATGTTACTTACTCTTTGCAGGATAACGACACCGCTTCTACAGCTGAAGCGCCACCTTTTGATGAGCAAAGTCCTCCTGTATCGACCAGCAATGTTTCTACTCAGGTTTTGCTTTACACGGGGACTTATGCGAACTATGCCGCTCGCACCCCGTCATGGTCGGTTCAGAAAATTCAGGATGAAGATATTTTGGAGATTCACTGGGTCACTGGATTGCCGGTAGCTACAACGGGAACAGTGTCATCAAATGCAGGTGGAGTTGCACCTGAAGGTGGAGTTCAACCTTCGGGCCCCGTCGATACAAGTAATTCAGGTGATGTTCCCATTGGTCAGGGCAGCGGCAAGACACCTAAAAATCTTGTAGCCCCTTCTCTTCCCAAGACAGTCAAAGTGGGCTCTTCCATCTTGGCTTCATTGGGAAAGTGGGATTTAGGAGGAAATGCAAGTGCGACTATTTTTTGGTACTCCTGCAAGATTGCAGGTGCAGCTAGCGATAAGGCACCGGCAAAGTGTTCTGTAATCTCCGGATTTACTGGCACCCATTTTACAGTCACGCCTAAATATAAGGGCATGGCAATACGGGTTGCAGTCACTCAAACCAATCAGAGCGGAGCAACAACTAAATTTTCAGCCTCGACAGGAATAATTAAGTAACTTAGGAAGAGTGGTGAAGTGGGTGGGGAATTCTCAGCGGAGGAGGATTTCCCGCTTCATTTTTCTTATTGTTGGATTAGTACTGCTCCAACCCATAACGCTAACGACAAATTCGTATGCGGTGACGCCTGTCATTAAGGGCTCTGGCTGTAAGACAGTAGAACAAGTTGTTACCTCGGCAAAAGTGCAGTACCGCTGCCAGAAGGTGGGCAAGAAACTAATTTGGGAAGTAGTCGTTAAATCTGAGATAAAGAAGATTCTTACTCCGACCCCGAAGCCAACTCCAATTAAAACTGCACTCCCTAAGTTCCCCCCAACACCCACACCCACACCAACACCCACACCAACACCCACACCAACACCCACACCCACACCAACACCCACACCAACACCCACACCAACACCGACTGGAACTGGCCTCCCAGCTTCACGGTTGACTCCTTCAACCACAGGTCTTCTTGGCTCGGTGGTTGATAAATCAAGTTATGACGTCGGTTGGGCGCAGTACTACGGGGTGGGATTGGCTTACAAGGATGCCTATGTGGCACAAGGATCCACTTTCACGCTTACATGGCAAGTAACTGATGCAGCTGGACAACCTCTTATAAACGCCGCAGTGACTTTAGAGGCCAACAAGGGGTACGGAGTGTCAAATGCGACTTTCACAATTGGGGGGTTAGCGGTTTCTAATTCTGCTGGCGCAAATGACGCACTTCGAGTCGCGGGAACGACTAATTCAACCGGCGATATTTCATATGTCGTAACTGATACGACACAAGGTTCTGCTGAACCAGCAAATACTCCGACCAATGCCATTGATCCATTGGATGGACCGGGAGTCACTGGTGGATTTTATG
>Ga0208876_1000381_pt1 | contig 14060 bp, 31 predicted proteins | sample CryBogCBH03Jun09_FD_184614 | JGI IMG/M metagenome (GOLD analysis project Ga0208876, IMG submission 184614) | Freshwater microbial communities from Crystal Bog, Wisconsin, USA - CBH03Jun09 (SPAdes) | ecosystem: Environmental > Aquatic > Freshwater > Lake | place: Crystal Bog, Wisconsin, USA... | reverse complement strand
GGTGCTGTTTTTTAGCTGCGCGACAACATCTTCAATAGCCATATTGCTGTTTCTCCGTTTGATGGCCACAGGAGGGCCAGGGAAGCCGCTACAGCGGCATATGGGATAGCCCGGTAGTTGGCAACCAACGGCCACAGCAGACAGGCCCAGGCGGCGATCCAGAGGGCTGTGGCGATGGTGTTGACTGTCACGTCATATCCTTTCCTTAGCGATGATGTTGTGAAAAGAAAGACGCCTTCCCCTTTCTTTAGCCCCCGTTCTGGGGGCATTTGGCCTTCACGCGGAGCGTTTCGACGCATGCGACCTTGTATGGTGTGGCGTGGCCGAGGATCGCCTTGACGGCATCAGCGTCAATCGCCTTGCGTTCGCTGATTGTGACGCAGATGTCGGCGGTTTCGCCCGTGATGACATCCATGCCGGTTTCGAGGATGGCCTTGCGCGCTGCGGCGACAGCCTGCTTGGCGGCTTCTTCGGCGGCTTTGGCTTGCAAATAGGCGAGAACCAAGGGAGCGGTGTTGGACATTTTGTGATTCCTATCATGTAAACTGCACCGTTCTTGGTGCTGAAACCTATATAGAATTAACTACTTTCTTTGTCAACTTCACCCTGGGGATTTTGGATGCTTTTTTGACGAGAAGTTCAAAATTTTTCGTTTCTTCGTTCCGCCGCGTTGTGACGATGATCGCCCCGTCATCATGCATCGACCAGATTACCACCTGATCTGCGTCGGGATGCCAGTGCCAAATACCGTCGCCGAAGTGGCGTGTAGCTGCAACAGACCATTCGGATGTGATGTGCATGTCAGTGGCTTCCGAGGTTGATGTCGCAGTCTTCGCACACGCTGGCGAAAGTGGACATGGGCAGACGATCAGAAAGCACTAGAAGCGCCATATCGACTTTAATGGAGAGGGCGACCATTTCCTCACGCTGCGTGCTGGTAAGCTTTCGGAGGTCGGCGGCGGAATCGGTGGCAATCGCCATGAGTTCCTCCGTCGGAAGCTTCAGGTATTGGTTGCGGATGTCGTTGGCGTTCATGTCATTCATCCCCGTCTTCGTCTTCGTCGTCATATTCGCCATTTTCTTTAGCTTCAGCAATTTCTTTGTTGAATAAATCCTCTATAGCAATTCGAATTTTCGGAATTGAAGATTTCAACCCCTCGAATGGATGGCTCCCTGAAATCATAATTTCACCATCCTTCCACGGGATAAAATACGTTTTGCGCTCAAAAATCGTGATCTTTATCCCTGCCGGTGTAAGGCTGATGATGGCTCCATCGCTTTCTTCGAATTGAGAGTCGAAAGCCTGGACGATATTTTCCTGAATGATCGTCTTGAATGTTTTGGTCGGATCAATGTCGTCAGGATCCCAGTCTCGTGCGAAGTTTTTATCGGCCATTTGTCTACTCTCCTATTCAAACAACAGCGTCGATGATGGCATCGACAAGATCGGCGACCGGACCAACGGCAGACCCGTCGATGATGGTTTCGTCAGGCTCAAGGCCAGATGCGACCTGCACCCACCCGATGTCCCTGCCATCAGCATCGTGGAAGTGGACGAAAACGTCGTCGCTGACGTCGTCAACGGCACGCCAAGCATCCTTGGCGCTCTTTCCGGTGTATCCGGCCTCATCGTCATACATGACGGTGATGGTCCACTGGTGGCGTTGAGCCTGAACGAAAAGGGCTTTTGCTACGTTGATCATGGCGATTATTTCCAATCAATCAAGTTGGTGGAAGCGATATCGACGGCGTCCTGATAGCCCTTTGTGTGCAACCAGAAAAACAAGGTCGCTTCTTCGTCTTCCGTCATTTCAGCTTCGCCGTCCTCTGGTTCTTCCTCAAACTCAGCACCGTCGAAGGAAACGTCAACGTCGCCATCTGCGGCTTGATAAGCAGAGAAGAAAACGACGGCATCATACTCGATTCCGTTGCGGGTGATTTTAGCGTTGATCTTCATATTCTGTCTCCGGTTTCGATGAAGAATATCTACCGGAATGCGATGAAGAATGCAACACATAAAACGCATAAAATCGAAAATATTTTAGAAGGGAAGATCGTCTTCATAATTTTCGTTCCCGGACAGACTGACTGGGTCTGTTTTACGCCTAGCAGCGGTCACCGTCGCGCCAGGGAAGGTGTGTTTGATTTTTGCAATCTCCGGGTAGGCAGCGAGGATGCGACCAACTTCAGCGAGGCTGTAGACGGTGCATGCGCGGTTGTTTCGTGCCACGTTGATAGCGTCCAATTCGTCGCGGGCGATAATAATCACCTCAAGACCGTCCTCATTCATAATTTCCCACTGCTCTGGGGCGAGGGGTGACTTGCCGGCTGCCGTCGCTTCAGCGTCGAGTTTACGCCATGCAGCACTCATACGCTTCGCTTCATGCCGCACGTCATCCAAACTGCCGCGGTCGATAGCCTCGTTATACATCCGACGCTGCCGGTCGAACTTCTCGCGCCATTCGTCAGACACCAAGAGACGCAGCCGACCAACACCCCACTTGGCTTCCATTTGGACAGCCAACTCATCTGTGCCGTCGGTAGCTGCTCGTCCAGCTAGATATAAGTCAGGCGTTTGCAACCACGGTGCCATGGATGCCGGTATCGGTGCCTGCTTCTTTTCGTATTTCGGTTTCGTCGCCATAGGTTTCTTTCTCCTGTTTTTATGCTGTAGAACCGACCCATGCACCAGTAGCACCAGGACGCGCATATATATATGCGCTGGTGCTATGGTGCTAACGTGGTTTTTGGCTGGTGCTACGCTGGTGCTATCTGGTGCTAATTTGTAAGTTGTTGATTTTATTCAAAATAGCTGGTGCTATTCCCGGTGCTATTAGCACCAGAATGCGCTGGTGCTATTTCATTTCAGTGAGTTAACAGTCTCCCCATCTACGCCGATGTATTTTGCCATCACCAACTCGCTCAGACGTGCCCTAAAGGGACCAGTTTTCTTGTTTCGTTCTTTCGCGTCGTCGTCATGACTGAACGTATCGACCAGCCCCTTCCGCTGACATTCGGCAAGCCAAATCGCCTTTGTTGTCCGACCTGGGGTGCCAGAACGGACAACAGCGTCGAGTAGCGCATCATAGAATGCCCTCGCACTAGCCTTCAAACCGCCGTCCTGTTTACCCGGTGCGGATGCATTCGCCGGTTCCCAAACCCAGCGGTCATCGACCAGTCGGACAATCTGTGCCTGGAACTGCTGCCAGTTGTCTGGCGTCCTGCGCCTCGCTTTGCCCGGATGGTCAAATGACAGGCTGAAGCCGGTCGCGCCGCCTGGGACGTCCTCATCACCTTGGTCTTCATCCTTCAGCGGTGCCATAACCCCCACTGCATCGAACCGCCAAGCTTTCGTGCTAGACCCGTATTGCCGGTCATTGTTATGTCCGGTGTGATCTAGCCATAGCTGACCGATCCTCTGCGTCGTCAGATACGTGACGAGATCGAGGACAGCAGACCACGCAAGTTCATCTTTCTGATCTCCCTCAAGCAGCGACATGACGTTATCGAACACCACCAAATCCACCCCACCGACGGCGTCGATGAGAGACATCAGGAATGCCCGACCCCCATCTGTATTCAGTGGAGCGAAGGGTGGTAAATCTGGACACACCCGACGCGCTTCATCCTCGATGTCACGACCGAAGATCATCAGATTGCCCGGTGGTATTTTGACGTCACCAAGGCGGCGCATAGCATCGATGGCGCGTGGCTTGATCAATTCAGCCGGCATTTCGCCGTCAATATATAAGACGTTGACAGGCCGATACGCCTTCCACGTCAAGAAATCAGACCCAGATGCAGCAGCCGCCGCGATAGCGATACCTAACAGTGTCTTCCCCAAGCCGGTTCTCCCGACCAGGAACGCACGCACCGTCGTGGTGAGAAAATCGCCCAGGATGCGATCCGGCTCCGGGATATCACGCACAGCCCAAGCTTCAATCGACAGCGTAGACCGAAGGTCTGTGTCGATACCTTCCCCTGCCACAGCTTTTGCACCGGCGCTGCTGCCGCCACCAAATTCGTCATCAATGATTTCACCGAACTCGTCTGCAACATATGTTTGCGGCGAGACTTCGCGCTTAATTTCATGCGTCAGGCGTGCAGGCTCAACATGATGGTGCGCAGGCAAGTGTGTTGCTGCGTCGGACACCTTTCCATCCCACTGCGCCATAGCCCGACGCCACTTGTCTTCAAACATCGTGTATCCACGGCCTTCGCGTTCAAGCAGTAAGGATCGCGGCGTGTTCGGCTCATATTTTCTCGGCTTACACTTGCGCTCGTAAACCGCATAAACTTCACGGCACTTTTCAACAGACTCATTCGGTGATGGTTTGATTGGGCATTCACGCCACCAGTCGAGCACCGCCGCCCACACCATCGTCGTAGCTAGTTCTTCCCGACCATCTATCACCTGACCCAGCCCATCGGCCACAACGCCATTGTGCGTGCCGGCGGATGCTGCTGTTTGATGACGATCAAGAATGGCCGACCGTTCTTGACTGATGCCACCAACCAGCTTGTCGATGGCTTCACACATCCACTGCGGTGCTTCGAGGATATCTATTTCCCAAGGCGCACAGCCGGCATCCCAGGCATATTCACGCCCGCTCTCGTGCATGGATGGCGGTGCCATCACAAACCCGCCCTGGCCCCTGATATCGACGCCTACGGCTGTCTTATTTGTGGGCGGTGTCCAACCTGCTGGCGTCTTGAAGTAGTATTGCTTCCCGCCACCCCCAGTGGTGACGATGGCTGTTTCTAGGTCAACGCCATAGCTTTCGACCTCCAGCAGGCCGTTCCACCACTGCATGGCCGACGGACCTTTGTGGGTGTCCAGATCGACTACGAAGATGCCGGAGCATGCGCCAGTGATGATGCCCATCTGACTATGCTGCGCGCGTCGAAACCACTGTGCGATCTGGTCGCTATCAACCAGGGCGTTCTCATGCTCACGCCACTTGATCGTTGGTCGCTTCCACTGCGCTCCAGGGGCCGGAAACGCAGCGGGGACGACCTGCAAACCGTAGCTGTGATACATCGCAGCCCAATCTAATGGGCCGGCAAAGTCAGGTTCAAACATTCTTTCCTCTTTTTAAGTATAGATTATGTAGGAACCAAGTTATCTGACAGTCAAAGCGCCATACTTCGCAATCAATGCTGCCTCAGCACGGTCGGCGTCTTTCTTTCGACCGAACATAGTGTTCGCCGGCCATAGATTGATTGCCATCCACCTTGAACCTTCCTTGTCGGAAGACAGCTTATAGTGTCGCTTCCACGTCGTTGGCGTGACGAGGTGGGTGGGAATATTCATGCCTGACACAACGCCACGCACTGACCCATATGCGAACCCGAAGTTGAACATCGAAACAGCGCCATTCTTCGGCATGGCATGCACACGTTCGATGATTGCGAACTTGGGCTTAAATTCCCGGATGATGCGCGCCACCTCGGCTGCGTTGACTTCGCCGTCAACCACCGGCATGTCGAATGGATATACGATGTCCTGCCCAGGGGAGTAAAAAGCCAATGCGCCGGATTTACCGGGATCGATGCCCAGAATGATCATCTTTTCATCTTTCATAGATTTTGAAGCCGACGCCAAAACAAGCACGGTCATGACGTCGGCGTCAATTTAATCCCAGCGGGTGAAGATTGGTGGAGCGTGATAGACTTCGATAGGCGTGGATGTCGAACGCGGCTCGGTAGGTTTCCCTAGTCCCAATTCAAACGCGGCCACCATTTTCGTCTTCATAGCCTCGTGAAGGGCGATGTCGCGCTTTCGTTCAACCTCTGCCATGGCCTCCAGATGGCCAGCCCATGCCGAGTAACCGGCTTGGTCGGTGTAGTTGTCGAGGTTGTGCCCGCCGCATACAGAACGGGCGACCTTCAGCAGGACCATCAACTGCGCAACATCGACCTCAGTGATGGAGACTGGCATTGATGCCGCTTCTTGCAAGTATGCCGACCAGAGGCGAGCGATCATGGCGAAGCTATTTTCCGCCCCGTGCTGACCGCGCTTCCCCTGGGCGATGTCGGATGCCTGCTTGAGGATGTCTTCAGGATTCATGTTCGATCTCCTCTTGTGGGACTGGCGGATATAAAAACCATTCGCCATCCCCATCCATTCGCATGCCCCAGACGGTTCCGTCGTCACAAACAGCAACCGTATAGGAATTAGAATATTGAGTTTCTGGGACTACTGCAATTTGGATGATTTTTCTGGTCTTTTTCATTGTGTTATTTCCTTTGCATGTTCTTCCCTGATCCACTGATTGAAGATCACCTTCCTTGTGATCCAAGATGCCTGAGCGCTTGGTCGCTTCCAGTAGATGAACTTGTCGTCAGTTTTATAGATTACGCGGACCATGCCGCTTGCGGCCTGCCACTCTTGTCCCGCAGCAGGTAGCGGAACTGGGAGAGGGTAGTTGAACTTGACCTTCTTCCCTGGTGGCAGAGGCTTCGTCACTTCACCCGCCAGATGCGGAGGCCCTTGACGCCATTTTCCGTCAGCGTTCTGGCGCACCACTTGGAATTTGGGATCGTCTGCGAACCGAGTGTGTATGCGTTGATATAAACACCAGGACTGCGCGGTGAATACACGCCATTTGGGACGAAAAACGAATCTCCGACTTCCATGCTTTTGAACGGATATTTGCTGCGGGGCGTAGGCTTGCTGTCTTTTTTGTCGATTTCATACATGATACGCAGACCCTCTATGGAGTATGATGCCTTCATTGGCATGCATATAAATCCATAATAAAATAAATTCGTCAACCCTTGGTTCGCATAAAGTAGGAGCAAACATGCAGAGATTTTTCCGACACCTGTTTACCGCTTCGGACAACAAGACGTATGATTTGGGTTGTATCTTGTGGGCACAGATGGGAATTGCCTTTGTCGCCGTCAGTGGATGGGCGTATGGCTCAGGCCATGCATCCTTTGACCCTGTCGCCTGGGGAGGCGGTGCAGCGGCTATCCTGGCCGGCGGCGCTGGTGGCTTGAAGCTTAAACAATCAACCGAACCAGGAGCATCAAATGCTGGCCCTTCTAGCTAGTCCAGTCGGGAAATATGTCGCCATCGTTGCCGGCGCTTCGGCGCTGTTCATTGCCATCGGCGTCGGCGGTCACCTCTACTTACAGTCTGTCCGCAATGCAGCCGTCGAGCATGATCGTGCGATGCAGGATGCTGCCGACATCACGCGACAAGAGAGCGTGTTGACGGTCGGTAGCATCGTTGACGCAGCCGTGAATGCCGACAAGACACCTCAAAAAACCCTACAGAAGGAGTGGGAACGCCCATGAAATACTTGATTATGCTGACTGTTCTTGCCGGATGCGCAGCGCCTGCGGTGAAGGTGACAGACACTTCATGCCTATGGGTCCGGCCAATTTACATCGGAAAAGAAGACGTATTGACAACTCAAACTGCGTCTGAAATATTGGCCCACAACGACAAATGGAAGGAGAACTGCAAATGACCTGGGTTTATCACCAAAAGAATGGTGGCATTTTTCGTGACGGCGCATTGGTCGGTCTTGGCTATTCCGGCATCAATGACGGATTGGACAATCCCGCCGAGCAGAATGTGGCTGACGTTGGGCCTATCCCTGTCGGCACGTATGACATCGGCGAGGCGTTCACGCACCCGCAATGCGGCCCCATGTCGATGCGCCTGACGCCGCAGGATGGCACGGACACGTTCGGTCGTGACGGCTTCCTGATCCACGGCGATAATCAGGACATGAACCATACCGCCAGCCACGGCTGCATCATTCTGCCGAAGATCATCCGCGCTGCCATTTCGGCTTCTGGTGATCATGTCCTTGAAGTGGTGGCAGAGTAATGGCTTGGGTTTTTGACCTCGATACCGGCGAGTTTAGCAAGAGCGGTAAGGTGTTCTGCCATACCGAGAAATACAACATGCCGGTAGGGACATATGCCATCGGTTATGCGCGGACGCATCCCGATTTGGGCGAAGTCACAATGGAGATTTACCAATATCACGATGGTGTGCGCCATTCTGCCGGCTTCATATGCGGTGATGCTGCTTGTGTGGGAGGTTGGATTAATTTGCCCCGCATCGTGCGCTTGCGGATTGCCACCAGCGAAGATCGTGTTCTTGAGGTGGTTAAAGACTAAAGTTTCTTCAACAATAAGGATACATGACATGACAAAATGGAAAGTTGGCGACGTGATCGGGTTGCGTGTGGAGGGAGTGACTCTGGGGGGGTGGCCTACGGTGCGCACCAGAAACGGTATGGCGCTTATTGACCACGAGACTATCGAACCCATCCCCACCCCCGACCCGCATCAGACGTTGAAAACGGCGGTGGTCGAGGCTGCGAAGGTGTGGCGGATAGGCCCGTTGATGAACGGCACACAACGGCTAATTGACGCCATCGACGCCCTCACCGCCGCACAGACACCGCCGAAGCCTGATCCGGTGGAGGTGTTTTATGAGGTTGCCGGGGACAATCTGTGTGTTTGCAGTTCCAAAACTTGGAAACTATGCCGATCAAAACCGGATGAATGCGCCTGCCGCCGCCGCATCGCGCGTGGTCTAGCCGCCACTGACGCCGCGCGGGGTGCGAAATGACCGAAGAACAGCGCGCGTTGATCGCAAAGATTGAGGCCGCAACTGAACCGAGCCGGGAGTTGGATGAAGCCGTTTACGTGTCTCTCGGGTATTGGTGGGATAGTGGTGAAAGCGAATGGTGCGCGCCTGACAGTCCTCGGAGCGAGCCGGGGGGAGTGCCTACCTTCACAGCGCATTCCGAAATCGCCGCGACCATCATATCGGATATGGAAGACATGTGCTGGTCTGTCAGGAAGGTGTGCGACGAGCCGGCGGAAGCGTGGTGTTGGAACCAGTATCAAGCCCCCAACACGGCGTTAAAGGCCACGGCCCGCACCACAGCTATCGCTCTCTGCATCGCCGCCCTGAAAGTGAGGTTCGCATGACCGGGCAATATTACAAACCAGCCGGAGCCACCAAAATGACCCCACGCGAAACAGTGATTGAGGCGATGGCGCGGACGATTTTGCTGAATGGATATCCAACGCCAGAGGGAAAGACCGACGATGAGCATTTCACGTTCATCAGACTCACTAACCCGACTTGGTGGTATATCGCCCTAGAACATTCCACAGACGCCCTCAACGCCCTCCTGGCCGCCCTGCCGGCTTTAAATCTGAAGGTGGTGCCAGTGGATGGAGTGCCTGACATGAACATCGCGGGCGCGCTGGCTTGGAGTGCTGAATTGCCCAATTCAGAAACGCATGTGGATTGCGCACACGCTTGCTTTGTCGCCATGCTCGCCGCAGCGCCCGATCTGCTTGGAACCGGCAAACAGGCACTGAAGGACAACACATGAAAGTTCGCATCGTCGCCGTCACGCAGCCCCGCGTTGAGGGCATCAACACACCCGAGGAATTTATCGTCTACGCGGCCAGGGTGAGTAACCCTGATAACCAGATGAATACTGAAACCGGCGGGAAGCTGCTGAAGTATTGCTATGACAATAAGCACTTTTCGATCTTCGAAATGGTCAACATCGTGATGGAGATCGAAACCACGCGCGACATTGGCCGGCAGATGCTGCGGCACGGGTTCCGATTTCAGGAGTTCAGCCAGCGTTATGCCGACCCGACAAAGTCACTGTCATTCGAAACGCGCGAGGCGCGATTACAGGACCCCAAGAACCGGCAGAACAGCATCGAACCCGGTATTGAGGACAAAGGTCTGGAGGATTGGTGGAATACCACACAAAAGGATATGATTTTTTACGCCAACACTGCATACACCGTGGCCTTGAAACTTGGCATCGCCAAGGAACAAGCCCGCGCCGTGCTTCCCGAGGGACTGACCATGACCCGCATGTATGCCAACGGCACCCTGCGCCAGTGGATTCACTACATTGCCGTGCGTACTGACCCATCGACGCAGAAAGAGCATCGGGTGATTGCGGAAGAAGCCAGGGAATTGCTCCGAAAGGAGTTTCCATCTTTGGATTTTATGTGATAAAAAAAACGGCTACCTTCTGTTGGAGAAGGCAGCCGCTAAGTTTACAACGGAGGAAAGTGACAAAGCGAAATATAATGATCGAACGCTGACGAGTCAATCCGATACATCACAATATCCGATAGGACACATGAAGACATGACGAACTACAAAAATCACTACGCATACTCCAAAAGCGCATCAGACGGGTTTAAGAACGGCGCAACATACCATTTTACGTCGCCAGCAGACGGCGTTAGTGCCGTCGCACATCACATCAACCATTGTATGCGTGATGGTGACTTCGACCGCCTTCCTGTCCCGCCGCGCGAGGCGCTTCAGCATATGACGCTTGCGTTGTTCAACCTGGGCGACCGCGTGAAGCAGTTGGAGGCCGACCTGTATATCGCCCGCCGCCCGCGCAGCATATGGTCGATGATCAAGCAGAAGCTTACCGGTCAATAAGGGAGGAAATCACATGACACGCGAAGAAGCACTGAACCTTGCCCTCAGCAAGACCAACAACATCCCCGATGCCATCAATCAGGCAAACATGCTGCTTGCATACGTGAGCGGCAAGTATCCTGAGGCGGATTCCGCTTATCCCGCAGCCCCTAAAAAGGGAGAAGGCATCGACGGAACAATAGCGACCTTGCTTGGAAAGTTTCCAATAAAAATTCGGTGGAACGAGGAGAATACAAATATTTTAATGCGTCACATTAACGCTGGAGAAAAAGGCGCATTAGTTCATGCGGCCATTGAAATAGGTTGTTCGGTTAAGGCATGCGCCGTTCAAGCATATCGACGCAGGGAGTCTGGTCCTATTCCGAAAACTAAATATATGTGGCTTGTCGATGATGCCAGAGATCATCTTCGCGCACTCTGCGGCGAAACCGGGACGTTGTATTGATCTATCTCTGCATTGCAGTAACCACCTTCACCGCCTGCGTTCAGGTAGAAACCCTACCTGAATGTTGGCGGCAGGTGGAGGCACACAGCGACAGTGCGACAGGGTGGTATTTTTGCTCAAGCACATTCCCGAAGGATATGCCAAAGCCTCCCAAAATGGGAACTGCAAGCAAGAAAGGAGAATAACATGCCGCGCATAGGATATGAACTGGTCCGCGTAGGTAGCGAAGTTTACCGTATTAAAATGCTGGAAATTCCGTATCTTCCAGTGGAAAGATCAGGCGTTTCTATCCCTGGTTGGGTAACAAAACCGGATGGAAAAGAAGTTTATGTCGTGTTCCTAGATGAGGGGGTTGAAAGCGCCCCAGAGCAAGAGTAGATCATACCTTCGTTACAGCATTGGAGTTTAACATGAATACGGATTGGCGAAATATCAGCATTCACGACACCACGATTAAGCCGGCGATGACCCGCGCGCTGTGCCAGTGGTTTCAGACGAATGACGTCACTCTTGGCGCTGTTGCAGACATGAAGGTTGCCGATCTGAAGGCATTCAAGGGTGTCGGCAAGATCGCTATTCAGTCGTGCATGGATGCAATCGGTCGCGCCGTTCGCGGTGAACCTCTGATTGGTGCTGGGCCGACCGTCCTTGACATCGTGACCAAGTCAGCAGCGTGAACCCCTTCGAGCGCCACGGTATCCAGCATCTATCGCCGTCGGCGTGTAGCCTATTCACCGGCAGTCCGGCGATGTTTGTTTTGGAAAAGCTTCTCAAGCGCCGTCAGCCCGTAGGTCCGGCAGCGCATCGTGGGACAGCAACAGAAACAGGCATCGTCCACGGCCTCACAGAAGGCGCTACAGCGGGTGAATGCGTTGTCAAGGCTCTTGCGCAGTTTGACCAGTTGACTGCCCTCCTGCCCGGCCAGAAGACTGAGAAAGAGCGTGCCAATATCCCTGGCATGATATCCGAGGGCCTGAGGGAATTGCTCCCATACGGCAAGCCTACGGCGACACAAGGCAAGATCGAATACAAGTTCGAAGGCCTTGACGTCCCGTTCATCGGATATTTTGACATTGAATGGGGGCAGCATGGCATCTTGACGGACATCAAGACGACAAATGCCATGCCAAGCGCCATCAAGGTAGCACATGCCCGTCAGGTGGCCTTATACGCCGCCGCACAGGGCAACAACATTAGCCCGAGGGTGACATACGTCACGCCGAAAAAGTCAGTCACATACCTGCTTGAGAACGCTGAAAAGCACCTTGACGACTTGCGACTGATCGGCATGACCATCCAAAGGTTTCTGGCAAAGAGTGATGACCCGTTGGAACTGGCTTCACTCCTCGTCCCAGACGTTGATAGTTTCTACTTTTCCGACCCTGCGGTTCGGCGTGAAGCATTCAAGGTTTGGGGCATCTAAAAGGGTCAATGCCGGCAGCCCTGCTGTAGAAATGTCGGCAACAAAGACAATCGTTAAAAGGTAACTGAACAAATGGCCAAAAGCTTTTTTTCTTCTGCTTCGTCTGAAAACACAGAATATCTTCCGTTCATCAAATATGATGCCAGGAGCGGTCGCTTGTTCCGCGTAGGGAAAGATGAAGACGGCGTTACAGCTAACGTCGAAATCACCAAGACCTTCAAAGCCGTCATGGATATCGACAACTACGAACAGGGGTTCATCGAATTTGGTTTGGGTGGAACCCCGCCGCGTTATGTTGTCGCACACAATATGATGCCGGCACCCTCTAAGCCTGCTGAAGGCAAGTTTAAGAGTGGCTTCCGCGTTCGTCTGCGGTTGTCTAAGGCGTGCGGTGATGACGTGCGTGAATTTTCGAGCAGTGCTGCATCCGTCGTTAAGGCTTTTGCTCGCCTTGTCGAGGACTTTATCGCCGCTGAAGGTGCCAACCCAGGCAAGCTTCCAGTCGTGCAGATGAGCGACACGATCCCCATCACGTCGAACATCAAGCAGCCTGACGGCACCACCATGAAGACGACAAACTACGAACCGGTGTTCGAGATTGTCGGATGGGCACCCCGTCCCGCTGACCTTGTTGCCGTCGAGGCTAAGGCAGCCGCTGCACCCGCCAAGCAGCAGACGTCCACAGGATCTACGCGGGCTGCACCGCCTGCAACAAAACAAGTGGCAGACGAAGACGACTTCGGGTAATAGAGAAAGGGGGGCGAAAGCCCCCCTTTAACTATATACCCCCAAGAGGATTTAATGAAACTTCTCATTACTATGAATATGCCGGCACGCGCTGGCGCTTTAGTCCATCAAGTATATGCAGAATACGATTGCGATACTTTGGAGGAGTTCCTTGACGTATTGATGGAAAACGAATTTCTGATCGTTGAGGAACTATACCGCGATCGAGAGATCGCCACGAAGTTCACGCCCGTTGGCAAGGTTGTCCTGAACTACCGGTATATCGGCAAGGTCAAGGAACTATACGCAAACGGAAAACCGATGGCTTCGTGATGCTACAGCTAGACCCGCCCATGCCTGTCGTGACGCCAAAGGGCAATGCCATGGCGCACGTCCTGATTGACTATGGCCTAGAACATAACCTGTTCTGGGTGTGCTTTCAGGACGCGACAGGCGAGTGCTGGACGTGGGCGAACAAAGACATTCGCGCACAGTCCAACATTACCCTTGGGCGGGTTGTGCCGACCACGGCGGCGGCAGGTTAACGCTCGTCGGCGTAATCTGCTGCTGGATTTGGCCGTCGATGTTTGCCTCCAAGGCAGCAATTTGCGTCGGCCCCATGGCATCCACCACCCATCCCTGGACCTGCGCTTCGGTCAACTGCGCGTAGGGAGTGAATGGGCTACCAGAGACGTATTCAAGCGCCTTGGTGCCGTAGACAGACCCGGTATGGCCGTTGCCGTCATCGCCCGTCAGAATCCAGTGGACGGTGTAAACAACGTCTGTCTGGCTGGCATATTCGGGGTATGCGGTGAGGGCTGGGAAAGTCCAAGCGTAGGTGTTGGGCATGTTAGGTTCCTTTGGCTGCGAAGGTGGTAATCTAGCATTACGTCGAAGCTGGTGGCGGAACTGGTGGCTTAACCGGGATCGGCAGAGCCTGGGTGCCGTCCCAATAGTATTGATCTGCCACCACTGTGTCGGGAACGGTCGCCCAGAAT
>Ga0208876_1000380_pt1 | contig 14134 bp, 9 predicted proteins | sample CryBogCBH03Jun09_FD_184614 | JGI IMG/M metagenome (GOLD analysis project Ga0208876, IMG submission 184614) | Freshwater microbial communities from Crystal Bog, Wisconsin, USA - CBH03Jun09 (SPAdes) | ecosystem: Environmental > Aquatic > Freshwater > Lake | place: Crystal Bog, Wisconsin, USA... | reverse complement strand
CAACTTCATCCTCATGTCAAGGAAATTATGGGTCACATCCAAGCCATTAAAGAAGAATTAGAACAAGATGTCATATAATAAACTAGTACTATCAATTAACCAAGTTGGTGATTATCTTATTCCTCAAATGATGGTTGCTGGAAGAGCCACAACCATCGTCGCGACTGTATCTAACACTGGATACATCACAGCTGAATCAATCGTAAAACAAGGGGCCTCTGCCGTACTAAATATTCCAGCTACTGTGGGATAAGTGTGAATAATGGAAGAGGATAAACTTCTCAAAACCTTTGCCAAGTTACTTGGGGCAGGGGCAGAGGACGTAATCAAGGAAATAGAGAGCAAGAAGGAAAAGGAAAGAAGACTCCTAGAGAGTTTTTCTAGATCGCTTTCTGTTGCCTCGGATCTTGATATTACTATTGAAGAAGAGAAGATCCCTGTAGAAATTAATCTTCCTACTGTTATAGCAGCACAGCCAGAGATTGTTGCTACCAAGACAATATCACAAGAACAATTTGATGAAGTTCTTGCAATTGCTTCTTCTGAGCCAATTGAAGAAGTTGCTCTTGAAGAAAGTGGAAGACAAGAAGAGCCACAGCTCCCTGTCAATGATATTATTAATCAAACAGTTGCTGCTCTTTCATCAGTACCACAAAAAGATATTCAACAGGCTGCTGATAGCATCCCTGATTCACTTCGTAAAGAAATTGATATCATTAAGAAGTCTGTTGCAGACTTCCATAGATTTGCATTACGTCATTCGCAGATGGGTGGTGGTGGTGAAGTTTGGCTGCATAAGTTAAACGATGTAGATTACTTCTCATTGAAGTCTGCTACAGATGGTCAGGTTCTAACTTACAATGCTACAACCAAGAAGTGGTATTCATCATATAGTAGTGGTGGAGGTGGTATAGACGGTCTTTCAACAAACCACTCCAACACATTAACATTATCGACTGGGTATGACTTTATACCATCAACGGATGTAGCACAGAATCTAGGTTCACCTACGCATAGATTTAAAGATCTTTATCTTTCTGGTCATTCTATCGTACTTGGCAACACAACTCTTTCATCAGATCCTGGTACCAATAGCCTAACAGTTACACCAGCAGGTGGACAATCTTTCATTGTTAGCTCACCTTCTAATGTTGCTGTTGGTTACTCCTATGGAATTAGCAACACTACAACTGTTGTAGAAACTAATATTAAGTCAATTAACTTTGACACATCTACTGGTCTTGTTGTTACAGACCAGGGATCAGGTAATGTGTTTATCAGCATCTCTGGTGCACAAGGTGGTACAGGATATCAAGGCTCACAAGGTGTTGTTGGTTTTCAGGGTTCTGTAGGAACGCAAGGCAGCACAGGGTATCAAGGTTCTGCAGGCTTTCAAGGGTCGGTTGGTTTTCAAGGATCATTTGGTGATACTGGATACCAAGGGTCAGTTGGCTTCCAAGGTTCTTTAGGTGGAACTGGTTATCAAGGATCTGTAGGATTCCAAGGTTCTGCTGGACTAACAGGTCCTATTGCTGGTGCCAACACACAAATATTATTCAATGATAGTTCATATGCCAATGGCAGTTATAATCTTACATATAGCAACAACACGCTAACAGTCAATGGCAACATTGTTGTATCCAATACAATCTCAATAAATACACTAGTAGCAAATGGCTCATCAGGCTCAACTGGACAAAAACTAGTTTCTGATGGTACATCTGTTCGTTGGCATTCTTCCTACACTACGGGAGCTACTCCTCCTTCTGATCCTTTACTAGGTGATATTTGGTTCTATACTGCAACCAATAAACCTTATATGTGGACCTTCGATGGTGTTAGTAATTTCTGGTATGACTTCTTACCTTTTTCTGGATAAATTATAAAGTATTATAGCAAATGGCATTTCCTTTTCCCGCTACAGATGGTCAACAGTATACACAGAATGGTTACATTTACCAGTATAATGCTGCATTGAATCTGTGGCAGAATGTTGGCGTTGCATCTTCATCATCGAACAATGCCTCAATCAATAACGCTAATATAACCAATGCTAGCATTGCTAATGCTGATATCAATTCACTCTATGCTAACACTCTTGTTATTAATACAACAAGTGCATTTGGTGGTAATGCTGCATTTTACCAAAACGTAACTGTTAATGGTGATTTGCATGTAACAGGAAATGTTTATTTTGCAACCAATGCAGTAGCTGTTGGGTATAGTGGTTCTGCTGGTCAGACAGGATTTCAAGGTAGTGTAGGTGCTGCTGGACCAGGATATATGGGATCGATTGGTTTCCAAGGATCGCAAGGTGATCTTGGCTATCAGGGTTCTGCAGGTTTCCAAGGTTCGTTTGGTGACATAGGATATCAGGGTTCGTTTGGAGATACAGGTTTTCAAGGCTCAACAGGCTTCCAAGGATCTGCAGGCTTTCAAGGTTCGTTTGGCGGTACTGGCTATCAAGGTTCATCAGGATTCCAGGGTAGCATTGGTTTTCAAGGCTCGGTGGGATTCCAAGGTAGTGTTGGGTTTCAAGGTAGCGTAGGCTTTCAGGGTTCGTTTGGTGGTACAGGGTATCAAGGTTCATCAGGATTCCAAGGCTCGGTAGGATTCCAAGGATCTTTTGGTGATACAGGGTTCCAAGGGTCAACTGGTTATCAAGGTTCAGTAGGGTTTCAGGGATCGGTAGGCTTCCAAGGTTCTTTCGGTGGAACTGGATATCAGGGATCTTCTGGCGCCGCAGCTGCTGCAGGTTATCAGGGTTCATTGGGGTTCCAAGGATCGCTAGGTTTCCAAGGATCATTTGGTGCTACTGGGTACACAGGTTCTTCTGGAGCTTCTGCTGCTGCAGGCTACCAAGGGTCTGTTGGTTTCCAAGGTTCTATTGGTACTACAGGATATCAAGGTTCCTCAGGAGGAACAGGCTATCAAGGGTCTGTTGGTTTTCAAGGATCAGCTGGTGACATTGGTTTCCAAGGTTCATCTGGCATTACTGGTTATCAAGGATCTATAGGGTTCCAAGGTTCAGTAGGCTTCCAAGGTTCAGTTGGTAACACAGGATACCAAGGTTCTACTGGCTTCCAAGGATCTTTTGGTGGAACAGGATATCAAGGCTCTATTGGATTCCAAGGATCATCTGGCTTTCAGGGCTCTGTAGGATTTCAAGGAAGCGTTGGGTTTCAAGGATCTTTTGGTGACGTAGGATATCAGGGGTCTGCAGGTTACCAAGGATCATCTGGCTTCCAGGGTTCTGTAGGGTTCCAAGGATCATTTGGTGGCACAGGTTATCAGGGTTCAGCAGGCTTCCAAGGTTCCGTAGGTTTCCAAGGTTCATCTGGTGGCACTGGTTATCAGGGCTCTGCTGGATTCCAAGGTAGTGTAGGATTCCAAGGTTCCGTAGGTTTCCAAGGATCATTTGGTGGCACTGGTTACCAAGGTTCATCTGGTGCAGCAGCTGCTGCAGGTTACCAAGGATCTCTAGGCTTTCAAGGATCTTTAGGCTTCCAAGGATCATTCGGTGGAACAGGATATACAGGATCAGCAGGAGCTTCTGCTGCAGCTGGTTATCAAGGATCAGTAGGATTTCGAGGATCTGTTGGTTTGACAGGGCCGATTGCAGGATCTGATGGTCAGGTATTGTTTAATGATTCTACATATGCAAATACATCTTCATCATTCACATTCGATAAGACTTCTGGTAAGCTAACTCTTTATACAGATTCATCTACATATTCAGCTGTCAACTCTACATCTTTTTCATCTGTAAACATTACATTAAATTCAAACTATAGTTCAATATCTCAAACATTAGGCCCATTAATTGTACTTGGTGCAGGTGCCAGTACTTTAAATAATGGACCAGGTGGCTATCCATACTACAACCAATCCAATCCTACATTTTCAATTGCTAGCAATCTTCTTATTGCTAATGCAAGCCTTATTCAATTAGGTAATAGCACATCGTGGGCAAACCTAACATCTTCTGGATTGTTTTTTAATGTTAACAGTCCATCAAGCATTGGTGTAAAGAATATATTCGCTAATGGTTCTATCGGTACTACTGGACAAATTCTTGTTTCAAATAGTACAGGTGGAATTTATTGGACATCATCAGCTCCTGGTGCAGTGGGATATACTGGTTCAGTTGGCTTCCAAGGATCACAAGGAACAACTGGTTATATTGGATCTATAGGTTCTACTGGTTTCCAAGGCTCTGTGGGTTCTGGAGGAGGAAGTGGTTATCAAGGATCTGTAGGTTCAACTGGCTTCCAAGGTTCAGTTGGTTTTGTAGGATCTGCAGGCTCAACAGGTTATCAAGGTTCATCAGGTACTACTGGTTATCAGGGTTCTGCTGGATTAACAGGTCCAATTGCTGGTTCAAACACTCAGCTGTTGTTTAATGATAGCACTTATGCTAATAGCTCTGCATCTCTTACATTTAACAAGAACAATGGTACATTAAACTTCTTAAATCTTACTTCCAATACTGGAAATATAGATTTCTCAAATGCTCTTTCGTTTGGTGTTCCTACTGGTAATACAAATACAAGACCGTCCCCAACCAATAGTGGTATCATTAGATATAACTCTGATATTGTTGGTCTTGAGGTATATGCTAGTGGAACATGGTCTACTGTAGGTGCAACACAAAGTACTCTTTCTGCGTGTACCATTACAACATCTACTCTTGCCTCTCAGAATATTACTGTCAACAATGGCCTTAGTGTTGGCACAGGTACATCCAACACTTCAATATCACCTGTGGAAATATTCTCAGGCAACACTACTTCTAATTCTGTTATCACTGCATTTGATGTTAGCGTATCAAATACAACAAGTAACTCAACTATTACACCTCAGGTAATTTTCTCAGGTAACAGCAGTACTAATGCTACATTTAATCTTGTTGGTGGAAGTACAACAGTAAACGTATCTAACTATAGTATTAGTTCTACTGGTTTAGTAACAATACAAACACAACAAAACCATGGAATGAGTTTCACTCTACCAGTTAACATTGTTGTTGCTGGTGGTGATAGACAATTTATTAACAAGAGTAACTTCTATCCTTTAAATATTCCTTCAGTAAACACCTTCACTTATTCTGTTGCGCCAACTGACTTTGGATCCAGTTTAAAAATAACGGCTGTCAAGAGAGTGTCAGGTGTATCGACATACTACACTAGTACTCCTCATGGATTGCTTACAAATGATGTGATCAACGTAACGAATGTTCCAACTTCAATTGCTAGTGGTTCATTTAACATTACATCTTCGACAATTACATCTATACCAACTACAAACACATTTACCATATACAACTCTTCTGCCACCGCTATTACTACTAATCTAACTGGCACAGGACAGCTTACAACACTTACTGTGTCTAGTTCTCCAACAGATGTAGTGGTACAACTTGGCGTAGGAAGCAACGTTGGTTTTAATGTTGGTGATGTAGTTACGATTGCAGGGGTTACAGGTAATTGGGGTACTGGCTTAGCTAAGGTTGGTTCACAGAAGATAAACCTTAATGGCAATTGGACAATTTATAGTGTGACTGGAGTTGGACCAAACAATATTAAAATTAAGTTGTTTACAAGAGCACCTTATGATTCTACCGTAGTAGGATTTAATACTACAATCTTCAATACATCAGGTGCTACTGTAACAAAGAGTTTAGATGTTGCCAATACAGCAGTTACTACAGCAGCATATGCATCTGTGCCTGCTATTGCATCAACACCAACAACAAATGGCACAGTAACAGCAACGACACCAATATTCATTGCAGTAAGTAACAATACATCTTCTGCTAAAATATCACCTTCCAATATCTTTATTGGTAGTCCTACTGGCAATAACGTATACGTTGATGCTGTTGGCGGTATTACATTCAATAAAAGAGGTTCGGTATTACAGACTAAAGCTGATGCTACTGGTTTTAGTGTTTCATCGTTACAAGAAGTTGGTGGTTTAGTAGATCCTACTGCAGACTATTACTTTGCAAACTCAAGTCAAATCTCACTTGGCAATTCTACAACGACATCACAACTAACAAGAGATACAATCTCTACAACAACCGTTACAGCTGTACAACCTTACTCAAATGTTATTATTACTGGTGCTAACATCACCCTCAATGATGTTTCTACTAATAACGTAACAACGATTGCTTCTACATACGCTAGCTTCCCTTATTCAGTATCTGTTGGTACTACTCTTGTAGTTAATACAGTTGTTGATTCAACAGGTAGTTCTGGCAATACAGGACAAACATTGTCTACAGATGGCAATAGTGTATTTTGGACATCAGGACCATCAATTACCTATTCAAACACTCCTCCTACCAATCCTTCAGGAAATACTTTATGGTGGAATAGTGATACAGGTTCGATGTTTGTATACTATACAGACGTTAATGGAAGTCAGTGGGTACAAGCAGTAGTAACGGATGTTAATGGCAATAATGTCCATATTTCTGGTAGCAATAGTACGATATTGTATAATAACAGCGGATATGTATCTACATTAGAAGGTACTTACTATATTCCATATACACAAACTGTGGTGCCTGGTACGATTAATAATTCTGGTGGTTATATAGATTTTTATGGTTATCAAGGTGTATTGCAATCAGCAGGACTGCAAACTATACCTGTTGGTACAGGAACATCTTCAATTGTTGCTGGTAATATGTATCTTGATTATCCATCCTCATGGAGTGGTGGTTTGACTCTCTCTGCATTATCTCCTGCCAACAACGATATTGATATTTCTATGTTAGCACCAACAAATTCATCTAGTTACGCTGTTTTTGAATTAACTGTTGCAGGTCAATATATATCCAACACTAACGTAACACAAACAACATCGGGTGCATCAACTGCAAACCAATCACATTTGTTTAAAAGATTCACTCAAGGTGTGTGGTACAATGATGCTGGTGTTTACTCGCTTGAAGGTGGTACAGTAGAATCATCTTACAGTGGTGATGCTACCAACTTCCCTGCAGGTGCTATCAATGCTTCCAAGGTTTTAATAGTTGCTGGTACTGGTTCACTAGTGCTTAGATTAATTAACAGAACTACACCAGCTGCATTTTCATCAACTACATATTCAGTATCATTTAAAAGAACATTTTACTAATAAGAAAGTTATATCATGATATTAGCAGAGTATTTTTTTAACCATAACGATTACAAGATACAAGTTTTATTTCCAGCAAAAAGCCCTGGCATAATGCAGTTTATAATATTTAATCCGTTGATTGACCATGGTTTTGCTTACTTCTTTAAATACAAAGATGATGAATTAGATATAAACAATGAAGCAGAGGTTGAACAATTTTTAATAAACCATGATTGGTTTGAGAGATGTTACAATAGTGCAGTTGAAAAATTCCCTAATGTTGTATAAATATTTAAAAAGAGTTTAATAAAATAGATGTCATTGAATTTCCCTTCATCACCTGCTAACAACCAACTGTATACTAATCCTATTACAGGAAGAGTGTATATCTATAACAACGTCTATCAGACATGGTCTACTAATCCATATAGTGCAGTTGGTTTTCAAGGGTCTGTTGGATCTTCCGGTTTTCAAGGGTCTGTTGGATATAGAGGATCTGTTGGTTACCAAGGATCAACATCATTTGGTGGGTATCAAGGCTCCACAGGCTTCCAAGGAAGTACGGGGTTTCAAGGTTCTTCAGGTGCTTCAGCAGCTGCTGGTTACCAAGGATCTTTGGGCTTCCAAGGTAGTGTTGGATTTCAGGGTTCATTAGGAAGTACAGGATACCAAGGTTCATCTGGAGCTTCGGCAGCTGCTGGTTATCAAGGATCTTTGGGCTTCCAAGGTAGTGTTGGTACAATTGGGTTTCAGGGCTCTAGTGGCTTTCAAGGTTCATTGGGTAGTACTGGGTATCAAGGTTCAATTGGCTTCCAAGGATCTTTTGGTGGAACAGGTTACCAAGGATCTTCAGGTGCAGCAGCTGCGGCTGGCTATCAAGGATCTTTGGGTTTCCAAGGCTCGCTAGGTGGTACTGGGTTTCAAGGTTCTGCAGGACAGGTTGGAGCTAGTACAAGTTCAATTAGACAAGCATTTGTTGGTAATGGAACCAACACACAGTTTACTGTTGCTGGAGGCTACAATGCTGGTCAGCTGGATGTGTTCTTAAACGGTGTTAAGTTAAACTCAGCAGAAGTAACAACAAGTAGTGGTTCTGTATTCACGATATCTACTGCACCTCCTTCTGGAGCGGTAGTAGAAGCCTTGAGCACATTTGGATCTTTCGATTCGACACTATACGTTAATACGACTGCAAACTATACAATAGCTGGTAACCTGACACTAGCTGGAATAACAACAAAATCATATGCCGGTGCTTCCGATGCATCGTTAATATTTACAGGCCACAACGATAAAGGCGGTGGTGGTGTTGGTGCTTATTACAACGACTTTATTCGTGCCGGTGCTGGTAGTGGTGCTAATGGTATGTGGTTCCGTACTAACTATGCAGGTGATCTACAATTAATCAGAAGTGATTATGGGGCTGATGTATTTTATGTCACACAAGGTGGTGTATTAGGTGTTGGTGGTGGTAGTACTGCTTCATCAAATTCACAGACTGACGCTACAACAAATTATCTTAACTTTAATAATAACGGTAGTCAAATATATGATGATGGTAACTTCCATATACATGCCAGAGGTTCTGGTTCTAATATGTGGATTAATACTAATGGTGGTTTTATTGCATTAGGCAACCAAGCTGTTGGTGGTGGTTCTGTCGCGTCTGGTATTATTATGGGTTCATCAACGACAGTAAAAGCTTATCTCAGTGTCTATGGTAATAAATCATATGCAATTGGTGCTTATGGATATTTGGCAACGGGTGGTTCAGGTACAGGTAGCAGTACAACTGCTCCTTATAGTTTATATTGTGACAACCGTATTCAAGCCTCAGAAGTTGATGCTACATCAGATGAACGTGCTAAGAATATTCAAGGGGTTATACCTTTAGAAACTGCTGTTAGCTTTGTTAAGAATGTAGATGGTATTCACTATACTTGGAACACTGATGCTGTAGACCATAATGATCAAGGATTGAAAGCTGGCTTTGGTGCACAAACAGTTCATAAAGCTGGTTTTGATCATATGATAGGTTCTGTACCTAACGAGAAAATGAAAGCTCAAACAGATGAAGATGGTTGGGTGCATCCTGAAGGTGTTCAGCTAACAATGGGTTACAATCAAGCTATTCCTTACCATCATGAAGTGCTTAAACATCTTTTAGAAAAGATTGATATGTTAGAGCAAGAAATAAAAAATCTAAAGGAAACTAAGTAATGGCTCAAAATTTAAATCTTGGTTTACTTGGTCAATACATTAACGTAACAACAACATCTGTTGCGTTTACATCAAACGTCACAATAAGCACAAACTCAAGTATCGTCGCAAATGGTTCTGTTGGTTCAACAGGTCAAGTATTGTCTTCCAATACAACAGGTGGTGTGTTCTGGGCTAACGCAAGTAGCGGTGGTTTCACTAACGGACAATCGATATCTGTTGCCTCATTGTTTGTTAGTAACACGACTGTATTTAACGTAGTTGTAGCAAATACTTCTGGTCTTTATATCAACGGTAACGTAGTTTCTTCTAACAGTTATGATGCTGCAACGTATGTATCAAATGCTTATTATCAAACAGCTGCGGTAGGTATTTCTAATAGCTATGCAACATCAGCATTTGCATCAAACAATTATCTATTAAATACAACTGTAAACATTAATAGTATAAACGTAACAAACTCTACATCTTCTGGCAACAATACATCTGGTGCTTTAATTGTCACAGGTGGTGTTGGTGTTACAGGTAACATCTATACCTCTGGAAGATATGGTGTATCCAACTCAACAAACATAAGTGTGTTCTATACATATTACAATGCAGCTCTTGGAACAATTGATACGGTATTTGGATAATGGCTGTAGCAACTAGATTAGATACAAGTGGTAATTACTCAGTAGCTGGTTATTTTGATGAGACCACGATTGGTGCATATAGTATGAACTTTGCTGGTACTGGTTCTAGTAGCTATGTACAAGCAGCAAACCAATCACTTAATTTTCTTTCTAATGGTCAAAGCTGGACTGTCGAGACTTGGTTTTATAAGATAACATCATCTGCTACTGGGTTCTTGTTTAGTTCAATAAACAGTATTCTTTCTAACCCCACAGGAATGACAATTTCTGTTTTGGGATCAGGTTCTAATGCAATATCAGCATCGATATATTCATCAGCTGCATTACCAGCAACAACAGCAACAACTACTAGCGTGTATACAGGCAACACATGGAACCACGTGGCCGTTACTTTCAATGGTTCATATTTTACATTTTTTGTTAATGGTAATACAGCAACAATTTCTGCTAATAGTGGTACATCATCATTTAATAATAACAATCCTAACCAGTCACCTACAGTTGGTACGAACTATAACTCATCAGCAAGTCCTCCTTGGACAACCACATTTAATGGCCAGCTAGCTGGATTTAGAGTTTCTAACTCTGTAATATACACAGCCAATTTTACACCAACCTTTGCATCGACAACCACAAGTACAGCAAATACTAAATTATTATTATCGTACTATCCTTCGCTTCCAATACACGATCAAAGCTCATTGAATGCTCCTGTAACTGCTAGTAGCAATACAACTTTGTCTACAAACATGCCTCCTTCTTTTGTAAGAGGTCCTGTAGAAAGAATTTCAAACACTGGTGTTGTATATACAGCTAATATTTTTGATGAGATAACATCACAAAATGCTTATCTTGGAAGTATAACATTTAGTACAGCTAACTCTAATTATCTACAAGTTGCATCCAATACTGCTTTTCAGCTTAACAACGCTGGTGGTATAACCGTAGAAATGTGGATATATCCAACTAGTTCTACAACCTTACAGGGGTTTGTAGGATACAATGCTATCAATACAGGTGGTTCTACTGATGGTGGATGGATGTTTTCTTACAACACGGTAACAGGTCAGGTTGTGTTGGATACGTATCAGAACAATAGTGCTGCTGCAACAACAGCATTAAATAGCAATGCTGTCCATCTAACTATAAATTCGTGGCAACATATTGCTTTCACAGCTAATTCTACATATGGTAACATTTGGATAAATGGAGCAAACGTAGCTTACGGTGCCATAGGTGGTACCACCTATGGAGCGGCAGTTCTTCGTGTTGGGGCTTGGAATTATTCTGTTCCAAGATTCTTCAATGGCAACATTGCTGATCTTCGCATTACCAGCAACACTATGTTATATACTAGCAACTTTACTCCACCAACACTTAAGTTGACAGCTTTAGCAAACACTCAATTACTTCTAAGTACACCTTATGGTAGTCCACAAGCTAACACATTCAGTGATTTTAGTTCTTTTGCTCGTACTGTAACATTGAATGGTACAGGAGCACCAGTAAGCAATAACTTCTCACCTACATTGACTAATGTACCAACACTTCTAACACCACCTATGAGATTATACAGTAATGGTGCCGTACAGATATTAGGTGCCTTCGATGAAGTAAATAAACCTATATAACAATAGCACTAGGAAAAATTAAATGGCCAACTTACTCAGTGGTACAAGAATATTTGGTATAGCAAACGTTGATGTCCAGCTAAACATTGGCGCATCTGCATATGGTTCATCAAATGGTGGTGTTCTTGTAAACAACACATCAATATACATTGGAAACAGTACTTCCAACTCATACTTTTCACAAACAGCTGCAAACGTAGCTACACTAACAGCTACTACGATATACACAACAGGCAACGTTGGTATTGGTACGGCAACTGTTACCTCCAACTACAGAGCTGAAGTCAACGGCAATTTTAAAGTAGATGGTTTAATCACAAGCAATACGATTAACTTAAACAACCAAACAGCAAACCTATCGATAGCTGCTACTGATTCTGGTGGTGTTGTTGTTGTCAATAGTGCTAACCCTGTTACTGTGACAGTGCCTACTCAAGCTGCTGGGTATAGAACAATGGTATTACGTTTAGGAGCAGGTACTGTAACATTGGCTGGTTCTGGTGTTACCCTACAATCAAGGACAGGTGCATTTGCTATTACCGCTCAGTATGGTTCTGCTAGTGTATTGTTTGCCAACTCAACTGTTGCTGTCATTGATGGAAGTATATAATTAAATGATTATTCTACCTGATCGCAATGTTCCTCGTGCCAAGTTTCTCAAGCCAATTTCGACAAAACAATGGCGTACACCATCACATGCTCAGAAAAAAAATCAGCTGGGGAATGAAAATCATACGAGATTTAAAGTAGAAGCACGATTAAATGATGGACACTTGGTGTGGCGTGGGTGGTTTGACGATCGTGATGATTTTGATGCTTTTCTTTGGTCTATGCTTAATGGTACGTTGGCATGGGAAAGACCTCTGTGGGATCTCTCGACACCATCGTGGTATCCAGGTTTAGGGGAACACGTAACTTACTATTTTGTAACTGTAACTTATCTAACAACAGCTGGGTCGAACCAAACATATACTTTTCCAGGTGACTGGAATGGAAGTAGTAATACTATAGAAGTGATCGGTGCTGGTGGATCTGGCGCCACATTAATCAGTGTCAACCAACGTGGAGCTACCGGTGGTGGTGGTGGCGGGTATAGTTTAACAAATAACGTGGCTAAAATAACATCAACTGCGACATATTTTATAGGTTCGGGTGGTGCAGCTGTAGTTCAGGCTCCCAACGTTAATGCTGGAACTGCAGGAAACGCTGGTGGTGACACTTGGTTTAATAATAACGGAACTGTTGCTCCTGCGTCTACTACTAACGGAGCACTAGCTAAAGGCGGTGGTGGCGGTGTTCAAGCAGCTACTGGCGCGATTGCTGGTGGCACTGGTGGTGCTTCTGCTTCTGGCGTTGGTAATACGAAAGCTTCTGGAGGAACTGGTGGACCAGTAACAAGTTTGGGTGTAGCAGCTTGTTCTACTGGTGGTGGAGGTGCAGGAGGAAAAACAAGTAGTGGGAATCCTGGAGGTACAGCAGCAGGAAGTACAAACGTAACAACATCAGGTGGAAGCGGCGATGCTGGTAATGGTGGCGCAGCTGGTGCAGCTGCTACTGTAGGTGGAACTGTTGGAGGTACAGGTAATGGCGGTGCTGGCGGTAGCGGAACTGAATATAGCACTAGTCCACAGTACGGTAGCGGTGGTGGGGGTGGCGCAGGCTATCCTGCTGACGGTAGTAGTACTACAGTGACTTTTGGAGGAAATGGCGGTACTTATGGAGCAGGTGGTGGTGGAGCTGTTTCTCGTGGAAGTGCAATAACAAGCGGAACTGGATCGCAAGGATTTATAGTTGTCACATATACACCTTCTTCTTCTACTTTGGGTGTCAATGTACCACAATTCTTTACATTCTGCTTTAGTTGATATCATAAATACTTTATAATCAGAAAGCAATCATGGCCGACAATAAAAAATCTAATATCAAATTAAAAAACTTTTTAGATTTTGCTAAACTTGACCAGGGTGTCAAGACTAAAGTCGTGGCCAATAGACTTAGCGAAGAGGCCAAGAAGGTCAATGAAGATGCTTTGCTAGAAAAGATTACAGCCTCTCTTAGTACAATAGCAGGTAAGGACCTCAAAGAAGAGTTCAAAGATACGTTCTTTAAACCTAAACCTGTTGTAGAGGTTGTTGAACAACAACAAAAAGTTATTGAACAACCTATTGAAATTGTTGAAGAAGTAAAGCCACATATTATCGATATCCAAGAGATAGGAAGACAACCAGAACCAGAGCTCCCTGTAAACAATATTATTGATAGGTCTGTTGTAGCTCTATCTGTTATTCCTCAAAAAGATATTCAACAAGTTGCAGATAGCATTCCTAATTCCATACAAAAAGAACTAGATATACTTAAAAAATCTGTTGCAGATTTCCATAGATTTGCACAACGTCACTCGCAACTTGGTGGAGGTGGTGCTGGTAGTGTTGATCAATTAACATTTCACACTGTTGCTATTAATAATCCCGTATATAATGCAACAAGAAGAGATTATTATCTTGGTGTCAATTACGC